>Ga0315905_10006086_pt1 | contig 12268 bp, 11 predicted proteins | sample LakEriMetagenome_5_FD_203522 | JGI IMG/M metagenome (GOLD analysis project Ga0315905, IMG submission 203522) | Freshwater fungal communities from buoy surface, Lake Erie, Ohio, United States - Buoy 4 MA121 | ecosystem: Environmental > Aquatic > Freshwater > Lake | place: USA: Lake Erie, Ohio...
AGCCCTCCATGTCAATTTTTCCGAGGTTTCCGACTTTTCCGGCCCTTTCTAATTTTTATAGTAGGACATAGGTGACTAAGGGATTTGGCCAACTCTTAGGGATTGGCCAACTCAGCGATTGGGGACGGAGGCTTGCAAAACCCGATTCCGCCCTTCAGGCGGCCAAGGGCATCGCACTGGATACCATGGACCGGAGCCCGTCGAGGCCGGTCGTAACAGATCTGTACGAGTTTGTCAGCAACCATCCGCTGGGGCGTGGATGCTACGGGCAGGTCTTTTTGATGCGAAATCGCAAAACGGGAGTCGAGGTGGCGGCAAAGCGCCTCGATAAGCACAAGAACTGGTCAATTGAAAAGTTCCGCCTGCGTGTTGCCGAAGAGGTTACAGCGCTGCAGCACACAAAACATCGCAATGTCATTGAGCTGATAGACCACTTGCCCGACGCGCAACAAGAAGATCGGTACTGGGTGCTCATGAAATACGCCCGGGGTGGTCACCTCCTTGATCGCGTTATTCAGCGTCACCACAACCATCGCCCCTACACCGAGGAGGAGGTATCGAAGATAACCTATGACATCCTCTTTGGCTTGAAGCACTTGCACGACCGGCACATCGTGCACTGCGACATCAAGCCCGACAACATTCTCTTCGAGTCCACAGAAGACGACAGCAACCTGGTTCTGGTCGACATGGGCTTTGCCACTCTCTGTGAGCGCGGGAGTTTCCTTGACAAAATGCGCGGCACCTTGGAGTATATGGCACCCGAGGTCCTCACGCCGGGGCCTGGCGGCGAAAGGCTCGCGTACGACAGCAAGGCGGATGTTTGGAGCGTCGGCTGTGTGCTGTACACGCTACTCTCTGGCGAGTTGCCATTCAGGCGCGCGTGGGATAAAAATATCAGCCAACAGGAGTTCAACAAGAGAGTCAAGTTCTGCATCACGCAGGTGCCGATCAACCTGTCCACAGGAGCCTGGGAGCGAGTGACAGACGGAGCAAAAAGGCTCGTTGGAGCCATGCTCTCACGCGATCCAGGGCAGCGTCCCTCGGCGCACCAGTGCTTGGAGAACGAGTGGTTCAGAGGCGCCGCGCCGAGCACGGGGCTACCGCGCGAGGTGCTGGAGGAGCTGTCCAAGTTCAACACGGCGCGGGGCAATCAAAGCTATGCCTCACACAGCCTCAGCGGTCTCGTGACCTCCTTGGCCTCGGGCTCGGCAATTGCCAGCATCTCCGGGCAGCACACGGCTAGCTCCGCCGCCTCGGTCAATATCTTACAACGCGAGGGCGGCATCCAGCCCCTCATCACCGAGGGCTACTCGGACGATGACGCCCGCCGCTCCCAAGCCATCTTCGCCCTCGCAAACTTGGCGGGCAAGAAAGAACGGCAAGAGGAGCTCGTGTCCGCCGGCCTCGTCCGTCTCCTATCGCACCTTGCTACCTGCCCCTTATCCTCGCAGGGAGAGCTCAAGAGCGAATTGCAATTCAACACCGCCAGGGCGTGGGCTAACCTCACGGAAGACGCGTCCCTCCGACGCTGTTTTCTTCTCCCTCAACGAGAAGGGCAAGTGGTGGTGGAGGCCGTGACTCGCCTTGCGTGGGAGGCTCTTGCCTGCCCCACTCCCACCTTCCGTGTCGTCATTCAGGCATCAAGAGCGCTGGGGCAGATCGCCAAGGAAAGGCACCTCTTGACCGCACTCCTCGATCCTTCCTGTCTCATGCATGTTGACCAGGATGCGCCTGCACGCCAAGGCCCTCTGCGCGCAGCACCCATCTGGTTTGTGATGCTTTTAGCCTCACCCAAGGACAGCACAAACATCAAGTGTCAAGAACAGTTCCGATGTGAGGCTCACTCTCTGCTCCTCTCCATCTTGGCCGCTGCACAACAGCAAGGTGGCTTGCCCGGGCTGCGAGAGCTTGCCAAAAAGCTTGGCCGCGGTGTAAGTATTTGTGCAAAGCGAGCGATGTTGTGTGAAGCCTACGCGCCGGATGCAGACGACCGCCAAGGAAGCGAATCGGCCCAGCGCTTCCTGCAGAGTGCCCGCGTGTACACCCTGTTTGCCACAGGGTGCACAGCAACGCTCAAGGACTTGGAAGGCGATAGTGGTCTGGCGCCATCACTGAGAGCTGCGGGAATCGAATCTTTGCTGCCTTCAGAAGCTGGCGAAAGCCTGGACCTGGACGACAGTGAGATGCACGAGGATGGGCAGGGAGCATGAGTGGAGGACACGCGGGGAGAGGCAGTTGGTGCTTCGAATCTCGAAATGGAATGATGAGTGATTCAACCCTCGAAAAAGCTTGCCTGATGCTCGTGTATCGTGCTTCACTGCTGGCTGAGACGAGAGATGTTGAGGTTGTGCGGGCTGCACTTGTGCGCGCTTCACTTGCTTCACTTGTTTCACTTGTTCCACTTTTTCACACCGGCAAATCCGTCTATATTCGAATATAGACGCATCACCTTCTGGCACTCGGTCTTCTTGTCGTCTGGACCCGAGTATTCTCTGAGCACGACGTTCTTCGCTATATGGGCATTGAAATGGGCAGCGTACATGTCGGTCTCCCTTTGGGGAAAGGTCGCGGAGTTGCAAAGTATTCAACTCCCCCGGCTCCCTCCGAGGGGCATATGTAACACGCCAACAACTGTGATAGGCTTGGTCATAGACACGTTGGCAATAGACCGCATACGCTGCCTGGTGGTGCATGCCCGACCAGTCATAAATGATGATAGTATGTTTGAAATCAGATCTTTCCACGGGGTGGGGTGGACCTCTTCCATCACCTTCCAACTCTGTAAATACACCGAAACCTTTATGGCTTCCTTTGTTTAGATACGCGCACCATGTAATCCGCACCCACTCGCCAATCCTCCTCCTCCTTGATTGCATGCATGCCATGGTGATGCTATTGGTCTGAGGAGGTAGAGGTGCCCCCCTCCTCTGGTGCCCGGCAAGTTCAGCGCCCTGGACCTTTAATCGTTCTTAACAAACTCTCCCCTCCCATTGTACATTGTGTCTCCGGAACCCTAGGTTGAGTTCATCAGTATGCTGGCAATGATTCAAGGCCCTGAGACCAGTTATCAGCAGACACAGTGTTCATATATTCAAGATCAGACACAGTTTTCAATCTTTAATTCATTATTAATATGTACATTTGTGCCCGTTCTACGCGACATCGTGCAGCCTTGCGCCGAAGTCCTCAGGTGATAAAGGCGCATCATATGCCGACTGCGTGATGGCTGCTGAAAGTTCGGATGCTGCATGCACGTTGGACGAGGAGGAAGATTTGTGCGACGTGGAATTCTTGAGCGGGTTTTTGGAAAGCTGAAGCAGATCGGCCGAAGCAAGCTTCAGCCTCTGCAGCGTCGCGGCCTGCGGCACCGGTCGCTGTTGGGGAAAAAAAAACACATGATTTTGAGCGCTCAGGTTCATGCAAAGCAAGGCAACCGATGGTATGTATGAGAGGATACCTTAGCATTGAGGATGTCTTGGTTGGCACGAACGCGCTTGCTGATGTCTTCTACGTACGTGAAACGTTTGTGCATGCGATTGAATTCCCACACCAACTTGCGCATGTTAAGAAACCGAGCATTCTCGAGCATTTTTCGTTGACCCGGTGAATGCTTGTCGTGACGATCCAAGGTCAGCTGATCTTGCCGCATTGCGTTCCCTGCACATGTGAATCTCAGGATCAGCGCGTGGGCGCACGCTTCTCCCACAACTGCCGAGCACAGAGATGGTAAGAGAAGAGAGGACGAACCAACGATGCACAAGTACTTGGCTTTCATGCCGAACAAGTAGGCGTTAACAGCTTCCTTCGTCCACCCCTGATCATCTACCGCCTTTGCGGCCGCCTTCAGTTGAAACGTGGCCAAGCGATTGATCGCAATTTGCACCATTTCCAACATTCCTTTTTCGCGCCCCACCAACGGTGATCATGTCATATTGTCAGTTTGCAAAACATGTCATATTGTCAGTTTGCAAATTGGGTGCGAAAGGGGTGGGGGTCACTAAAAAAACAGCATAAAACAGCAGGAGTACCAGCGCGCGACAAGAGACCCTGTCTGGTGCAAAGATCCTTATTTTCAACGAGTTCGACCCAGTCTTGCCACTTGAATATGACAGGCGGACAGTACGGGAGCTCCCGCATGCCAACAACAAGCTCCTCGAAGGTAATCGCCGTGTCTTCTGCGTCGGGGTCGGCGACCTCGGCTACACGGCAGAGCTCATGCCATATTTGGTGCATCATTTCGTCAAATGCTTCCTCGTCGTGGCATGTAAGCGAATCCGTCAGTATAGGCTTGAGCCGGCAGCTGTTGTTCGTCTGGTACCGTTCGACAGCGGACAGCAGGGGCGGCTCATCATTGTAAGACGCATTTGAAATAGAGTCCTTCCCGCCACAAAACTCGTCGACCAGGACGCACACCACTACGTTGACCATCGTGAAGGTGATTAGGAGCTGAAAGCTGATAAAAAAAAGAGCCACGCCAGCGGCATTGCCGGAGGGTATAAACATGTCGCGCACTATGTTCGACCAGTCGTCGCCAGTCATGACTTGCCATAGCGTGAACATAGCCGTGAAGAAGTCAGCAAACAATTCACGCGCTTCTTCGCTGATGTCGCCGAAAAACTTGACGCATAGGATTGCATAGATGGAGGTCAAGATCGTCATGAGCACGTACGCGTTGGCCATGGCGGGAATAGACTTCAACAGCGATTGAACCAGGTGCTTCAGCGACGGGATTCTCTTAAATAATCGAAAGACACGAAATGTTCGCATGAGCTTAAGAATGTCGCCCCCAGGCATGTCTGGAACCACGATCGACACAAGACCCACAGACACTACAACAGTGTCAAAGTAGTTCCAGGGGTCGCCGAAAAACTCTTGAACGAGAGTAGCAAAGAGATTGACCAGGAGTTCCACAGTGAAGATGGCAGTAAACACAAGATCCACCACTTCCAGCATTTCGTCCACCGCGCCGGAAAACTGGGCCTGCATCATGTTCAGCACAAAGTTCGTGCAGATGAGGGTGGCTACCACCAACTGCAGATGCAAATGCCATGCACAAACACGTTATCTTTCTCATCGCACGCAGGATGCGTATCAGCACTTTCGCGCCTCGAAGGAAGAAAGGCATGCCAGTGGCATGGCAGCATTTTCGTGCATGTCGAGTTCCTGCCGAACGGACAAACAGGCCAGGCAACAGGGGCCAAAGGACATCTGAAAACAGGACATGGGGAAGCAGGCGCTCCACTGAGCGCATACCTGTGTGGTAGGTCCCATGTACGCCTGGTACACTTCTCGTCTGAGTTTTGCGAAGTAGCTGAGGGGCGCCAAATGTTGTGCGCTGGGGAATTTCATCAGACGACGCAATGTTTCGACCCATTGATCCTTCTCCTCTTCACACGAGGCGCGAAAGATGATTGGCACTCCCCTGCAAACGCCACATCTGTCAATTAAACTCTCCACATGCAATCGCCTGCCACTGATGGCCGAGCGGCGGGAGCGGAAATCACCTGTAGTATCCCATTCTCGTCGTTAAAATGGCAAAATCCCTGATGGTCAGCTCGGTGTCGAGCAGCGCGACCGACTCGCCCCTCGGCTGCGGGGCATGTCCGGTCTGGGCAAGGTACTCAGCCTCGACCTGCAGGACGAGCGAGTGGATGTCGGACGCGTCCTCGGAAGCGTGCAGATCGGTCCTGCGAAAGTATGCTGCACACTCGTGCAGCTGGTCCACCTCGCTTTCCATCTTCGCGCTGTGCCTGCACAGTACGCCCAATACGTCCTCCATGCAGATCTCCTCATAGATGGTGTCAGAGGAGGAGAACTTACAGGTCACCCGGAAGCCATTCGCGTCGAGCTTCATCCAGACCCAGCGCGCGCTGTTGGTGAGGCGAGAGGTGCAGCGGCGCTGCAGCCAGGCCTCCAGCCTCGTGCGGTCAAAGTCCTGGCCATCAAAGAAGTATTGGGTGTCGAGCGCCTTCCACGAGGGCCTGGGGCCGCCCGCCTGGCGCCGCCATGACTGCTTCTGGGTGAGGGAGCTGTCTTCCTCGGCGACTGCCTTTCCTTTCTTATGGAGCGCGGCGAAAGAGCGCCGCACCATCCCCACCATCTCTCCGCCCCGACCAAAGGGGAGTGCAGGGCGTCGGAACGGGTGACCCGCAAGCGCAGCGGTCAGGTCAGAGAAAAAAAAACTGCGAAGTGAAACAGCGGAGGCAGCAGGCTGCCGCAGCGCGTGTTGCGGGCGCCACGTCCCATTCCTCGCTCTGTGCCTCCAACCGGCGCGCTCTGTTGCCCGCCCACAGCTGTTCCTTGCCAGCGCCCGCTCCGTCCTAGCCGTGTATCACGAATTCGTGGCGTTTTGTCACAACTGTAGTAAATTTCATATACATGGATCTGGGCTAAAGCGAAATCGATCCCGCAGACATGAAAACGATTCCAATGAAATCCTGGTACCAAAACAGGAGTACAGGGTCCGAACAGATGCGAATATATATGTCCGCTGCCCACCCCTTCAACGCGAAGTGTTGCGACGTTGCGGAGAAATAGTACTGTGGTGCCAGGACTGTACCAGGTGCAGTGTACTGGTACCATTCAAGGGGGGTACGACCCGATCGAGCTCGTTCGAGGTGAAGCCTGAGGACGAGGGACGAGACGATGCAGGGCGTTCACGCCCCGTGGGGCGTGGCCTCGCGCGGCGGCGGCGTGTTTGAACTCCCTGTGGTGGCCAGCCCCACGGCTCTGCTGAAGGTGCGCGGGAGGCACCAGGACCTGGGGTGCGAACTGGACACGTCGCACCTGGTGCTCGGCGAGGCCCTAGGGGAAGACGGCAGCCGGTCGCAAGTGTTTGCGGCGGAGTACCACGAGCCGGAGACGGGCATCTCGCACGCGGTGGCGGTCAAAAAGTTCCCGCCCGCGCGCACGCCCCAGGAGCTCCAGAGCGCGCACCGCGAGATAGGCGTCATGTACCTTGCGTCGACGCGCTGTCGGTACTGTGCACGCTGCTGGGGCTACACGCAGGACGCCGACGGCACGCTCATGCTGGTCATGAAGCGGTACCAGCAGTCCTTGAACACCAAGCTCCGCGCGATGCCAAACGGTCGGCTCTCGCTCTCCGACGTGCAGCGCTACGGGGCGCTCATTGCCAGGGCTGGCGTCGAGCTGCACGAACAGAACGTGGTGATGTCAGACCTGAAGCCAGCGAACATTCTGCTTGACGAGTTTGACGACATAGCGATCGCAGACTTTGGCATTTCGAAGCTCCTGAAACGCGGTGAGAAGCAAGATGAGGGGCTGCATGGCACTTTCAACTACATGTCCCCAGAGGCGTTTGACTCTGAGACTTTTGGAAACGTTAGCACCATGTCTGACATATGGAGCTTCGCGTGCTGTATCGTTGAAATGGTTTCGGGGCATCGCCCGTGGAGTGGCGCGCAAATGTCGGCAATCTGCTTCAAGGTTACCGCGGCACGTGACACGCCGGAAATACCGTCGGACCTCCCGGAGACTGTGCAAAATCTGCTCAAAGCATGCTTTGCCTATGACAGTTCAGCCAGGCCTACCTTTCAGGAAATCTTCAAGATTTTTGCGCGCCCGTGGAATCGGGATTCTCCAGCTGCGACAAGGCGACTTGGAGGGGAAACTGCGATTGAAGATGCTGAGCTGCTTCGACTGCGGCACGAAGAGGCGCGATGGGAGACGCAGCGCAAGGAGCTCATTTTCAAAGTACGTCGCGACGCCTGTCGTATTTCAGAACTGCAAAAGAACGTAGTGGAGCACCAGGAAGTCAGCGAAAAGTTACAAGAGCAGCTAGTGCTGCTGGTCAACAGCCTCAAGAAACAGCAGACGCTGCCCGCGAATGCGGGGATGCTCGCGTCAGATCCGCAGAGTTATGCTGCACAGCTGGAGCTGCAGCTCGCCGGTTGCCAAGATGCGCTGAAGCAATGCATGCGCCAAAAGGATGTTGCGAAAGAGATGCTCCGGCAGGAGAGTGCTCGCACCCGGCAACTTACTGAAGAAGCTGCGCTGCAACGTCAAATGCAAGACCGTGTGCGAGACATGGCGCTGCGTCTCGCTGTGCAATTCAAGATTGCAGAAGCAGAAGTGGCAAAAGTAATTGAGGAAGAAGGCATTGCGGCATGTACGCGACAATCAGAAAGTGCTGAAAGAACCACCCGCGCAGCGTCATCTCGAAAGCCCCTTGGACACGCACCGCTGCGTGCCATGGCCAACGTGCGAGGTCTTTACGCATCAGACACGACTGAGTCAGAGAGCGTGCGGGAGACTCGCGATAGTTGCTCGTCCTCGGAGTCCTCGGAACTACTCAAGCGCCCGACACGCGAGCTGACACGCGAGCTCAATCTCAGCACTGCTTCGCCCACTGCTGCCAGTGCTTCTTCGCCCATTCTTTCGCAGGCAAGCACTCCCATGGTATCAGCTCAAAATTCGTGGGAGATTGCGCAGATCGTTGCGCAACATTCACATTCGTGGGAGGCATCACAAGAGCGCAAATTTGGCTGTGCGTGAAGTTCTGGCCTTGATCACTGAGCTCGCTCAGCCGTGCTGGTTGTATGGCGCTCGGGCGATTCTTGTGCCGAGCGATTGTATGATAGAACGTATCATAGAATATCTTGCAAAAAGTCATCACGCCAGTGTGATTGTATGATACACAAATATAGATCAAGTTCCATGGTGCAGGCCGGTGATGCTTGAATAGACCGGACCGAACCAGGCATTTTTCGTACAAATATCGTTTTTCTTTTTTGTCTAAGCACCGCGCGTGCACGGTGACACGTTCTGAATTATAGTGCCGCGCGGTGGGTAGACAAGATCCAGAAAATAGGATAATTGATTTTTAAAAATACGTATTGGGTCAATGAGGCCTGTCTAGTCTATCATAGTCGATGCTGCGAGCTCGACCACTTAATTTCGGTAATTGTAAAATGAAAGCGAAGTTGGAAAAGTGGGTCTTCAAAATCGAATAATGGTAGTTTAATACAAATCATTGACGACTGGCCTCAGGCCAGTGAGAAAGTAGATCTGGCGCAGACGGCGGCGGCTACGGCGCAGCGGGCCAGTTGTTGCGAGTATGCACGGCGCCAGACCGTCTCGCGCTCTTGCAGCTCTTGTCTCAGCTCCGTCATACTCAGAGCACGCATAGGTACTCCCTCCGAGGCCACGGCAGCAAGTAGCTGGAGATTGACGTCTTGCGTCACCAAAACCACGTCGCACGCTACACCTGCACTGGGCGGCTTGCCAGACACCTCCGCCGCCTGCCGTTGGAGCCGTGCCCGCATGTCGAGCGCGCAGGCAAGAATGCGCGAGTCGGCCTTCATCAATTCTTGGGACGAGTGCCGCCGCTCGCGCTCGTCTCTGTCTGGAGCTTCCATCACAATGAAGGGTGCACAGGGGGTATTGTCGCTCCACAATCCCACACTCCCCTCTCTTTGTTCAGAATGTCGACTAGGTGTGTAAACACCGAGCTTGGCGGCTTGGCGCAAGGCAGCAATGACCCTCCGCGCCCGCATGGCGGTTTCACTTACCGAAGCGACCATGCCGATTCGATTGTGTCCATGCTCCAATTCCTTTTGAGATTTGAGGCCGTCCAGTTCCCGCACAACTTGCGATGGAACCACAATTTTCACTTCAGTGGTGGCCAAGCCCTGTAGGAAAGCATCCTTGCTGATGCCCACCATCGATACCTCCTCCTTCCCCTCGCGCCCGGGACTTTTTGAGCAAAGGTGCAACGCCTCGTCGATCCATGTGTTGGTGTCAACAATGGCATACAGAAGACGCTTCTTACACACCAACACATCCGGGTCTGCGCCGTGGAACGGCGCTTGGTCCGTTGACACGGCATTCTTTGCGCCAGAAGCGGCAGACAGGTGCTTGTTTGGGCGTGACGACTCCCTTGGCAGGACGTCCGGGCTCCGAGATGCCTTGCATCTCTCTCCACCAAGAATCTTGAAGGACACAGGGGGTCTGTGGGGCTGATGCGCCATTTCCCCAACTTCCCCTTCTCCGCCCCCACTGCTGTGTGTCTTTTGAAAGTTTTGCCATGCTTCTTTTCCGGCCTGGGCTCTCGTGAGTGTGTTGCTCTTTGCGCGCGCAGGGACTCTCTTGTTTCCGCGCCTGGTGGTGCCGTCGAGCGACAAGGCAGACAGATTTTCCAGCAGCATCTCTTCTCCGTCCGCCTCGCGAGGGTTGCAGGAGTTGCCCCATGTCTGAATCTCCTTCAAGACGGTTGTCATAATGTCTGAATTTCCTGCAAGAACTTTGGACGGCACCTCCTGCTGCGGCGGCCACAACTCCGGCACTGCATCTATCCTACGTCCTGCGCCCTGCTCGTCTGCCTCCGCAAAGACCAACGTCGTGTGGGGAAACCAGCCTTGATGGGCCCAGCTCAACATGCATTCCGTCGAAAACGGTCCTTGCAGTTGGCCTGCATTGTCCATGTAGTGCCAGGATGCTGTTGGGTCCTCTCTCACGGTGTCCCTTGGAGATGTCATTACGGACATTACGGTTGGTTCGTGACGCCAGCGCTTCAATTAAGAGCAGATGCTGTTCGCGCAGCTCGGCGCGGACGCCTCGTACGAGGAGGCGATCCGGGCCTACCGCAAACACCAAGTGGTGCTGATCAAGGACGTGGTGCGCTCTGTGAACGGAGGGGCAGCTGCCTTGCGGCATGAGGAATTCATGGAGCGACACGCGGGGCAGTTGCGCACCAAGGCGCTCGACGAGAGCGAGGCGACAAAGGGGAGCGGATGTTGGTACCGCTCCGCGCTTGTTTCCGGCGATGAGTTGCCTGCAGCCTATTCCGAGCTCCAGGCCCTCATGCCACGTGAGCTGCATTCCACGCGCCTTGCCTTTCACAATTGTTTCTGGATCTTTTGGGGGTGCAATAACAGTTTGGCGCCTTTGCCTGGTCGCCCCGAGCATGTAGATGAAGTAGAGGCCATGGGAACGATACACTGGCAAGCGTCGGGCGCCAAGACTTGGCGCTTTCGCACGGCGGCTGGAGGCCGCTGGCCTGCCGGGTCCCTGGCTCCCCCCAATGACCTCGTCTTTCAGGTGGAATGCGAACAAGGGTCGCTACTCATGGTCAATACCCGTCTCTTGCTTCATCACACCCAAGTGCCACCGGACCGAGGAGAGATGTCTCTTAGCTATGCTCGCGAGTTTGATTTGATTGATGGGCGGCGCTTGCTGGAGCATGCGCGCGAGCTTCCTCTGCCCCTACACTTTCGCCACCCTCACCCAACAAGTGACGAGGAGTGTGAGCACCAAACGCCCAGTCCCTGCGCCAAGATTGAGCACAGTGCTGGAGCAGGAGCAGGAGGAGGAGGAGGAGCGGATCGCCCCTCACAGACGCAGCTCGAAGTGGAGGGCACGGACGACGGCAAAGGGTGCGCTGCTTTTCTGCTCTTGGAGAGGGCGTCAGGGTGCGGATGCCGGGAGACGGCTGCGGTACCGGGCGCGCTGGTGCTGCAGGGCAACGTCATCTCTCGTCGGTCCGTCTGTGCCTTGTGTGGTACTCCTACTGGCTTGGACTTTGCCTCTCCCTCTCGTCTCGGGTATGTTGGACGTGCGTGTTCCACGTGTGTGTGTCGAGTCGTGTGTCGTGAGTCGTGAGTCGTGTGTCGTGTGTGGGCGAGCGAAAAATGCGTGCGAGAGAGAGAGAGCGCGCGCGCGCGTTTGTGCGAGAGAGAGAGGTCACGTGCCAACGCAGGGTGGTGACACGATCGAATTCTACCGTAGCCCTCATGACTGCGGCGGTGATGTTTAACAACAGGGAACAAAGGGAGTGTCAGTGCCTGTGCTGCTCAGTCAAACGACGTGCGCGTCACGCTCTGGCCTTAGCTATCAACACCAGGTGTGTCCAAGTGCTTCAGCCTCGTGCTGTCTTAATCCCCCCCCACCCCAACCCCCTCCACACGCATGTAACTAGCGCTTGAGATGCGCGAGAAAATTTCATGCTCAAGTACCCGAGAGGCGGAGGGGGTCTAGGACAGGCGCTTGGTTGTAGCGCGGAGGAGCGAGGAGGACGTGTGGTTGAAGCCAGCAAGCAAGCAACACTTGAACCAAGCAACACTTGAACCAAGCAACACTTGAAGCCAGCGTACTAACCAGACGTTTGCACGTGCGCGCTGCGTTGCGGGCGCGATGGAGTGACAGTCGGTTCACTAAGTGCCATGTAGTGCACGTGCTGCTTTCGCCAGTGGTCGCCGCATCTTTGGTCACGCAACAGAGTGAGGGGTGGGGGGGAGGAGGGGGGAGG
>Ga0315905_10006088_pt1 | contig 12265 bp, 11 predicted proteins | sample LakEriMetagenome_5_FD_203522 | JGI IMG/M metagenome (GOLD analysis project Ga0315905, IMG submission 203522) | Freshwater fungal communities from buoy surface, Lake Erie, Ohio, United States - Buoy 4 MA121 | ecosystem: Environmental > Aquatic > Freshwater > Lake | place: USA: Lake Erie, Ohio...
GACGCATTGATGATTGTAATGAGTGGATATATGATTTTAAATTTATTTTAAACATGAGATTGATACCTATAATTACCGTTTTTGTACTGTTTTCATCAACTGTTTTCGCCCAAAAAGTTGTTCGTTACGACCTTTACGTGAAAGACACCTTAGTGCATTTTGCTGGCAAAGAAAAACGTGCGATTGCAGTTAATGGACAAATACCCATGCCTACTTTGACTTTTACCGAAGGAGATACGGCTGAAATACATGTTCATAACCAGCTTAAGGAGGAAACCTCGTTGCATTGGCACGGGCTATTTTTACCCAATAAAGAAGATGGCGTTCCCAACCTGACACAAATGCCTATTCGGCCAAATACAACTCATACCTATCGTTTTCCCATCATTCAAAATGGTACCCACTGGTATCATTCACACTCAGGGTTACAAGAACAAATAGGCATGTATGGGAATTTTGTCATGTTAAAAAGACCCAATGACCCCACCTTTAGAAAGGGAATAGATGACTTACCTACGCTACCTATTGTTTTGAGTGAGTGGACCAATCTAAAACCGGAAAACATTCATAGAATGCTTCATAATGCGAATGATTATCCGGCATTGAAAAAGAACTCGGTTCAAAGTTATGGAGAAGCAATTTCTGCGGGTCATTTTAAAACTAAAATGAAAAATGAATGGAAGCGGATGATGGCAATGGATGTGAGTGATGTCTATTATGAAAAAATATTCATGAATGGTCTACCAAGTTCTGAACTTAAAAATATCTCAGGAAATGAATTAAAAGGGGGTGACAAGGTTAGATTAAGAATTTCAAATGGGGGGGCATCATCTTATTTTTGGCTTACCTATGCAGGTGGAAAAATTACTGTGGTTGCAAATGATGGTAATGATGTGGAGCCGGTCGAGGTTGATAGATTAATTATTGCAGTTTCAGAAACCTATGATGTCATTGTAACTATTCCTGCTGAAAAAACAGCTTATGAATTCTTGGCTACGACAGAGGACCGGACTAATTCCGCTTCCATGTATATTGGAAATGGAATTAAACAGTTGAAATCACCTTTACCCCGATTAAAGTATTTTGAAGGGATGAAGATGATGAATGACATGATGAAGATGAACGGCGAACTGGATGATATGGGTATGGCCATGAGTTTAAATCAAATGGACATGAATGTGGTGATGTATCCTGAAATTACGGGCGATGCTAAACCAAAACAAGATGACAATGACCCCAATCGTTATAATGCCAATGCACTGGGAGATATTGTAACCCTGAATTATGCCATGTTGAAGTCCCCTACTATAACAGCATTGCCCAAGGAAGCTCCCGTCAAAGAATTATACTTTAAACTATCGGGTAATATGAACCGGTACGTTTGGAGTTTAGACAATAAAGTCGTTTCAGAGTCGGATAAAATACTCATCAAAAAAGGGGAGAATGTTCGAATTGTACTATACAATGGTTCCATGATGCGCCACCCAATGCACCTACATGGACATGATTTTAGATTACTGAATGGTCAAGGACAAAATGCTCCTTTAAAAAACATAGTTGATATAATGCCGATGGAAACAGACACATTAGAATTTAATGCGAATGTTGAGGGGGATTGGTTTTTTCATTGTCATATTTTATACCACATGATGAGTGGAATGGGCAGAGTATTTAGTTATGAAAATCAGATGCCCAATCCATTGATTCCTAATCCCAAACTTGCGCAACGGAAACTGTTTGCAGATGACCGTAAATTTCATTTTATGGCTGAGAATGATTTTGCAACCAATGGTAATGATGGGATGGCCATGTTACAAAATACAAGGTGGAGCATTGGCTCTGAATGGCGATTGGGGTATCATGATTTCCATGGCTATGAAGTGGAAACGCACATTGGTAGGTACATTGGTAAAATGCAGTGGTTAATGCCATTTATTGGCTTTGATTGGCGATATAGAAAGTTTGGAATAGATGAACAGGAAACAAATCTATTTGGGCAATCAAATAGTAAGGACCTAAGAAGTCTTGTTACGGTCGGTGTAAATTACACGTTGCCGTTACTTATTGTAGGACAAGCTGAAATCTATCAGGATGGGAATGTTCGTTTTCAACTGATGAGAGAAGACATGCCTATTACCAAACGACTTAGAATAAGTTTCATGCTTAATACCGATAAGGAATACATGGCAGGTTTTCGTTACATTGTAAACAAAAATATGGGCATTACCTCGCATTATGATAGCGATATGGGATTTGGTGCTGGAATTACTTTTTCTTACTAAAAACTTTTAAATTATATATTGAGAGAATTCAAAATGATAATTAAACTTTAAAAAAAAATAAAATATGAGAAAGATTGTGATTTCAATTTTTGCCATGACCCTAGTAGGTTGCATGGATATGGATTCACCCCAACCACAACTAAACATCAATTATCCTGCTGCTTATGTGGTTAATGGGGAAAGTAGTACGGTATCGGTTATCAATTTGAGTACCAACACGGTTTCTGATTTAATACAATTAACGGATGGTTCAGGAACTCAAATGCAAGGAATGAATATGGGGAAATCATTAGCATATCCACATCACATTTATTTGAATGCTTCAAAAACGCAAGTAGCCATTGCGGCGCCAGGTATGGATTTAAGTGCGGGTCATGCTGGGGGTATGGCTGGAATGAAAGGTAAGTTTGCCGTTTTAGACGCTACAACGGGTTTGAATGTAAAAGTAATTGAGACGCCCGTTATGAATCATAATGCTGTTTATTCAAGCAATGGTCAAGAAATTTGGACTTCTCAAATGGATGAAGCTGGAAAAGTTTTGGTTTATGATGCGACTACTTTTGCCTTGAAAAATACGATTGTAGTAGGAAAAGAACCCGCAGAAGTAACGTTTTCAAGTGATGGAACAGTTGCTTTCGTGGCTAATGGAATGGGAAATTCGGTTACTGCCATTAATCCTACGTCTAAAGCAATCTTAGCAACAATTCCCGTCGGATTGAATCCCGTAGGTGCATGGACGGGAGCGGATGCCCGAATGTATGTGGACAATGAAGATGGACAAACCGTTTCAATTATTGACGTAAAAACGTTAACAGTGGTTGAAACGGTTGTATTAGGTTTTAAGCCGGGTTTTGTGGCGTACGAAGCTGATATGAAAGAAATGTGGGTGACAGACCCAAAGGCGGGTAAAGTTCATTGGTGGACCAAAGATGCGACTGGAAAAATGCTTCCTTCAGGTGCGTTTGCTACGGCGGCAGGAAGTCATGCCATTGCTTTTAAAGACATGACAGCTTATGTGACTAATCAAGAAGCAGCTAGTGTTTCGGTTGTGGATGTGATGCAACATAAAGTAATAAAAACGATTTCCGTTGGTAAAAAACCCAATGGAATTGTAATTAGGTAGCTCTTAATATGGTCAGTGTGCTAGAAATATCATCAAGTATACTGACCATATTTTCTGTGTTTAGTTTATTACCATTTTGTCGTGCTTCATATTATTTATATCATTCTAAATAATTAGTCAAAATAACAAAATCATGAAAAAAATTATTGTTTTAAACCTCTTATTGGTTCTTTCAGTTGGTGTTTATGCCCAACACCAAAACCATCAACCCCCAGCCGATACCAGTAAAACAGCGGTCAAACCCAAAAGTCCAAAAATGACGGCAATGGCAATGGTAGGCACAAATCACGTACATGTAGATTACGGTTCGCCGAGTGTGAGAGGTCGGAATATTTGGAATGGTTTAGTTGCCTATAATCAAGTATGGTCATCGGGAGCTCACAAGGCTACCTGGATAGATTTTGGTCAGGATGTAATAGTTAAAGGTAAAGTTATTCCCAAAGGTAAATATGGATTTTTTACTATTCCAGGAAAAGAAACTTGGACTTTGATTTTGAGTAAAACGTGGGATATGCACTTAGCAGATGATTATAATGAAGAAAATGACATCATACGAATCAAGGTAAAACCCACAAAAAATGATAAGTTAATTGAAGCACTTACATATGAAGTATTACAAACAAATGCCATTGAAGGTAAATTGAAAATGAGCTGGGAATATTTAAGTGTTGAGTTTCCATTTAAAAATAAGTAATTGATTTTTTTGAGGAAAAATGGCTGATTTCCAACCTCCAAAACCAACTCTTGGCACATTCTTGGCACAAAACGAAAATGTCAGGTAAATCGGTCCTCGAAAAAGGATAAAAAACCGTAACCCTCTACTGACCTCGAACCAAGAAATTCAACACTAAAACCTTCATTTTAAGTAAGTTAGCCTAATAGTCTAAATCATCAACATCATAATCCTCGAGATTGAGTTCAAAGTCTTCATCACTTAAATGGATATTCCTTCTGAGTGGACCGGTATAGAACATGTTTTCATTAACAAATTCAATGTGTTGTTGCTGGATTGCTGAAATTATCGACAGATTAAAAATAAGCTCTTTCAAAGAGGTACTTGTAATTGCCACCATATCATTTTCTTCCAGTTTCAATTCTTCTAATACTTTATAGAACAACGCTTCATAGAATCTAACCTCCTTTAGAAGTCCCAGGTTTCCTATTGATTGCGAAGCATCAGGATTGGTAAATGTTACGTTTAAGACCTTTAGTTTTGATAAATTCTCGCTATCAAAATTGTCTTCTATCTGAGTAAATCCTTGTAATCTCATTTTCGTGTATTCTTTACTTTCAATTCGTTTATTATGTTCTGAGATAACCGCTCAAATTGGGATTCTGATAGAATGATTTTCTTCGAAATGGTCTTAGTCTTGATGGTATTTTTCATAAATGTCCTTTACTATAAATACCGGAAAAAATGCCAAAATTTTTAAAATTGGATTTGACCTTAAAAGGAATGCTTAAGGTTTTAAAGGGACTATTTTACCTATTGGGTGAAATTTTTTGGCAGATTTTTACTTCCCCTAAGCTATTGAAACGGGTTTTTAAGGTAAAAAATCCCCTTAATCAATTTCGGATACGGGGACTTCCTCCAGGACCACCTGCAGGGACTCCCTATGGGCACCCTGTTTATGGTTCATTTTACCGGGATAGGTACAAATATCCTTTGGGTCTCGGTAACCACATAATTCGATTGTACCATTTACCTTACCATCATTAATTTTTTGACCTTGGTAATCGTATTGATATGAAGACCTGTAATCTTTGATATTTCAACAGATTTGTAGTTCTTCTTAAGTAATTCCAATGCATGTCTATTTTTTGACTTGGACAAGAATTTTAGCGGGTCTTCACTGGTACCTTGTTTTCTTCCTAAGAATACATTGCCTTTGAGTTTTGCCAGTTCAATTCCTTCTTTTTGTGCAGACTTAATCATGTTACGATTCATTTCCGCTATTACAGACATCATGGCAATACACATCTTTGAGATTGGATTCTCTGTTCCATCTTGGTTTAAAGTTGATAGCCCTTGTTCAATAAAATGAACTGGTATTTTCCTCTCGACCATAAAGTGTAGAAAATCTACAATTCCTTTTAGGTCACGACCGCATCGGTCGATTTGCCAAAAGGATACAGAACCTACCAAATCCATTGAGATTAGTTTGAATAGTTCTTTTCCACCAGGTCTTTCAAATAATGCAACGGCTCCTGAGATTTTGTCCTCGATGACCTTGTCGTAGTTGGCCTCTTGAACTCGTTGTCTATCTAAGTTTTGGTCAATCGAACTGGTACGGACATATAGAATACTTAGTTTTTTCATAATATTAGACTTATGGTGTTATAACCCTAAAATTATGCCTTAATGCGCTAGAATGCTGCATTTTTTGTTCAATTTCTACATGTGAGAGCTTCACATTTCAAGGTATACTCTAATATTATGTGTTTGAGTTATGTTTAAAGAAGTCATTCAATGAATGATAAGATTTCATTCTGTACTTGAACTCCTTCATTGCATAATCCCGGTAGTTTTTTGCCGATGGATGGTCACTTGACATCAGGTCATGAAATTGTTCTTTGGTTAGTTGAGATAGGGAAGTGATAGTACCTTCTGCCGGTGAATATTCCTCCGAGGAAATGTCATTTTCTGTCATTTTTTTTAAAATGGTTTGAGTTTCAAGCATGGGTCAATTCCCACCATACCAAATTACGGCGAAATCTGTTCTAAAATAGACCTTGAATTGTGGCTGGTGATACCAATATCCTAAATTTCATTTTTTTCAACTGTTGGAAGTTACACCTAAGGCCGGTACGATAAAAACCACCTTTAAATTATGGGAAGTGGGGTTTGATTTCTTAGCAATTCCTTAGCATTGAAGCCTTCCCTTTTTTATCCATTTTCGATATATTTATTAATACGGTAAGAATTAGTTAGTAGTGGAGCTGATTGATACCATAAAGATTTGATTACCCCCCTCATTAAAGTAACCGTCCACTACCGGTGAAATAGTGAGGGATTTTTATTTACATGTTTTCATATTTCAATGGCGGTATTAAAAACATTTACCCAAAAAGACATATCGACTTACCTACACTGGTAAAGTTGATAAAGAATAATCCTGAGAAGTTTAAAATCGAAAAGGTTCGAGAACTTAGAAGAACCGGTATGGATTACTCAACTCCTAAGAGTTATTTGCCTTACATTACACCCAATTGTTTGGTAAAGATTCGTAACCTGAAAGAATCGGACTACAACCTGATTGCACCATCATCCTACATCTACTTTGATATTGATGACTACCCGAATTCACAGCAGTTAAAAGACCGGCTCATTGTAGAATATGGACAGGTAGCTTCACTTATTTGTATATCATGTAGTGGTGGCGGTATTTCTATCTTCTTTAAGGTATCAAATAATCTTAAGAATGAGAATGACTTCCTTATTGCTCGGCAATACATTATTGATAACATATTGGTAAATGAAAAAATAGATACCAATGCTGGTGGTATTGCACGTGCAATGTTTATTTCTTTTGACCCTGATTTATTCTTTAACTACGAGAATGAATTAGAGATACCAGAGGCATTATTTAAAAAGAGCAAGAAGAAGATTGATAACTGCCGGTTGGAAGACAAAATATCTAATGGTGGTATGATACGTATCCATTGTGCACCCCAAGAACCATTTATACCCATCCCAATCAAAGAAGTTTTAGAGCAATTGATATTGGAAACTCCAGTAATTGTTGAGAACCCGGTAGTAGATTACAATGAAGTCAATTACGTTGAGATAAGGTTCCAGTATCTTATTAAGGATGGATTGAAACATAAAACATTTACCAATATGACTCACAAGTTGTTGTTTCTAAATCCTTCTGCCGATAAACATTTGCTCCTTTCATATCTCTATCATGTGAATGAGGAATATACCGGTAATAAGAAAATGGAGCAACGAGAGCTGATGGGGTTATTTGAAACAATATACCATGGTGCAACATTCCTTGGGAACTCTATGGTTAAACCGGTCCTAAAACGTATTCATTATAATAAGGATTGTGATGCAACATTCAACAAACGTAAAGTCTCGGGTAAGATTAGAGCGGCACTAAAAGAGAATGAAACTAAGCTGAAAATTAGGGCAGCAATTGAGGAGATGGAAGCCAAAGGTATCCCCATTTCCAAGACAAGTGTATCCAAATATTCAGGAATTCACCGGGGAACTATCATAAAACACATGGATACAGACCTTCATGACATAAAAAATATTATAGACGAAATCAACGATTCTATTGAATAAAGGCACATTTAAACTTCTTTTAAATAATAGGAAGAAAAAAGTTGACAAAAATATTTGTATGAAAATAAAACTTCATATACATTTGTAAAAAATTACAAGGGAATGAAAAATAAGGATTCGGATAATAAGGAGGTAAAGAATAAAAACCTTAAAATGTTGGCACAGGATTTGGCAACATTAGACTTCAAAAATGGAAAGTCATTCATGGCATTTCCCGCTGATGAAATTGAAGGTATGACTTTACCTCAGATGATTTCCGCTTACGAGTCTGATAAATTCTCTGCTAATATTTTAGATGGGTTTAGAAAGAAGGTATTTGCGGAACGAGATAGATTGGTTCAAGAGGTTTTAAATTTCTACACAACCAAACTTAACTTCAAGGATGCTGAGTCTTCTATGTCACCGGAAGAAATATTTCAAGTAATTGAAGAAAAGAAGATTCAGGTTAAACGACTTACTATGGTTCTTAAACCTGACTGCTATCAAACGATTACAAAGAAGGCGAATGGTGATGAATATGACTTGGTTAAACTAAACTGGATTGGAGATGATGGAGATAAATTCATCAAGGTCTCAAAGACGTTTGGTTTGAAAGGGAAATTGGGATTAGAGTTTTCCATGAAAAAGGTACTTAAAGACTACTTCATGACGGAGGCAGAAGAGCTAACAGATTGGAAACAACAACAAAAGTTTGCCAGAGCAGTTAGAGCTGACCATGTTGCATCAATTGATGGTAAGACATGGGTGTTTGAGTTCAAACTTAGTGACAAGAACGAGTTCATTAAAACTGCATTGAGGTTTGAGTTGTGGGATAACTACTATCAAACTTATCTAAATACAGGAACGAATTAAAAAAACGAGACGGATGAAAGTCCGTTTTTTAAGACCCAATTTTGGTTGACAAAATATTTTACCAACTTTTAAGAATTCATTAACAATTAAATTTTAAAGCATGAAGAATGTAATTAACGTAGAGGTTATCGAAGTTGATAACATCAAAATTCACCCTTTGCTTGAGCAATTTGTGAAACCCAAAAAGAAGGACCACATCGAATACACCATGAATCGATTGGGTCAGTTTACTCCATTACTTGGTAATCTTGTTGGAGACACCTTTTATGTAACAGACGGAATCGTCCGATTGGAAGTTGCAAAATCCTTGGGATTGAAAACTTTACAATGTCTGCACATTAACATTCCTGATGAGGATGCGGTAAAAATCAGATTAACCAGTAATCAGCGAACCAAAATGTCATACAGTGAGATGATGCATTATGGAGAGCATATGTTAGGTCTTCTTGGGAAATCCCAAGGTAAGAAAAGAGATTTAATGGGGTTTGACTTCATCGACAAGGATGAACATTATGGACTTGTGGGTAAAGAAAGATTTGAATTGGTCTGCCACTTGCTTGACTTACCAATCAAGGCATCATCATTACGAAAGTTGATGGAAATCAAATGGTTCGAAGATGAGAATCCGGGGAATAAAGTAGGGATTATGGCTGGTTTGGAAAATGGGTTGTACAAGATTGATAAAGCACATCAATTACTTGGAGAAAAGGCTAAGAAAGAAGCCAAAAATGCGGAGAGAAAACGTAAGGATTATGAGGGAAAGGTAAATGACATTGGTTTCCATTTGTTTAATACTTCGTCATTAGACCTTTCAAATATACCGGATGGAATTATGAGAATGTTCATCCAATCACCACCGTATTGGCAACTTCGTGAATACAGAAATCAACCAGATTATTTTATCCATGGTCAGGAAAAAACCTTGGCCGAGTACATTGAGAATGAGGTGAAGTTTTATCGGGGAGCTAAGAGAAAATTAGTATCAAATGGTGTAGTTGTGATTATCATTGGCGAGACTTACAGAGACGGTTATCAGGGTGTTTGTACCAAATTAGAAACTGCACTTGAGAAGGATGGCTGGTATATTCTTGATGTAAATACCTTTGTCAAGACCAACGCTAAGGCGACACCTCATGTGGCAAGATTTCTGAATTCGAAAGAAACCATCATCGTCGCAGGTTTGAAGCCAGCAACTGAAACGTTATTTAATGACGTTACAAGACCATCTTCAATTGGGGAGTTCAAAGTGATTCCTGGTTCATCAAGAACCACTGGTGGTAAAGGATATTCAATGGCTTCCCCTGAGTCATCAATTACCAATGTGTTTATTGAGTCAGTATTTCAAAAGTCAGAATACTCGGATGTTGATGATGAATTTTTTCACCAAGCTCCCACATCGGTTAACATCTACGAGAAATTCATCTTAGGCTACAGTAATCCAGGGGAAAATGTAGGGGAATTATTCCTTGGGAGTGGTTCCGGCTTGGAATCAGCAATTTTAAACGGAAGACATGGGTACGGCTGGGACGTAGACCATGAGTCAATTGACTTTTGTAATAAACGTCTTAATAAACGACTTGAAGAAAGAGAACAAGCGAAAATCGGATTTTCGATTGCCGCATAAAAGATAGTGCCTACCTGTGGGTGTTTAGGATATTTAACCCTCATCAAACTTTAACCTTTTGGTGTATTAGGTCAACCATACTATAAATTATGAATACAGTTAAATCTGTAACTGTTGGCAAAAACGGTGGTTTTGAGGTTTATCAAAAATTACGTTTTGAATACAAATTAAATCTGTGTCTGATGGCAGACCGAGATATGTTGAGACATTTCTTTGGCGTAGAATTTACAAACAAAGAGTGGGATGACTTTTTAAAACTTTGCGATGAGTTTTATTTAGAAAATAAACATCAATGGACTGGCGATATTATCAAAAAATGGAAGCGTGTTAAGTCTAAAAAACTTAACTCACAAAAGTTAGCGGCGTAATTAAATTTGAATGCGGCGTCATTGAATTGGAAGCAATATCTTTGGCGCCGTTTTTCAGCAAACTATCATGAGAGACTTCGTTTACGATTACACTAAGTACCTGACCGTTAAGATGACATGTGATTATCTGAACATATCACGTTCCACTTTAGGGGAATGGATGAAGAATGGGAAGATACCATTTTCAAGGATTGGTCGTTCCCCTCGATTCGACAGAGATGAACTTGACCATTGGATTAAAACAGGAGTAAGAACAACTATGGACTTACCTCCATTACCAACATTAAATAGAAAATTACGTTATGGCAACAATTAATATTCGATTAGATAAGAGAGGGAATAAACCCGATAAACATGGACGATTTAACCTTTCAGTCATTGTTCAACATCAAGGAGAAGTCTTATACCTGAATGTTGATAAGCTGACGGAACAACAGTATAACCACGTTTTTGTTAAGCGGTCGTTGGATGATAAGAGTAAAGAATACCGGCTAAGATGTGATGAGTTTTTGGAGAAAGCGGAGAAGGTATTTGAGAGAGTAATACCATTTGATAGACAACAGTTTAGAGAGGAGTTTTTTAAGGAGGAAGTAGTTGAACCGGTCACTAAGATAACACCAACAGAAATGACCTATTTCGAAATGGCGGAATATTTCAGAGAGAATAAGAGATTAAAGCCTGCGTCGAAAAACAGAATGAAGACCGCAAGAAACCAGTTGGAGAAGTTCAAGCCTGGGTTAACCTACAAGGACATTACCGTTAACTTCTTACATGATTTTGAATATGAGGTTACGAAACGAGGCGGTTCACCAGCAACCATTTCAGGTTACATGACTGATATTCGTACTGTCATCAATTACCACAGAAACATCACCAAGTTTATTCCTCAGGACTATGAATATCCATTTGGAGCAGGTGGTTATGGTATCAGAACATATTTTCCTTCCAAGGTCGTATTGAGAGCGGAGGAAATGCAAGCAATTGCTGAACTAAACGAGTTTGAGACGAAGGAACAGGAATGGGCACGTGATATTTGGTTGTTCTTGTACCGGTGTAATGGAATCAATTTTGTGGACCTGTTGGCGATGAGATGGGACCATATCAAAGGAGGTAGCTTTAGGTTCTACAGGACGAAAACTAAGACGACCAGACGAAGTAATATTAAACCCATAGTTGCACCAATTACAGACAAACTACAGGAAGTGTTAGACAAGATTGGTGTTAAGGATAGTCCATTTATTATAGGTAAGATGAAGGACGGATATTCTGATACGACTTTGTCAAATAAGTCACATAAGTTGTGTGGCGAAATTAACAAAGAGCTAAAGTATGTTACCCAAAAATTAGACCTCTCTTTAAACCTTGTGTTAGATATTGCTCGGGATTCGTACGCTACCACTCTGAATCGGAATGGACGTTCTATAAATCATATCGCGGAACACTTGGGTCACGCTACCACCGTTGTCACGCAACACTATGTAGGTCAGTTAACAGTAGAGCAGTCAAAGGAGATTAATAGTTGTTTGTATTAATGCGCCAAGAATCCCGCCAAGAATGTCGTACAAAGGTGGACAATGTCGGACATTTCAAATTATATAGTATTTGATTTCGACCAAATCAGTGTTTAAACCCTGTATGGTAACATATCATTATGACCCTTAAAAATCTGTTAATCATGGGGTCCCTGGTTCGAGCCCAGGAGAGGGAGCCACAGTGCACAAG
>Ga0315905_10006089_pt1 | contig 12264 bp, 13 predicted proteins | sample LakEriMetagenome_5_FD_203522 | JGI IMG/M metagenome (GOLD analysis project Ga0315905, IMG submission 203522) | Freshwater fungal communities from buoy surface, Lake Erie, Ohio, United States - Buoy 4 MA121 | ecosystem: Environmental > Aquatic > Freshwater > Lake | place: USA: Lake Erie, Ohio...
CTCAATAAGTGTGTGTCGAACTGAGTCTGCTCGCCTTGAAAACTTAGAGTGTGCTCAACGGCCACAAAGAAAACTTGGAATTTACTGGCGCGTTTGAATCTGAAAACTTCAAACGGCAGCGGGTCTCTGTTGCACATGCAGGCTGGCAACCTTGCTTGCCTGTGTGTGCGTGTTTGTGTAGGGGGGGGCGTTGGTTGTGGGCGTGTGATTTGGAGACAACTGCTGTGTGTACCGAGTGTGTGTGTCGACGTTAGTAGGTCTCTTTTGACACGTGTAGGTCTCTTTTGAGTGTGTCGACATCGAGGTGTCAGAGAGGCGTAGGTTGCGCTGAATTTAGTCACACACACACACACACACACACACACACACATGAGTAGAGATGTGTGTTAACACATCGCACGCGTGCGTGCGCGCTTTTCCTGTCCCTTTCTACAAGTGTCAAAAGAGACCTACTAAAGTGTCAAAAGAGACCTACTAAAGGCGCAAAAGAGACCTACTAAAGGCGCAAAGGAGCTACTAAAGGCGCAAAGGAGCGCGCGCGCTTTTTCTGTCACTCCCTCTCTTTGCCCATCCACCCCCCGCGCCATCTTGTGCGCGCAGAGGCCACCGCGGGGGGTAAGAAGGGGGAGTTAACCACAGTAGAGGGCTCTTTTGCCCCTACAATAGGTCTCTTTTGGGTGTGTGTTGAGTGTTTAATTGGAAAACAAAGAAACCAATTCTCTTTTAGGTCACCGGTCACGGAGAAATATCTTCTGCTTTGTTTTCGGTATGTCTCACCGCTGTCTCTACGAGAGAGAGAGAGAATGTGTGTGCGTGTGTGTTAAATTAGGAACGCGTTGAAGGGGACCTGGCCCTACAGGTCTCTTTTGACAGGTCTCTTTTGACAATACCCACATTGAATGCCAGTAAACTCATCCTCCTCGGAGTCCACCTCGTTCACTGCATTGCGTTTTAAACCCGGGTTTAGTTTCGCATTCGTGCCCAGCGTCTAACTCATTCATCGCTTTGCTTGAATCAACAACTCCTCCCCCCCGGGGGTTTCGTGGCATCGAGGGGTATCTTTACTTTGAATAACCCCTATCCTAACCTTTTGAAGTCACACGGTCCACGAACTTCGTCACGTTACAATCAGCCTTGCGACAGACCTTGCCGTGCTTTGAACAAAACTGCCCCTACCACCACTTCCTTTCCGGCGTCCCGCTCTCTGTGAACGACCGCGCGGCGGCCGCGCCTTGCGCGGACGCGCCGCACGGTGGCGCGCTTCACTGACTCGTGGCCGCTAGCTCCAGCAGCAGGCTTCCCCCCCCGTGGGGGTGCTCGCGGCGGAGGACGCGGTCGAGGGCGCGGTGCAAGAGGAGCACTAGAGATGCCCTCAAGAAAATGTCTCTGTTGCAGGCAAGTGGGATGTAAGCCGTCAACGTGCCCCAAAGGGGATCCTGATGCTCAAGAAGAGCTTGCAGACCATCCAAGGATGCTGTGGCTGACCATCTCAGGAGCAGAGATGTTGAATATTCCTAAATATTCGCGTGTGCCGGCGCTGCCTGCGTGGGCATGAGGAGAAAGCGAGTAGAGGGGATGCCGGAAGGCAGCCCGCTCACGGAGGGCTTTAGGATTAATTTTCAGAAAATCGAACAGTGGTGAGAAATCTGCACCACTCCTCCAGGGTGGCCTGGCGTTTCTTTTGAGCAAGTTTTTGAAACAGACGGTTCTTTCCGAATTTCGGGCAAATTTTTACTCTTTCAGGACTCCGACCGCGGTAAGCAAGGATTGAAACACTGTTCGTTTTCGAGAAAACCTGCCTTGGGCACGATTTTCGAGAAGACCCGGACAAAAGTCAAAAAAGTGCCTAAAGCTGGTTGCGGGGAGGTGGGGCCTTGCTGTTGGAGTTCGCCTGAAAGAGAGGGGTTGATGGTGAGGCGAGCAAAAGCCCAAGCTCCGTTGCGGAGGATAACAGACGGTTATCAGTCAGCAGTAGTACCACCGTGAGAACATAGGAGTGAGACTCTTGACCAACTAATCAGGTAATCTGGTGCAAGTGGATATGCATATTTAGGCACGAAGCAAGCATTACATGCACGTATGCACGGGGGGGGCTCATGCATACGCGTGCAAGTAGCCACATGTGCAGATACTAGCGCATTCGTGACAATGCAGAGACGGTAGTGGGGAGTGAAATATCTGTGATATATGTAATATAATATAATATCTGTGCTCTCCGGTGTGCCATCGAGACGACCAGACAGTGCGCGTGTGCAAACGAGTCAGCAAGTAAACACGAGGGCAAGAGGTCAGAGGGACGTAACAGGGAATGTGCACGTGTAGATGAAGGGCACACAGACTCGGAGACCGAGACGGAAAGAGAATATAGGCAAAAGGAGAACCAGGCGCTTGCTCTAGGGACTGTTTCTATGCAAGCTCATTGCAGCGAGATACCGGCTTGCGCATAAGGCCCTGCGGACGGTAAGGCCCTTGCAGATCTGGGAAATCTCTACCGCGAAGCTTCGTGTGCACGCCTACATCTCGCGGGGAGGTGCCTGTGAGCACTGAGTGTCACAAATCTGCAAAAAGCCGGGACACTGTGTGGCTTTTGCGCGTGCGCGTCAAAGTTGTGCTCACCGAGGTCGACAGGCTTCTTGCTCGTTAGGGTTGTCTTGACATTTTCCTTGTTCCTAGATGCACCAGCGTACAAATCACCATGGGCGTCAGTCTTGAGCAAGCGCAAGCCGAGAAGGTGTGTGCGTGCGCATGCGCATGCAACTAACCGCGCGGCCGCCTCCTCCATTGCCTTGTTCTTGGCATCCTGCAAGAAACCCGCGTCAGCATCTCCAACTTACATGACGTGCACCCGAAAATAGAGCAACAACAACCTTTAGTCTGTGCACGCTGCAATCCCGTGCACAGTACGCACGCACCGCGCCGCTGCACTCCGTGCTGCGCCGGGCGCAGCGCGAGCACCACCTCATCGGCCTTCTTTTTAAGTGCAGCATCCTTGGCCGCCTCCACTGCGGCCTTGGCCTTGTCCTCCGCCTCCCGCGCCGCCTTCTCCCGTGCCTCCTTCTCCCGCGCCTCCTTCTCACGCGCCTGCTGTTCTGCAGCGGCCTTGCTGGCCTCCGCCTCCGCATTCACCGCCTCCATCTCCGCCTTCCCGGTATCACCCTCCATCCAGCAGGCTGGCGGATGTGTGTCCGAAAAAGGAATTTGTCGAAATCCGCCCGGATTTCGACAACTGGCCAGGTGGCCAGTGTCAGTGTTCGTGTTCCGTGACTTAGTGTGGGTGTGTCACACGTCTGGATCTTCTCTTCCGGGCGGCTCTGGCGATGCAGGGCGTACTGTGAGGAGGGCCGCGGGTGAGGGAGCCGGTGATGATGGATCGCGCCGGCAAAGCCGGCGGGGGCGTCAGAGACCTCCTGCGAGAAATCGATCGCGACCTGGCCGTCCCCGCGATGCTCGGCGCCTCGGGAGCTCTCGAAAAAAGATTGCACAGAGATTTTCCCCTCGTGGCCGCGCCGCTACCGCCCAAGGATGACTCGCCCGAGTCTGCAAGCGGTAGCATACCCACCCCCTTTCTTGCCAGCCGCCTCTCTCCATTCTGTGCCGTCTTTCTGCAGGCTGACATCCTGGATCTGCTGAGAGCCCGTGTGCAGTCTAGCGTTTGTCATCACAGGCAAATAGACGCGCGATGCTAGACTTAGCACACACACACACACACACACATTCTTCTACAGGCTATCGACCTGCAAGCAGTGGACCACAAAATTCTGATTCAATGGGGGCAAGGCAAAACAAAGAAAGCGATATTGACGGAAATTCCCTCGCTGCCTCGCTGCAATTTTTGTGGGAGAGGGAGCAAGAGAGAGGACGACGCAGGGATCAAGGACTGGACGGGGAAGGGCGCGCAGGCATCGCGCGGAAAGATATAGACTTCCAGCGGATTCATGAGAGAGAGAAGGCGAAAGCGCTGAAAGCTCAGGGGCTGGACCAGTTCCAAAGCCGCACTGAATGGGGGGGTGAGGCACACGCCCGGGGGCTTCAAGAGGAATCTTCATGTCCTTCTCCCTTTGCGGGCAGGTTTGCATTCTGTGCATACGCCTGCTATTGCGTACACACCGCAGCTGCATCTTTTCAACTGTAGGTGCCTGGTCTTCACTTGCCCGGCTTTAGTTTGTTTCCGGTCGTTGTTTGTGATCTCGCGGCTGCCCGACTACCGGTGTGTTCCCTTGCTGCGCAGATTTGACGTATCGGCGACTGCGACGGCCAAGGTCGCATGGCCACATCAAGCATCCCTGAGACGAGACGGAATGAAAGTACCATCATCATCATCATCAAACTCACGGATCTGCAGTTATGGCCACTTTCATGATACTGCAAACGGCCTCGCAGGCCAGCACGCTGGCGACAGAGTGGGCAACCAAGTGGGCGGCGGACACGATGGCGGCTTTGCAGAGAGGGGGCAGAGCCTAGAAGGAGTGAGCCGGACAGGCATATTGCTTGCCGACCTCCCTAGGGGAGACTGGCTTCGAGCGGATTTGCTTCCAGACTCACCACACTCTCTTGCGTCGGCAACGGTAAGGCTCGTACAAACCGTCGATGCTATTGAGCGGGGGCACCAGATGACGATTGATGGCAAGGAGGATCAAATCAAGCAACTCAAGTCCGACATGGCGGGCCTTGATAAGAGGCGTGCACCGAATCACGAGCATCTGCAGCTGATGCACGACGGATTGAAGAGGGATAGCAGCGACCAGCGACAGGTGGAGCAAGAAAAGTACATCGGGCCAAGAGGCGATCAACACCTTTCCCGCGCCCATTTGGCGTTAGACGAGGGTAGGCGCCTAAAGAATGAAAATGCAAGAGTGTCGTTCGGGAGGGGAGACAGGGCATCGGCTAGCCAGGAAGGAGACTTTGATTGGGGTACGAGTAGCCGGTCCGGACGAGAGCGGGCCTGGGCGAAAGATGTGCACAGGGCGACAGAGTTAGAGTCGGAGAGGGAGAGGAAGAAGGAGTTGGAGCGGGAAACAGAGAGAAAGAGAGAGGAGGAAATTTCCAGGCTCGAGCTTGAGCTCCGACCGAGCGACAGAGACAGAAGCACGTCGCGTGAGCACAACCGCAAGGGCTTCATTCCTTGCAGCATGAACCTAGAAGCCATCAGTGTCGCTAATGGTTTTGGCACTCCAGGTGTATGTACAAGCTCGCGCGTATGTGCGTGCGTGTGCGTGCACATGTGCGTGTGCACGCGCATTGCCTTTGTTTCTCCTTCGACATGCGTGTCGTTTCCTTTCTGCCAGGACTGACTTCGCTTCGACCAACAGGTGAGGGCGTGTCAGAAACAGATTTCGAAGAATTTCGTGTTGTCGTGACGCCTCGTAAGACGTGGGAGGGAGGCGTAAGCGGGCGAGGATGGGAGCGGTGGGGCGTTGGTGAAATTGACTCTATTGCTTCTTCGCAATCCAGCAATGGGCTTAGATCTGGAGATGTGCACGTGAAAGGCATGGAAATGAAGAAGAATGGGGAGGAAGCAGTAGTGGAGGACGATGAGCTGCGCAAGTACCTGACTGATAGTATCTTGTATTCAAGTCGTGAAAGCCGCAGAGCATGTCCAGACGGGTTTGATTCGAAGCCAAAACTGCATGACGAGAGTTTTTGTGAACTTCAGCTTTTCCGTGAGACGTTTCAGAACTTTCTGCGCAAGTCGTTGCATGATTCTTTTTCTGTGGCTGTACAACAGCCGGAATCCATTGGCAATCACGAAGAGGGAGACTTTATGTACAGATCTGCTTCGCAACGTGTTGACACAGATCCAGTGCGACAGAGCATGACGATGGCCATGATTTCGAGGAGCATGTTATGCAAGACTGTTGCCGACTTTGAAAACAAGGTCTCATCGCGAGTGCGGACGGGCAGGCAGAACAAGGAAGAGAAAGGAGAGAAGGGGCTAGCCAGCCAATTAGCGAGTGATGTGCAAAACACGCGAATTACAGAAAAACTCTAACTCTCTTGCTTGTGAGTGTGCGTATCTCTGGCGGCAGATGGCTGGAGACGACAAAACAAAAATGAATCTTAGTCAAACGCTCTTGCGTCACCTACTTAAGGAATCTAGATTGGCACATCTTGATGAGCCTAAACGATCTGAGGCCAGTGGCGCAGGCTGCCAAGGGGAGGGTGCTTCTGGCGTGGAGCTGGAGATCGCAGCGATTGAATTGCTGATCAGTCGGTGCGTATGCTCGTGTAATGCCAGACTAGTATAGAGTAGGCATGGCGAGTCGTGCGCATATTGGCTTCGCTCCATCAAACTCAATTCTCTGACCCTCCTCTACACACGCGCTTTCAGACTGCAGCGCGCGTCGACGCATTCTGCTACCTCAGAGGATCAAGATGGCGCCGGCGATGGTCTGGCTCCCAAGTGCAAACCCGGTGTGAATACAGGAGGTGGAGATTTCCGCCGCACGCCACTTGCGTCGGAAGCATGTGCGCTGGCAGTGGGTGCAAAAACTTGGACTTCACCGTCAGCGGAATCTCGTGTTGCCCTTGCAGAATCTCTAGGGATGGAAGGAGGGCACAGGGACATGAGGGAAGGGTACGTGGGAAGTGTTGTGTTTCCGAGAAATGCACCTGCAGGTTCTGGTGCTATCAGATCGTCAGAAAAAGGAGTTGGTGGGATGGCGGCGGCTCAGGTGGGCTTTGGAGTTTGTGTGCCTCGGCCGAAGCAAACCGACTCTAAAGCTGCTGGTGTTCTGGTTGGGAGGGGGGCAACTGGAATGTGCGGCGGCGGCGGGGGTTTGGCGGTCGGGGCTTCGCGGGAGAAAGGAAGCCAGAAAAAGGTACAAAAACCCGTTGATCCTCTGATAAAAAAATTTCTGGATGCAGTGAAGGTGGGCGACGTGACGTGTGTGCGACAAATGCTGGCTGTTGACGCGAGCCTGTGCCACGCTACAATGGATAGCTGCATGGCCTACACGCCACTCCACTGGGCCAGCGCCAAGAATCATGCGGAAGTCTGTCTGGTGCTGCTTGAAGCAAAGGCAAACGTCAACGGTAGCAATCGGCAAGGAGTGACGGCTCTGCACAGCGCTGCCCTCAATGGAAGCCACGCGGTCGTTGAGATACTGCTTGCGCTAGGCGCGGATGTGAACGCAACCGATGCCAACGGCAAGACGGCTGGCGCGTGCGCAAGGTCAAAGAGAAACAACTGTGTCAATCTCTTTCAAATTCAGGCGCAAGTACAAGAGCTGACCGAATCACCCGGCGCGTGGACAACGAAGAAAATGGCCGAACTTCTTAAGCTTTGCAACCAAAACGCGCCAAGCGCTTGCACCCGTCACGAGCTGGAGGATCGTGTCCGTGCCGCGCTGCCTGCGTTAGCCCACGTTTGGAAGGACGTGTTGAAACACCATGAGAAATTTGTGAGAGCAAGCTTCAGCTGCTGGCACTCAAACATCAGGAAAGTCAAGTGGTTAGCGCGCACATCAGCCCAAGTCCAGTCCCTGGGCCGTTACAAGTTGATCTTGCGCGCCTTTCGGCGCTGGCGTGTACTGGAGCGGGAGGTCTATTTCTGTTTCCCAGCACTCTCTCTCTCATCTTGCAGCGGTTTGGTTTACACGCTGTTTGTTTTGATTTTTTTCCTCTCAGTATGGCGCTTGGCAACGAGGCTTTGCTGCATCGCATGCCTTCCAGGATGCCAGAGTGCACAGGCAGATGCAACGCAGGAGACTAGCGCACGCTTTGGCAACATGGTCTCGAAACTGCTACTACAAGCGGCAACAAGATGCACTGCATCGGCAGGTCCAATTCGCAAGCCCCGCCGTGACGCGAGCGTGCCTCCCATGCACTAGAACCAAGGTGCAGGGTAAGCGCATTTTCATTGCGTGTGGTAATGTGTCCCTTGCAGGTGTCGCTGGTCTCGGAAAAGCATCGTCTGAGGGCCGCGGTGGCGTGCTTTCGGAGCTTTGCAGAAGCTGAGCGTGGCAAGACGTTCCGAAATCAGCTGGCAGGCGATCATGCGCTTTCGTGTGTGCTCAAGCGCACCTGGCTTAGCTGGAAGCATCTTTGGTACCAGATGCGTCCCATATACAGTGCCTGGGTTCCTGTGGAGCAAAGGCCGAAAAAGGGAATCGGGGCCGAAATCTGCAAAATAGAGGGGACCGCACAGTACTTCGTGAAAAGTCTGGATGAGTCCGGAGCTGCTGCGGAGAGCGGCATGCTGAACATCGGAGATGTGATCACGGCAATCGACGATTGGTCCATTTCTGGCGCTGAATTTGATTTCGTCTCGTCACTTATCTCAGGCCCTGAAGGTACTCCAATCATCGTCCATGGCGTGCGCGGGCCAGACAAACAGAGGTTTCGAGCTCAGATACATCGGGGAGAAAAAAGATATATCATGCCGACAGCGAGTGACACAATGGCCTCAACAGCGCAGGGTGCAGATGGGGGGGGTGGATGCGCAAAGATGCAAAGGGCGCTGGAGACGATGCTGGATTTGCAACGCCGGTATTTCGCAGTAAGGACAGCTTTTGACTCTTGGGCCCTTCGATGGTTTGAAACCCGGCGACTGATGGAAATTGAGCAAGCGTGTCATGTGACTACACTTCGGGGTGCCGTCAGGCACTTGCACGCGATGGCGCAGATGTCTGCAGAGGCCCGTCAGCAGCAGCGCATGAGGTTCTTGAAACTGAGTAATTTTAACAAGCAGCGACAGCATGTGTGTTTGATACGGACGGTGTCTCGGTGGCGAGTACTGTCCCACAAAAATCGATTGACCGACGATATGATTCAAAGGTGTACTCGCCCACGAACCCTGGTCGAAGACCGAGAATCCGTGCGTCTTGCATTCGTCACATGGGTTGAACATTTTCGGCGGCAGATCAGTACAGCAGCTCTTCTGCGGACAGTTAATCAGCGATTTGATCGAATGCGGTGTTGGGAGTGCTTGAATCTGTGGCGGGAGGCGCTGCGCATGCTTCGTTTCAGGGCACTGCGCGCCACAAGGCTTTCAGTTTCGTGTGCACACCGGTTGCAACGGTGCATATATGGCTTAATGTACTTGAACCTGGTGAAATGGGTCCGGGTTACGGAGTTACAGAGACAATATGCCTCAAGAATGTCTGAGATGCGGGGCTGCAGATGTGTAAGAATGTGCCGATCAGCATTTCGATTGTGGGAGGTAAGAATCCTTATCATTGGCCGTGCATCAGCGCGCTGTAATCTGCATGGTACTGATTGGTGTGGGTTCGGCAGCAACGGTTTCGCGAGGTGTCTCATGTGAAATTCAAACAGCGGCTTCATCATTGTGCTGTAAAGTGGTTGCAGGGCGGCAGATCCCGACAATTGATGTGGGACGGTGAGGGCAGAGATACGCCAGCATGCACACGCGCAAACTTTCTTTTGCATGGACATATCAATAGATGCACCGTAGAGGGGGTTGTTTGCAGTGACAATATTTGCACTAAACCTAAACCATGGACGAGTTCGTCCTCCTGATTCAAATACAATACAGCGTAAAACAACAGAATCGGCGTATTTATTGTGGCAGAATGCTATTAAAGGTGTCATCAGCACGCTTTCGATGCGGGAACTAAACATGAAATTAAATCAGCCTTTGGTTCCCTGTCGTACGAGCTCAATGAGAAACGGCGGCTTAAAAAAATCGAACAAGACTTGAATTACGACAGCTCGGCGCTGCAACGTCGTGAGAAACAATTGCTGCGCGATGTTGAATCCTTGCGACGAGAGTTGGAGGAGGTTCGACCGTTTGCGCGCCCGCGCGCCCGTGCGGTGCACGAGTGCGTGCAATACAATAGTGCTTATTGTGAGCGCAATCCGTGAAACGATGACCTCCTGATCACCGCTGAGCAGTCACGCCTTGTTCGAGAACACACTGAAGGTGAACTTTTTCACACGCAAGAGGCGCTGGGCAAGGCGCTGGCCAACAGCCGCAAGCTCGAGGACAGCAGACAGCGTGCTGACGAAGCGCTGCACGTGAAATTGGAGCAGTATCGACTTGAAACGCACCGTTTCCAGGCGGATTTTATCCGTGCGCAAAAGGAAGCGCAGCGTCTGCAGACTTGCCTTGATGGAACACTAAAGGAGATGGGGCAGGCAGAACACGACTTTCAGTTCAAGACGCGTATGCTCCAAAGTCGCTGCTGTGCGGCAGAAGAGGCCCTCGCCACCTTGCGTAGATCGCTGCCGATATTAGAGACACAGGAGAAGGAGTTGGACCCGGAGTCTTTGGAGGTTGCGGCGATAAAGCACGAACTTGCTAGACTCAAACTGCGAGAAACTGAATGGGAAAAGGAACGCGAATCAGAACTAATAAGGACCGACTCGCTGGAGAAGGGGCCTGGCCAGGACAAGCGTAAGATGACTGGCCATTTGCTGGAAACCAGGGATTTGGACGTGTCTGACGATGTTTTGGACATGGATGGGCTGAGAGACAAACGGTGAGAGAGGAGAGAGATGCCGTGTATGCGTTGATGCATGTTGAAGTTACAAGATGAAAGGCTATTGATTTGTGTGCGTGCGTGTTTTCGCGCGCGTGCATGTGCGAGTACAACAGGCGACGGGAAGTAGACGCCGGAATGCGCCAACTACTGCGGGCAAAAAGCCCCAGACCACGGGCAATAAGCGATAGAAAGAACCACGATGGAGACTCGTCGCCACGCGCCAGTCGCTGCCTATCTGTGCCAGTTGAGGGTGTTGGCGCTGGTGTTGATGCCGTTGATGCGAATGGACGTGAGCACTCGCTTGTACCTCCTTCCCGTGCCTCTCCGACACGCGGCCAGTCATCCTTTTCCAGATCAGCTGCAAAATCTTCACCGACAGGGTCTGGGGGAATCCTGCGCGGGGCTGCACAACGCTTGAGAATTAGTATTGACGCAGATGCGGCTGGAAAGTTAGGAAAGAAAGCGAGCAGAGGGGGGCCTTTGTTGGCCCTTCCGAGCCCGCTCCAGCGATGGGGGGAGCAAGCCCAGGTTCACGCAGATAGCGAAATAGGGTGTGATTCACTAGGGTGTGGGGTCACGAATACGTGATCACGTCCCTCTTAGAAAATGCCGTTTCGTGGAAAACAAAACGAGGCGGCCCCCCATCCGTTGTGGTACCCTCAACCTACCTCATTCACAGCCACGCGCCATGTCTGTCTGGCAGGCGCCCTAGCTCGGCCGTGCACCATTTCGGTGGCTAAGAGTCCCGCTCCCGAGCTCCACTGCTGCGCTTCGCACCAGCATGGCTCCGAGCAAGGGCATGGAGAAGAAAGACAATCCGGCACTTGTCTTTTCCGGCGAAACGAAGGACGGGCTCACGTTCAAGGACGCGATAAAAATGCGCGCTGATAAACACGGCACTACGTGGCTATTCGAGGGTGAACGATTGCTAGCGGAGTTCTTTGTGTGTGTGTGTGTGTTTTATTACTGCAGGACCTATTACAAAGCTGTTCGCGTGGGGAGGGGAGGAGAGTGGTTTCTTTGTCAAGGAGAAGACTGGCACCAAGACGACACGCACGAAGGCGTTGAAGCGCGAGATTGTCAAGACGGACAGTAATCACGTACCAACCTCGGTCGATGCGTACACCGTTGCCGCTCTCAAGGAGTGGTTTGAGGACACGGATATCGCGACAGGCCTACAGTTGTCGCTCAACAAGAACCGCTGACGGAACTTGGGTCGAACTTCACCGACTTCAAGAAGCTCAAAAGCCCACAAGTCCATCGACCTGAAGTATCTCCGGAAGCTGAACAGAATGGCAGCGCGGCTTCTGCATGACGCGGTTTTTGAGCCTTCGACCAAGGTGTATACTGCGGCGCAAACTAAACTAAACGGAATTCTGAGAAATAGTGAGGTCTCACAAATCCTTCGAGGCGCAGTCGACGACCACGACAAGAAATGGCTTGTTCATCCGTGGAAGATCCCCGCTCTGCAGATCTGGGCCAAGATGTACCACAAGTACGAGGGCATGAAAGACATACTGACGGGCGCGATGATGGAAGAATTAGCAACCACCATTACCTGTGTCACATGAGACGCACGTCACCGTCGCACTATCTACAGCAATGACGTAAACCCTCAGAGTACGGAATTTGATCCATGTAGGTAAAAATTTATCTGTAAGATTTATTTTACCGTTTTGTTTGGTTCATTAAAACCACCCGCGTCTCTTGGACGCGGATACTCCAGTTCAAACAACGTGCGCACACCCGCCCTAAACCCACGTCCGCGTGCCGTGCACTCGTGCGCCAGCCAACAAAGGGGGTAAGAGAGAGTGTGTTGTTT
>Ga0315905_10006090_pt1 | contig 12263 bp, 21 predicted proteins | sample LakEriMetagenome_5_FD_203522 | JGI IMG/M metagenome (GOLD analysis project Ga0315905, IMG submission 203522) | Freshwater fungal communities from buoy surface, Lake Erie, Ohio, United States - Buoy 4 MA121 | ecosystem: Environmental > Aquatic > Freshwater > Lake | place: USA: Lake Erie, Ohio...
ATTAGAATTTGTCCTAAGTTTCAACAATTTAATTAAAGCTTGTGTCTGTTCTGATTGATTGCGAGATTCCATATCAACTATGCATTCATTTTTGGTTATCGTATCACGAATCACCATTTTTGTTCCATGACTATGTGCCACAGACAAATGTGACCTGTCGTTTAAATCATATGTGTAGTAATCACGGAGTGTTCCACCTTCGCCGTCTGTCAAAAAGATTGTGTTGACGATTTGAAGTTTGTTTCTTTTCTGAAAATCTGGAACAACTGTCATTGCATGTATAATGGCGTCATTCAGTGGAGTGCCTTGCATGTACAACCAATGTGGTCTAGCTCCTGGTCTTTCATTGTACATACCGCACAAATTAACGAGTGCTGAACCCGCAAAAGTGAAATCTGAATTATTCATTCTGCCTGAAAGAATATTCAACAGTCCATGGCCTTGAAGAGCTATGTCATTCAGTTTACGTTTCTGTTTAACCATATATTGTTTTTCGGTGTCATCAGTGAATGCATAAACTTCAAAAGGAATATTCACTTTTCTGCAAAATAAACACAAATTAATCAGTTGTTTCAAAGTATTGGCCATATGTTCGTTCATTGAACCAGACCAATCAAGAAACAATACTAATCCATGTGATTTACCACCAGGTACAACAGAGATTTTTTTGAAAATATCTTCGTTGAAATTGTAAGAGAACATCTTTTTCATGTCGAGGTCACCGGTTTTGGCGGTTGAAGCTCGTTTTAGTTGGTCTGCATTCTTACGCATCTCAAATTCTTTGACAAGATACGATACAACTTTAGAACTTTCGTTTCGGAGTTTCAGGTAACCTACAGTGTCGATCAAAAAACCGTCACTTTTGTACAATTTCCACAAGTTTTTGTAATCGAATACAAGTTTTGGATCAATTTCAGGAATATTTACATATGTGTAATTTTCCGGTTTGGCGTCAAACAGACGATTTTCATTTTTTTTGAATGATTCATCTGTGAACGAGCGAATTTCATCATCTGAAATATTATCATCATCAGAAAAATCGTCAATTTTCTCATTTGATTTTGACTTTTTCTCTGGTGTATCGTTAGTTTTAGATTCAGGCAATTCATCAGAGTCAAAATCTTCATCATATTCACCCTCCGAATCGTCTCCTTCGACTTCCTCAAAATCATCATAGTCATCATCACCATCTTCACCGTCTTCGGCTTTGGATTTTGCGCGTTTTTCTTTTTCCTCTTGAATTTTCAACTTCATGTATTCAACAATACGAGCGGAAACATCAATTACATCGTCATATGTTTCGGTTGTCTCAACATCATTGAGTAAATTTCGTTCATCATCATTAAATTCAATACGCAGGCCTGCACCGGCTTTACAATGCAGGTTAATCCTGTCGATAAAATTCATTTTGTTTATATTCGTGCCATTGATACCAAAGAAATCTTTGGCCAAGAGCTCTTGATAAGCTTTTGTGAATGAATTTTTCAATCCTGGATATTTGTATTTGATTTTTCTTTCGATTCTTGAGTCTTCTACCACATTTGCAACGCCCATGTGTACTTTCAATTCACGAGCTTTCATTATTCCGTCCATTGGTGTGTACAATGCATGTCCAACCTCATGTCCTGTAAAAAGGTCATAAAGATATGAAGAAATATTTTTGTCCAATGTAGGAATAGTCAAAATTCGATTCAATACATCGAATGATGCTGTCTGAACCGGCCGTTGTTCAACGGTCAAGTTCTCTGTTGCCATCAGTTTAGCCAAAAGTGATTTCGAATCAATCAGTTCCATTATTTTTTCTCTGTAATATGTAAAACATTGCCTGTAGGTGTCTCTACAACTTTAATATTAATTGTGGTGTTCTCTTTCCAACCCATCATTTCAATAAGTTCATCTGGAAATTGCAAAATTGCATCACCGGTGCCATCATCCGTTTCAATTAACTCTGTAACCCAAGATTTTTGATTATCACTCATAACTCTCTTTCAATTTGTTGTAATTTTCCAAATCTTTCTCAAAATGTGTCTGCACTACCCAAGAACGAACAGCTTCATCTAGTGTTCTCCAATCAATATTTGATTTCTTTTGTTCTACCGCGATATTGATTGGTTGTTCATTCATTTTTTTCACCTTTGTTGATATGTTTTTGCTTACGGTTGTATTTTACACTAATTTTATGCTTTTGTAAAGGCTTAATTGGTGTTCTACAGAATGGTCGTTGTAATTTTACAACAAAACTTATTTTATCTCGCATTTTAACGCCTCATGTTTGAAATTTGTACGGCTTCTTCGTTATTGAACACTGGCACAGCGTTTGACTTGTGCATTGTTGCAATACCTAATACTTTTGTGCCGGTATAAACCTTTGCATCCGCTTTGAGTGCAGGTACCGATCCTGTATCTAGGGATTTATGCTTAATTGATTCGCGTCCAGCAGGAACGGACAATTTATAATCCGTCATCACATTGGAGGATTTAGGTAAAATGAGTTTTTTTGTTGGCTGATGTGATTTCAGCCACTGCTCGTATTGTTCGCGCTTGGCCTTTGGCAATTTTTTTGCCTTTGACTTTGGTGTTCGTGTATAGATCATCATACTAGTTCCTTTGAATGTATTAATTATACTACAAACAAGAACTTGTGTCAAATTGTGTGTTGTACTAAAACAACATAAAAAATTAAATGAAGTGTTTAACTTTTCTCTTGGTGGTTTTTTGCGAGTTTTCGTAACTTGCGAAATAATCATAATCCTCAGAATTGGATTTTTTTCTTCCAGATTTTTGTTCTTCTCGCTTTTTCTTTCTTGGCTGGAAACCTACACTTTCCTCATAATCGTAAAAATCTTTCGAGTTACGATATTTACTCAAAATTTTCGACACTTTAATTTAACTCCTTATTTAATAACAGCAAACGTAATTCCACGAATTTTATATTCGGGAATATCTCCCATATCCCGGTCACGATCAGATACATAAACTATATCTGACATAGGATAACACAATTTCACAAGTTTCAATAAATTACATGCAGTTCCGTCAACATCGTGGAAAGAAAACACCTCATCCACAACACTCAGACTTTCCATAATTTCTTTTCTTTGTTCGAATGAGTTTTTTATAATTACTTTGTGCATATTCATGTAATCATCTGAGTACAAACCAACAATCAACCAATCACCTTTGGATTTACAGGCTTTGAGTATCTTGACCTCTTCATAGGTTATGCCGTCAAACTCTCCGCATATAACAATGATCTTTTCCCTAGGTTTCATGGTAACATGTCTGGAAATGCCTCTTTTACAAACTTATAATCTAATCCCTTTACACCTAAATCTTTTTGGAATATACCAAGAATGATTTCGGCTTCTCTAGGTTCAATTGATTCGAGCATCTGTACTAAGAGCTCTTTACTTCGTGTTGCACTAAGTGTTTCAGCAGTTTGATTGCCTTCCAAAAACATATACATTTTCCTTAGCTGGGCGCTGAGGCTATCATATGTTAAACCGGGCATCATGTCTGTTGGTATCTTGTAGTTGTCTGGCAACTCTTTTACTTTCCACTTGAATTGTGGATGGTATGTAAATTTTAATACATCAACCAATGCTTGTGATAAATTTTGACCAATAACTTGCATTCGCTCTTTTTTATTTTTGGCAGTTTCAAACTCATCAAAAATTTCATATAAAAACTTCATTAAAATTCCTCAAGTACTTCAATCAGACCTTTCAGTCTATTGGCAATTAAATAATCCAAAATCTTTCCTTTGGACACTGGTTTAGTCTCACCATAACTATTTATAATTTTCGATTTGATATCCTCTGGTATCTTTTGTAGGTCAATCAGTGTTTGATTGCGAGAAAAACCAATGCTGGCATTTTCATCTTCCCAATCCATATAATCGGCTGCCATCATCTTATCAAACCGGCCTTTACTAATTGTTGTTTGTCTCATATCACGCACAAAACAATCGGGTGTAGACAATACATTAGGAATACCATCACCTCTATCACCACGAATGATTTTTTCTTTTAAATCATTTATTGGATTTTCCGAAATGATAAATTTCTTCAGAGCAGGATTGTATTGCTTAACTGTGTTTTTAGTTAAACCATTATATTGTTGCAATTGTAAGAAATCACCATCACTTGAAATAATCAAAATGTTTTCGTGCATGATGTGTCTAGGAACAAGTGTTCCAATAATGTCATCGGCCTCTGCACCCTCAACATCAATAACCTTGTATGGAAAGTTTTCTTTGAGTTCTTGCTTAAATTTTGAAAGCATGTCAAAGATTAGATGCCAATCCAAGTCAGACTTTTCTCTAGACTTCTTACGGCCGGCTTTATAGAAAGGAAAGAAATCCTTGCGCCAGTACTTGCGGTTATCAGAACACATCACAACTTCACCATACTCTCTACGAAAGTTCTTTAGGTGAGTCCTAATGATGTTTAGTATCATGTGACGAATGAGGTCCTCTTCTAACTTTGCTCCTTTTCTGCCAGCAATTTGTGCCATCAAGCCGGACAACAGTACCTGGTTCAAGTCAACGAGAATCATAATATCTTTCAGATTTAAATAAGAGTATTATACATCATGCTGTTGAATTTGTCAAGCGCATCGGTCATAAAAATGTCGGAGGTAGTTGTTTTCTTTGCAACCAGACCAAACCAGCCATTTGGAATTAAACCGGAGATGTATTCTCTTGGATCTGATAACACCGCATCAAAATGATCTAAATTATCAACATTGCCGGATTCTTCATTACACTTAAACAATAATATGTGCCACATAGAACCAATTTCTGTGGCACTTACTGGTAATCCTGGTGTCTTATACTTACTTGATTTTATATGTATACTCTCATCATCTTCACTGTCAGGCAAAAAGAACAGAGCATCATAATCTTCAATATCTTCCAAAAAATCTAACATTGTAATCCTTTAATGTGTGATTTTCTAACTCGTACCATAATCCACGAATTATAGTAATCATCACTTTCCAAAACACCATTTATAAATTGTTCTTTTGCTTCCAAATAACCACATTCACCTTTTGATTTACACAAGTGTATTATTTCTCTGGTAAAGTTTTCCTTGCCATTCAAAGTTACATCTTTTTTAAGTTCTTCGTTTGAACCATAATATATTTGCCAATTACTGGCCACTTTGAGTTTCTTTTTCTTGCCATTCACTTGTTTGGTCTTGGCCGCATAAAAGAATTTTTTACCGATATATTTTTTACCTGTAACATGACTGGTGATGATATATACGAATCCGTAATTCTCACCAATCATGTCTTCTGTGAAATCTATAAAGTTATGTGTCCAATTCAATCCCATTTTTCTTCATCAGATGCATCATCTTCATCCTCATCAGTATCTTCTTCCGAGAGTGAATCAATCAGTTCGCCACAAAATGGACAATGTTCAGGAAACTCTTCTGAGACTAACTCATCAACGAAAATCAAATCGTAACTTGATTCGCAGCTTGAGCACTCCGCTGTTATTGTTCTAGGTGTCATTTTTTCTCCTTATTTGTTTTTATCTACGCCCATACATCACTCCAATCTCCACCCAAAGCTCCCTTTGCGTAATCTGTTGCTCTATTTTCAAAAAAGTTTGTGTGTGTTGGTGCATTAATCATCTCTTCTACCCAAGGTAATGGATTTTTCTTTACTTTAAAAATGCCTTTGAGTCCAAGTGAAATTAATCTACGATCTGCTATGTATCTAATATACTTCTTTACATCTTCACTAGAAAGCCCAACCATAGCACCCATAGAAAATGCAAGATCAATAAACTTATCTTCTAAGTCAACCATCTTTTCTGCAATGCTATATATCTTCGATTTCAATTCATCGTTCCAAATCTCTTTGTTCTCTTCTATGTATGTGCGAAACAACTTAATCATTGATTCGGCGTGCATAGTTTCATCAACAATAGACCAAGTAACAATTTGTCCCATACCCTTCATCTTACCTGTTCTTGGAAAATTCAACAACATAATAAATGATGAGAATAATTGCATACCTTCGGTAAATGCTGAGAACACGGCTATATGTGTAGCTGTGCTAGCGAGGTCGCCATTTTGTAAACTAAGATCAAGCACATAATCATGTTTGTCTTTCATTTCTTGGTAATCCAAGAATTGATTGTATGTTGTGTCTGGTAAACCTAAAGTTTCGATTAGGTGTGAATATGCAGCAACATGTAATGCTTCTCGCGCTGCAAATCCTAACAACATCATGCGAACTTCAGGTTGTGGAAAATACGGTAGATAATTGTTTACATAACCACCAGCAACATCAATATCACCTTGAGTGAAGAACCTAAAGATGTGTGTTAAAAACTGTTTCTCTTCTTGAGTGAGTTTCTTTTTCCAATCCTTCACATCTTCCATCATTGGCACCTCTGTGTGCAACCAATGTGATTGTTCGTGTTTCAACCACGCATCATATGCCCACGGATAGTTGAACGGTTTAAATGATGAACGGTTATCCGTCAGTCTAGAATTTATCTTCTTAATCATTTTATCCCTCGCAAGCAATGCAATCGTTACCCTGAGCAACCTGAGTCATATCAAGCTCCTTAATAACCTGTCTTTCGATCTTCTTTGAAACTTTATCTGCTTTACCAATCTTTTCTGATCGGCAATAGTACAATGTTTTCAATCCTTTTTTCCATGCCATAAAATGTATTGCATGGAGATATTTAATGTGTGCATCAGGCCTGAAGAACAGATTCAGAGATTGACCTTGGTCAATATACTGTTGTCTATCAGCAGCCAATTCTATAACCCATCGTTGGTCAATCTCCATCGAGGTCTTGAATACAGCTTTATCAATTTCGCTCATCCAAGTTAGGTGTTGAGCGGAACCATCGTTAGCAATAATTGAAGACCAAATATCATTATATTCATTTTGTGATATTGGAGCATTGTCATCTCCATACTGAAGATATTTTTGAATAACTTTATCCAACCATTTGTTCTTTGTCAATGATGAACCACTCAATGTGTCTTGTCTGTAAGCATTAGCACGATAAGGCTCAATAGAGGGGCTAGTATTACCCATAATAATAGATGATGATGCATTTGGTGCAATGGCCATCAGATGACTAAATCGTTGACCAGTACCAACTGCATCTGGTGCTTCTCCACGGGAAAGTCCCAGAGATTTGTTAGCTTTATCTAAACCGACTCTAATCTGTTTGAATATTTGTTTATTGACAATTTTGGCCATGACGCCCTCAAATGCAATGTTTTCTTTCTGTAGATAAGCATGAAAACCAAGAGCACCAACACCAATAGAACGCTCTCTCATAGCGGAATATTTTGCTCTAGATATGGAGTCTGGTGCATTGTCAATGAAGAACTGTAATACATTGTCTAACATCTCGGCCACATCTTGCAGAAATAATTCGTTGTCTTTCCATTCATCAAAGTATTCTAGATTCAATGAAGATAGGCAACAAACAGCTGTTCGTTTTTCATTTGTTGGTAAAATGATTTCGGAACACAAATTGGATTGGTGTACTTTTAATCCCAGGTCTTTTAAGTGTTGTGGTAAATGTTTATTACTTGTATCTATGAAATGAAGGTAAGGTTCACCTGTATGCATACGCAATTCTAGAATTTGCTGCCACAAGTGTTTTGCGGATACAACTTCACGAATTTCACCGCTGTGTGGATCTGTTAATTCCCAATCATCTTTGGCTTCAGAATCAATCATGCAATTTTCGATGATTTGCATAAACTTATCACTTATATTTACACCATGATGTAAATTCATGCATCTTAAATTTTGGTCACCAGTACTCTTACGCATCTCTAAGAAATTTGTAATATCTGGGTGAGAAATATCAAGATAAGCAGCATAACTACCACGGCGAGTCCTACCTTGGCGATAAGCGAGAGATGATGCATCATACATTTTAAGGTGAGGCATAACTCCAGTGGATTTATCATCCGCTGAGCGAATACCGAAGCCGATGCCGACGCCGCCACCCAACATCGAAAGCCAATTTGTTTCGGAAAGGTTTTCAACTAGACCTTCTGCTGTATCTTCAATAAAGTTAAGAAAACATGATATAGGCATACCACGCTTACTGCGACCAAAAGAAAGAATGGGAGTAGAATAAGAGAGCCAATGTTTGCTGCTGTATTCGTATAACCTTTGTGCATGTTCATCGTTGCTTCCAAATTGTTTTGATACAAACGCAAATCTATGTTGCGGTGATGTTTCATTGTCTTGCATATATGATTCCCGAAGACGCTTAATACCAAGCTCATCAAACAGAGCATCACGATCTGTGTCAATATCAATACCTAGATAATTCATTTTTGTCCTTATTATTTTTGTAGTATACTTTTAATGTCTGGTGGTGTCCAACCTTCAGGTTTCAAGACTTTACCATCGTTTCGTTTTATCACTTTGCCGTTTGAACTAATCTTTGCAAGATTACTGCGAGCAACTTCATCCCAAACTTCTTGTTGTGGTATTTGTAGTGTGTGTTCTAATCCTTCAATGACCCATTTCAAGTCAGCACATGCATCAGCGATTTCTACCATATCACGATTGGCAAAAGCCACCATCAACTCTTTATATTCCTCAATAATCAAACCCATATACAAATTTGCTTGAAAACCATAATCTGTTGATTTATGGTCACATGCGTCCATAAATGTTCTCACATCATTTCGGCTATTCATTTATTTTCTCCATTATGTTTTTTCCAGTTTATAAATTCCATCTTTGCTCTTAAATTTACAAAGGTGTTTTTACTTATGATATCTTGAATTTCGTCTGGTGAGAAACCAGACAAAACCATCTCATTAATATCTTTTTCGACAATCATTTCTGGCCAAATTACCACACTATAGTGTTCTTCGATGGCTCTTTCCATTTGTTTGAGTAATTCTGAGTTTCTAGGCTCATTATCATATATTAATACAATTTTACTTTTGTCATATTTTTTCGATGCACTCATTAAATTTGAATCGGCGGTTGCGATTGCATTTTCAATAAACATGGAGTCAATAGGACCTTCGAGCACATAAATTGTTTCTTCTGGGTTGATCCTATCAGCACCAAAGATTTTATGGTTGTCTGTGTGTGTCTTTATTGTGATATAACGCAATTTAGATTGGCCAAGAGCTCGACCCTGTACGGCAACCAAGTTTTTGTCCTCATCATAGAATGGTATCACTAATCTTGGATCTTCAGACTTTAAACCATCCTGTTCAATTCCTAGGTCATCAATAAAACCTTTGAAATCTTCCGCAAAATATAAATGTGGATGGATAGACTCTGGAATTTTACGGGACTGTACATAGACTTTCGCATAATGTTCTTCCGGCAAAGATTCTATTGATGGTATACTAAGTTTGGTACGAAACTTAGGAATCTCTACTTTGAATTCTTCGAAATCGGGTTTGGTGTAATTGCTTGCGCCATGTTCACCATTTTTATAACGCTCAAGTGCATATTCCTTCAATAAATTGGAATCAACTTTATCCAGAAAATTATAGAACGACATGGATGCGCCGCAGTTATGACACATGAAGAAATAATTATTCTTCTTTTGGTAAATGTAACCACGGGCTTTGATTTTATTTTTGCTCGAGTCTCCACAGAGAGGACACCTGAAGTTATACAGGTCCTCTTTTTTTCGTGAAAATTTTTGAAGTTTTGGTGACACCCTCAGTAAGAAGGTGCGATCAATGAAAACGGACATAACAAAGTGTTTAAAAGTTTATGAGAAACTTAATTATACACTATTTAATTTAAAAATGCAAGTATTTTTTCGAAATGACCAGAAAGTATGCCGGCAAAAGCCACAGCACCCGCAGCCATCCATATCACTTTTTGCCTAATCTTTTCTAGGTCACCTATTTTTGCGGCCAGTTGGGAGTGTTGGTCACATGATGAACTATACATGTGTTCTAATTTTTCCGTTAAAGCCTCTCTAGTTTTATCTAGGCATTCGTGCATATCTTTAACATCAACTTTTAGGTCATCCATTTTCTCATTAAGGTTTTCCACCTTAGTTTCAACGATGCCAATTCTTTCTACTGTGGTTGCCATTCTATTCTTTCTTATACACTAAAACTACTACCACATCCACAAGTTGATTTAGCATTTGGATTGCTAATCACGAATTGGGATCCTGTTAATCTATCTTTTTTGTAATCTATTGTTGCACCAGTAAAATATTGCATACTGGCAGCATCAACAAGTAATTTTTCAGTTACTTCAAAATCGTCTTCGTTTTTAGCATCATCTATCATGAAACCATAATTGAAACCGGAACATCCACCACCTTCAATGAATGCTCTGACATATTTAGAACTCTCTTCTTCCAATAAAATTTCTTTTATTTGTTCAATTGCATTCACAGTTACTGTTAACATGTTTTCCTCTATAGTTGTCTATTGCGGCTTTAATTGCGTCTTCAGCCAAGATGCTACAATGTATCTTGACAGGAGGGAGAGCGAGTTCTTCCGCAATCTCACTATTATTAATGCTTGCTGCTTGGTCAAGTGTTTTACCTTTGACCCACTCTGTAACAAGAGAACTGCTGGCTATCGCCGAACCACATCCATATGTTTTAAATTTGGCATCTGTGATTAATCCATCGGTGACTTTAATCTGTAACTTCATCACATCACCGCAAGCCGGTGCACCGACCATACCTGTTCCGATACTATCGTCAGTTACACCAAAACTACCAACGTTGCGTGGATTTTCGTAATGGTCGATCACTTTAGCAGAATATGCCATTATTTTTTCACAGGAACTGGAGTGCCTTCAAGTTTTTTATGCACTTTCATTTCTTTGCAATTTTGTTTTACAACGCCTTTGGCATCTTTAATCGGTTTACCGGCTTTGTCTTTTACATCGACACAAACTTTAGTTGTGGTTTCTGCGGGTTTGACCACATCAGCAAAAGCATTATTCCATAAAAATGATACGCTGACTACTATGCAAAGTGACCAAAAAATATTCTTCATAGTTTTCTCCGATTAATTAAAAGATTTTGTCTGATACAATATTTATACTATCTTAATTTGTGGTTTATGATTTAGCAAACTTTTCGGATGCAGTAAAACCTAAACCAGCTATAACGATATACATCATTGAATCGAATAGTTTAGAATCTACATTATACCCACAAATACTTGCCACGAACCCACCAGAGCACATTAAAAATGCTAGTAGCGTAACGGTCCTTTTACTTGAGATGGTACCATTGACACTATCGGATAACATGTTAGTTAAAAAATTCATTTAGAGCTCTGGTTGTGGTGCTGGTACGGGAGCTGGTTTACCACCAAATCCGGTAACAACTTGGGGTTGAGATAAGTTTCCAAAAGTATTTGGTGCAAATGATGGTTCAAACTTAGGAGTTATTGTGACCGATTCACTCTTTGGTGGTCCTGAAACCACGGGAGGTTTGTTTGCTGCATCTATAGCCTTTGATCTGAGGTCTTTATCATTGCCGGCTAACATAATACCCGATAGAGTACCAGTTAAGAATGTTGCAACAGGAATAATCAACTCAAAGAATTTTTGGTCGATTGGAGAGATTGCATTTAATGGTTGTGTTACAAAGATAATTGAATATAGTACAACAAAGACAATACCTGTCAATGTTAATGCTAAACAAATACCAATGAAAAATTTCAGACGAGCCATTAACTGATCTTCAGTATAAATTACGCTATTATTTTCCACAGTTAACTCCTTGTTGTGCTGGGCAGATTGCCGCTGATTTCATTTGTTGTTCAGCTAATATATTTTGAGCTTCCTTAGGTGGTCCTAATCTTGGATCTCGTTGGCCCTTGAATATATGTTCGGGGCAAGTTCTCGTCACATCACACTTTGGCATTTTACAAAAATCTTTTTCCCAATTGTCAGGGTTTTGGCATGGATAACGGAATCTATCGCCACCAAAAAGTGCCAATGTAAGTGGTAATACAATTAATGTAATTGCACCAAAAAATAACTTCTTATCGGTCATATTTTTTTCCTTAATTACACCAAGGTGTTTTAGCTTCGCCGTAATATTCACGAGCAAACCCGTTGGCAATCAATTGAGAACGTAGACTCTTGCCGTTTAGAATGATATCACCCAATACACGGCCACCGAACTTATCCCAACTGTATAGAATGACTTGTCGCTGTTGGCTGGCGTTAATGAGACCTTTAGTGAAAACGGAAGCGGCTTCACCACGTTGCTTTTCACTGTCGCATTGACCTCTAAA
>Ga0315905_10006091_pt1 | contig 12261 bp, 5 predicted proteins | sample LakEriMetagenome_5_FD_203522 | JGI IMG/M metagenome (GOLD analysis project Ga0315905, IMG submission 203522) | Freshwater fungal communities from buoy surface, Lake Erie, Ohio, United States - Buoy 4 MA121 | ecosystem: Environmental > Aquatic > Freshwater > Lake | place: USA: Lake Erie, Ohio...
CCCGCCCCCCCCCCGCCAAAAAACCCCCCCCCCAACCCCCCCCCCCCCCCACACACACACGCACACACACCAACCACAACACCCACACCCACAACAACCACAACACCAACAACAGCCAAGGACGTCTTCATGAACATCCTCATGAACATCGAGGACTGGGACGGCACCGTGCCGACGCCCGCGCTGCTCAAGCCCGAGCCGCTGTGGACGGGCAAGCAGGTGCTGTCGCTGTTCATCCCGCGCGTCAACCTGCGCCGCACGAGCGCGTGGCACAAGGAGGGCGACGAGCCGGGCTTCAGCCGCGACGACTCGCAGGTCCTCGTCGTCGACGGCCAGCTCATCACGGGCGCGCTGTGCAAGAAGAGCCTCGGCACGGCGGGCGGCGGCCTGGTGCACGTCGTCTGGCTCGAGCGCGGCCCCGACGAGTGCCGCCGCTTCCTCAACAACTGCCAGTTCGCGTCCAACCACTGGCTCCTGCAGCACGGCATGTCCATCGGCATCGGCGACACCGTGGCCGACGGCGCCACCATGGCCACGATCAACGCCATCATCGAGGCGGCCAAGGAGGAGGTCAAGGGCGTGATCGAGGCCTTCCAGGCGGGGCGCCTCGAGCCGCAGCCCGGCCGCACGATGATGGAGTCGTTCGAGGCGCGCGTCAACAGCGTCCTGAACAAGGCGCGCGACGACGCGGGGAAGCAGGCGCAGGGGTCGCTCAGCTGGAACAACAACGTCGTGCGCATGGTGACGGCCGGGAGCAAGGGCAGCTTCATCAACATCTCGCAGATGATGGCGTGCGTGGGCCAGCAGAACGTCGAGGGCAAGCGCATCCCGTTCGGCTTCCGCGACCGCACCCTCCCGCACTTTGTCAAGGACGACTACGGCCCCGAGTCGCGCGGCTTCGTCGAGAACTCGTACCTCCGCGGCCTCACCCCGCAGGAGTTCTTCTTCCACGCCATGGGCGGGCGCGAGGGCTTGATCGACACGGCCGTCAAGACGAGCTCGACGGGCTACATCCAGCGGCGCCTCGTCAAGGCGATGGAGGACCTGTCGATCAAGTACGACGGCACCGTGCGCAACAGCGCCGGGGACGTGGTCGAGTTCCTGTACGGCGAGGACGGGATGGACGGCACGCGGGTCGAGGGGCAGAGCGTGGACCACCTGCGCCTGGACGCGCGGGCGCTGGCGCGGCGGTTTTGCTACGACGACGTCTTGCTCTCGTCGGCGGCGGCGGGCGGCGGCGGCGGGACCGGCGGGACGGGCGGCGGCGGCGCCGGCGCCGGCGGCCTGTCGGCTTCCGCGGTGGCCGTGTCGTGCCCCGACTGGCTCACGCCCGAGACGGCCGAGGCCCTGCGCACCGACCCCAAGGCGCGCGCGGCCGTGGACGCCGAGTGGCGCGCCGTGCTCGCCGACGTCGACGTGATGCGGCACGAGGTGCTGCGCTCGGGCGACGCGAGCGTCAACGTGCCCGTCAACTTTCGGCGCCTGGTGTGGGGCGCGCAGACGCGGTGGGCGTGCGGCCCCTCGCGCCCCCCGCCCCCGACGTCGATGCCGTCGCCGCTCGAGGTCATCTCGCGCGTGCGCGAGCTGTCGACCAAGCTCGTCGTCGTCGCGGGCACCGACGCGCTCAGCCGCGAGGCGCAGCAGAACGCGACGACCACGTTTATGACGCTGCTGCGCGGCGCGCTCGCGAGCAAGCGCGTGCTCGGGGAGTACCGCCTCTCGCACGAGGCCTTCGACTGGCTCGTGGGCGAGATCGAGTCGCGCTTCGTGCAGGCCATGGCCAACCCGGGCGAGGCCATCGGCACGGTCGCGGCGCAGTCGATCGGCGAGCCGACGACGCAGATGACGCTCAACACGTTTCACTTTGCGGGCGTGTCGGCGAAGAACGTCACGCTGGGGGTGCCGCGCCTCACCGAGATCATCAACCTGGCCAAGCAGATCAAGACGCCCAGCCTGAGCGTCTACCTGACGCCCGCGCACGCGCGCGACAAGGACCTCGCCAAGGACATCCAGTGCACGCTCGAGTACACGGCGCTGCGCAACGTCACGGCGCGCTCCGAGGTGTGGTACGACCCGCAGGACGACGCCGAGCCCGCGCGCACGGCGGTCGCGGCGGACCGCGACCTCCTGCAGGGCTACTACGAGCTCGAGGAGGCGCCCGAGCCCGGGCGCGCCAGCCCGTGGCTCCTGCGCCTCGAGATGGACCGCGCGATGATGGTCGACAAGAAGCTGACGATGCAGGGCGTGTCCGGCAAGATCCAGGAGGAGTACCAGGACCTGCTCGACGTCGTCGTGTCGGACGACAACGCGCCGCAGCAGGTGGTGCGGCTGCGGATTCTGTCGTCGGGTGGGGGTGGTGCGGGGGGTGGGGCGGGCGGGGGCAAGGGCGGCGGCGGCGGCGACGAGGACGCCGGCGCCGTCGACGCGGCCGCCGAGGCCAACGACGAGACGATGCGCCGGCTCGACGCGCAGTACCTGCGCGACCTCAAGCTCCAGGGGGTCGAGCGCATCCGCAAGGTCTTTCTGCGCACGCAAAAGTGCGTCACGCCCGACGCCTCGGCCCCCACGGGCTTTGCGAGCGTCGAGGAGTGGCTGCTCGACACCGAGGGCGTCAACCTGCAGCAGGTGCTGTCGTACCCGGGCGTCGACGCGTCGCGCACGACGTCCAACGACCTGATCGAGATCATCGCCGACCTGGGCGTCGAGGCCGCGCGCAACGCCCTGCTCAAGGAGCTGCGCAGCGTGATCGAGTTTGACGGCTCGTACGTCAACTACCGGCACCTCGCGATCCTGTGCGACGTCATGACGTGCCGCGGGCACCTGATGGCGATCACGCGCCACGGCATCAACCGCACCGACGCGAGCCCGCTCGCGCAATGCTCGTTCGAGGAGACGGTCGACATCCTGTACCGCGCCGCGACGTTTGGCGAGCGCGACCGCATGACGGGCGTGAGCGAGAACATCATCCTCGGGCAGGTGGTGCCGGTCGGGACGGGCGCGTTCGACCTGCTCCTGGACGAGGGGGCGCTGCGGGACGCCTACGCGTACGAGATGGGCGCCGAGGGCGGCGGCGAGGAGGAGTGGTTTGCGGGGCACCGCGAGGACTTGTTTTCTTTGGGGGCGGGGGGGGGTGGGGGGGGTGGGGGTGGGGCGGGCGAGCCGGCGGCGGCGGACGTCATGCGCACGCCGATGGTCGGCGGCGGCGGCGGGTTCATGATGACGCCCGCGCACCCGAGCATGATGACGGCGATGGGCGGCGGCGGCGCGGGCGCGGCGCGGTTTTCGGCGCTGCGCGACATCCAGTTTTCGCCGTCGCGCGACGGCGGAGGCGCGGGCGGCGCGGGCGGCGGCGGCGGCGGCATGATGATGGCGTCGCCGTACTCTCCTGGGGGGGGCGATCGGCTGTACAGCCCGTCGAGCCCCTCGTTCTCGCCCGCGTCGCCGGCCGCCTACGGCTATGGCGCCTCGCCCGCCAGTCCGAATTTTTCCCCCGCGAGCCCAAACGTCTACGCGAGCCCCACGTCGCCCGCGGCGGCGATGTACTCGCCGGCGGCGGCCAACCCGACGTCGCCCGCGTACTACTCGCCCACGTCGCCTCAGGCGGCCTGGTCTCCTACGTCGCCTGCGGCGGCCTGGTCGCCTACGAGCCCCTCGTACACGCCGCAGAGCCCTGCGGCAGGGCAGTACCAATACGGCGCCGGCGCGGGGGGCGTCCCGTCGCCGACGTCTCCGCGCTACTCGCCGACGAGCGTCCAGTACTCGCCCCAGAGCCCGGCACAATACTCCCCCAACGCCGCCGCCGGCGCCGCAATGTCGCCGCGCTACAGCCCTGTCGCGGCCACCTCGCCGACATCGCCATCGTGGGCGGCCGAGGCGTACGAGCCGCACGGCGGCGGTGGAGGGGCGGGCGCGGGGGCGGGCGCAGGCGCGGGCGGCGCGGGCGCCGCCCCCCCGCAGTCGCCCGCTTGGGCGCCCGAGGGGCAGCCGCCGCCGCCGCCCCCGCAGCAGTAGGAGCGACGTGAGCTGCAGGTGGTATTGATGCGCACATGCTTCTCCTTTTTATTTTTCACCCTATAAAATTTGAGATCCGAGGCCCTTCCGCTTCTTCGTCGGGGGGCCGAGCAAAGCGTCGCGCTCTCGGCGCGCCCTCCCCGCGCCGCGAAAAAACAAAAAAAACAAAACAAAAAGATATAGCACCCGCGCGTTGCAAAAACGCGCCGACTGCCTTTTTTTTCATTGCAAACAACGCTTCAATCAGCACACACAGCCTGTCGATCCCACTCTACACAAAAACACACTCAGACGACGCTGAGGCACCACCACCACCACCACCACCGGCGCACTGCACAAAAAAAAAAGACAAGACATGCCTTTCTCTTTGTCGTCGCAAACAACGCGTCAATCAATCAGTCAATCAATCAATCAGCACACACAACAACACACACCAAGCTCTCTCGTCGATCCCAAACTTTACACCAAAACAGACGACGCCAAACCACCACCACCACCACCACCACCATACCACCAAAAAAACCACCAACCACCACTACTGCGGCTCCACCTCGCGCACGCCGAACGAGCCGCGCACGGCCGCAAACACGGCCGCGGGCGTCGACGCGGGCGCCCCCGCCCCGGCCGAAGGGGCCGCCGCCGCCTCCCCCTCGTCCGCGTAGTCCGTCTGCAGCCGCAGGGAGTACAGGCGCTTGTTCGCCACCCCCAGGGTCGTCATCAGGCGCCGGTCCCACTCGATCCCGTAGTCGGTCATCATCTCCCGCGACGAGACGACGTACGGCGAGCGCGACGCAAACGAGCGCAGGCGCACGTCGACGTCGACGTAGGCCCGGCGCTCGCCCGTCTCCGGGTCCGCGGGCCCCTCGCGCCGGACGGCCGACAGGACCTCCCCCTCGCGCTTGACCCCGAGGCGCGTCGACATGAACTCGCGGTTCAGGAACGTGTCGAGCAGGCGCGCGGCGGCGTCCTCGGGGCTGCCGAGGTCGTCGACGCTCGCGAAGCGGCTCGACGAGGGGGAGGAGAGGTCGACAAACAGGTTCTCGGCGGCCGAGCGGGGGTTGCGGAAGAAGACGTCGTTGCCCGAGGTGGTGACCTGCTGCCAGCTCTCCGGGTAGAAGAAGGAGTAGCCGTCGAGGCGGTCGAGCAGCAGGCGGTAGCCCGGCGGCGGGGCCTCAAAGGCGAGCGCGGCGCGCCGCTGCGGGCCGACGAGGAGCCAGGGGCCGGCGGCGGCGGCGAGCGCGGCGGCCAGCACGGGGCGGCGGCCGGCGGTGGCGGCGAGGTTGGTCGCTGGTGATGCGAGCCGTTGGAGCGGCTGCTGGTGCTGCTGCTGCTGCTGCTCGACGCGCTCGACGTCGGCCACGTCATTAGCGTTGGCGCGCGGGCGGCTGCTGCTGCTGCTGCTGCTGCTGCTGCCGCTGCTGCGGTTGGCCTCTGCCCGCACGGCGACCACCACCACGACCGCGCGCCTGCTGCTGCTGCTGCTGCCGAGGCGCGTCGCGGGCGCGGCGCCCAGCGACGACCGGGACGCGTTCAGCGCCATTGGATCTGCGGAGGCGCGGATTGGACGCGAGCTGCGGTGGTCTGGATCGCGCGCGGCAAGGGGCGGAAGCGCGCGCGAGTTCGGGTGTGTGTGTGTGTTTTGAGGGTGTTGTTTGGGAGCGCGACGGCGGACGGAACGCTTGCGCGCTGTGATACGCCCGAGAAGCGATGGGGTGGAAGCCAAAGAGAGAGTTACTGACAATGCGAGCTGGGTGTCTGCGCGGGCGCACCGGGGCGAGTTGAAGCGGAGGCGTGGGTCGAGCCGCCGCGCGGACGCTTTGCCGGCGCCGCGCGCACGCGCATCCGCCCCCGCCGCCGCCGCCGCCCCGAGACGCCGAGACGAAGAAGAAGAAGAAGAAAACGAGCTGCTCGTCGTCGTCCGTCGTCGTCCGTCGTCGTCGTCAACACTCCAAATGCAAATCCTCATTCAAGCCAGCGTCGCCCTGACCCCCACGCTCCCCACGTCCGCCGCCAGCTCGCGGTTGTCCAGCCCCGGGTCGCGCCCAGACGCGAACCGCGCGTACACGGCCGCGAGGCGCGCGCGCTCGGCGGGCGGCAGCGACGGCCGCGCCTTGGCGGCGGCGGCGAGCAGGTGCGCGCCCGTGACACGCACGCTGCCGCCGGCGCCTCGCCCCTCTTCCCGCCGCGCCAGCTCCTCGTGCACGGCCGCCAGCTGCGCCTCGCCCAGCAGCGCGGCCAGGTCGGCGCCGCTGAACCCGGCCGTGCGCTCGGCCGCGACGCGCAGGTCGCCGTCGGCCAGCAGCGCCGCCCCCGCTCCTCCTCCTCCTCCTCCCCCCTTTTCGACGCCCCCGCCCCCGCCCCCGCCCCCGCCCTCGCCCTCGCCCTCGTCCGCCTCCACCGCCCTCATCACCCGCCTGGCCCCCGCCCGCAGGATCTCCAAGCGCTCCCCTTGCCCCGGAAACCCACAGGCCACGAGCCGATCGAGCCGCCCGGGACGCAGCAGCGCCGCGTCCACCAGGTCGGGGCGCGACGTGGCCGCCAGCACCACGACGCCCTGCCGCGCCGCGCCGCCGCCGACGCCGTCGAGCTCGGCCAGCAGCTGGTTGACGACGCGGTCCGTGACGCCCGTCGAGTCGTGCCCGCGCGGAGGGGCGAGGGCGTCGAACTCATCGAAGAACAGGGCGCAGGGGGCGGCGGCGGCGGCGCGCGCGAAGAGGTCGCGCACGGCGGCCTCGGACGCGCCGATGTACTTGCTCAGCAGCTCGGGGCCCTTGACGCTGACGAGGCGGCAGCCGGCGGCCCGGGCGGCGCACCGGACGGCGTGCGTCTTGCCGCACCCGGGCGGGCCGTAGAGGAGGAGGCCCGTGCGCAGGCGCAGGGGGGCGCGGGCGACGAGGCGGGCGCGGCGGAGGGCGAGGCGGCGGGCGGCGGGGCAGGGCGGGGGGGCGCCGTCGGCGCCGAGCGCGAGGGCACAGGCGCCGCCGCCGCCGCCGCCGGCTCCTCCTCCTCCTCCTCGTCCTGCCGCCGCCGACGCCGACAGCGACAGCACCTCCTTGAGCGCGGCCACGGCCTCGTCCATGCCGCCGATGTCGGCCCAGCCCATGGCCTGGGACCCGGAGCCCCGGGCCGCCGAGGGCAGGGACCACAGGGCGGCGGGCACAAAGCCGCGCAGGGCCGTCGACAGGTCGGCGGCCGTGACGGTGACGACGACGCGGCGGCGGCGGCGGCGGCAGGCGGGTGGCGAGGCGGCGGCGGCGGCGGCGGCAGAGGCGCCGCCGCCGCGCCGCCCCCCCGTCTCGCCGCCGCCCTCGTCGTCGTCGTTCTTTTCGTCCTCCTCCTCCTGTGCCGGCAGGCCCGCCCGCCGCGCGAGCGCCGCGTGCACGGCCCGTCCCGCCAACGCGCGCAGGTCGGCCGCGTCGCAGCTGTCGGCGGCGGCGGCGGCGGCCGCAATGTCGCGCGCGTCGGCGACGACGACGGCCCCTCCGCTGCCGCCAGCAGCGGTGCCCCCCCCCTGTTGCTGCTTGAGCGCGGCGGCCAGCACGGCCGCGCGCCCGGCCGCCCCCAAGGGGGGCAGCCGCAGCTCGGCGTCGAAGCGCCCCGCCGCGCGCAGCGACGGGGGCAGGGCGACGGCGTCGCGCGCCGACGCCACGAGGGCGACGGGCCCGCGCGCGGCCGCGGAAAAAACCCCGCCGCCCCCCCCCCCCCCCCCCCCACCACCAACCCCGCTCAGCCACCCGGCCAAATCCGACAGCCATTCAGACAGGCGCGCGGCCGTCTCGGCGTCCTGGGGGGCGATCCCGGCCAGCCCCGGATCGGCGCCCGCGCCGTCGGGCGTCGCGAAGCAGAGCGCGTCGAGGTCGTCGAGCAGCAGCACCGCCGGCGCGCGCGCCGCGGCCTCGGCGGCGGCGGCCGACAGCGCGCGCACGGCGCGCGCAAACGGCAGGCCCGCCAGGGCGCGGCAGTCGACGCGCAGGGCGTGCGCGCGGTGGGCAGGGTGGCGCGCGCACCCCGACGCGAGCACGCGCAGCAGGGACGTCTTGCCGCAGCCGCGCGGCCCTGCGAGCAGCAGGCATCCGGGGGGCGGGCGCGAGACGCCGCCCGAGCGCCGGCGCGCGAGCCAGCGCGCGGGGTCGAGCGCGGCGGCGACGTGACGGACGGCGCGCGCTGTTTCTTCCGCGAGCCACGGGACGGGCGCAGGGGGTTTGTTGTCGGCCGCGGCCGCGGCGGGGGGCGGGCCGATGTGCTCGAGATGGGGGCTAAAAGCGACGGCCGCGGGCGAGAGCGGCGGCGGCGTCGGGGCCGTGAGGCTGCCGCCGAGGTCGGCGCTCGGCGGGACAAGCGGCGGCGGCGGCCGTGGTGGCGCGCCGGGGCCGGCGGCCTTCTGCTGCTGCTGCTGCTGCTGCGGCTGCGGCGGCGGCTCGCCGTCGTCTTCACTTCCTGCGCGCTCCGACGCCAGAATGCCCGCCTGCGCCGCGGCGAGGAGGGCGGCGGCCGAGACGGGCGGCGCGGGGCCAGCGGCAGGCGCCGAGTCGCCGCCTCCCGCCGCGGCCGCCGCCAGAGGCACCAGCAGCATCAGCAGGTCGTCGCCGCTCGCCCCGCCGGCCGCGCCGCCCGCGGGCAGCCGCAGCTGCACCAGCGACGGGCTCGACAGCGGCAGAGAGACGTCCGGTCGCGCCGGCGGCGCTGGCGCGGGCGGCCGCGGCGGCTTGGCTGCTGCTGCCGCTGCTGCTGCCGCTGCTGCTGCTGCGGCCCCGTTGGCCTGGGGCGGCGGCTGCTTTGGCGCTTGCTGCGGCGGCTCCTCGCCCGCCAGACGCAGGGCCCCCGCCGCCTGCATGCACGCCCACGCCATCACGGCCCACGGGCCCCCGACGGCCGCCGCCGGTCGAGCGGCGACCGCCCGTCCCGTCGCCGCCGGCGCCTCGTCGCCGCCGTCCTCACCCTGCCTGCTCAGCCGCCGCGCCAGGCCCGCGATCGCTTCCTCGGCGGCAGCGGCTGCGGCAGGGGCCGGCGGCGGGGCAGCGGCGGCGGCAGAAGGAACCAGCGGGTGGAGCGAGCAGCCGCGCGGGAGGAGCTGAGGGGGCGGTGGCGGCGGCGGCAGGGGGGCCTGGGGCGGCGACGTCGGGGGAGAAGCGGGCGCCGCAGCAGCAGCAGCAGCGGGAGCAGCAGCTGCGGCAGCGCCGCCTCCTTGCGGCTCCACCGCCACGAGCGACACGTACGCGCCGGGCGCGGCCCCCAGCGCCTTCCACAGCGGCGGCGACAGGACCACGTGGCCCGGGGACGCGAGGCCCGTGGCGTCCGGCAGCAGCGCATACACGGCGCGCGAGAGCACGGCCAGGGCCGCGTCGGCCGAGGCGCCGCCCTGCCGCCTGGCCGCCGCTGCTGCCGCCGCGACCTCGGGCGCCGCCGACAGGCGCACCATCGCGCCCAGCGGCAGGCCCAGGCTGGCGGCGGTGGCCGGAGACACAAAGACGGCGGTCGTCACGTAGCTGCTGCCGCTGCTGCTGTTGCTGGCGACGAGGGCGTTTGTTGCTGGTTCGCCGCCGGCTCTCCTCCTCGCGCGGCCGCCGCCGCCGCCGCCGCCGCCTCCTGCTGCTGCCGCCGCCCGCCGCACGACGTCGTCCCACGTGACCAGGGCCGCGTCGCCGGCGTCCTGCACGCGCATCACCCACCGCGCCGCCGCCGACGACGACGACGGCGACGACGCGGAGAGAGCCGCAGCAGCGGCGGCGGCGGCAGCGGCCCCGACGACGGCGGCGGACGCCGAGCGCGAGAGGTGGGCAGCCGAGGGCGTCAGGCGGCCGTCGCTTGCCTCGCGCACCTCCTGGACGACGGTGGTCTGCGGCGTCGCGGAGCGCGCGCGAGGGAGGCCGGGCGCAGGAGCTGCTGCAGCGCGTGCGGCCCTGCCGCCGCCGCCGCCGCCTCCGCCACCACCGCCACCGGCGCCGTCCTCCTCCTCCTCCTCCTCCTCCCCGCCGCCATTCTTGGCCCGCCCGTTGCCCAGCGGCACCCGCCCCGCCGCCGTCCCACCCTCGCGGCGCGCCCTGGGCTTTGGCGCGATCGCCACCTCGGTCCCGGGCACCAGCCGCAGCACGGGCGCCCCGGGAGGGCTCGCCGCCACCACGCGCAGCGCGGCCAGCGCGTGCCGCCGCGCCCACAGCGGCAGCGGCTGCCCCGGCGCGACGATGCCGACCTGCGCGAGCAGCGCGCCCGACTCGAGCAGGCCCGCGTTGAGCTCGACGAGCTCCCAGTCGGCCTCGCCGACGGGCTCGAGGACGACGGCCTCGGCGGGCGGGGGGAACAAGGCGGGGGCGAGCGGCGGCGGCAGGACGGCGGAGAACGGCGGCGCGCCGAGCGGCGGCGGCGGCGGCCCGGGCGGCGGCGGCGGCGGCAAAATCGGCTCGACCGCGCACAGCTGCCCCTCGTGGTACCCCAGGGCGGCGGCCAGGGCCGCGGGGAGGCCCAGGACGCCCGGGCCCGGGGACGCGCCGCCGGCCCACCCGACAAAGTGGCAGGGGGCGCCCGGGGCGCACGTGGACGAGGGGTGGTTGGGCAGCAGCGGCGCGGGCAGCGGCAGCGGGCGGCCCGTGGCGGGGTCGGCCGGGGCGAGGCGGAGGGCGAGCGGGAGGGCGAGGGCGGCGGCGGCGGGCCCGTCGAGCAGGCGCGCGGCGAGGTCCGGGGGCAGGTCGACCCAGCAGTCGCGCGCGGGCGTGAGGACGAGGCGCAGGGGGCGGTGGAAGCTGTTTTTTTGTTCGGGAGTTTTTTTTTGCGGGGAAGGGGGGGGGGGGGTGTGAGAGGGCGGGCGTGCAAACGGCGTCGGCGACGACGCTTGCTCGGCGCGTTTCGGAACGCGTGCTCGAGCAAAGCGAGGCACCCAAGACCCAGTCGCACGCACCGCTCCAGCTCGTGGGCCGCCATCATGCTCTCGTAGAGCTCCATGGCGATGCGTTTCTTGAGGCGCGCGCGCGCCCGCGCGTGAACGCACGGAACGGCGAACCGCTCTGTTCGGGACGCTTTCGTCGTCGCCCCAATCAGAGCCCGCCGCGCGCGGCCCCGTGACGGGCGACGTCGTTCAGATGCATCGTCGTGATGTCGTGGTGGGAGTGGTCGACGTCAGGGTCTCCTCGTCGCTCCTCGGTCGTCTGTCGAGGTCGCGCGCGCGCGCAAACTCTGCTGGCTGATGCTGCCTTGCCTTGCGTTGCCCACCTCTCTTTTTCTCTCGACCCTTGGTCTCTCGACCACCACAGAAAGCACCATCACAGCACTGCAAACCTCGCGGCAACACAAAACGATCGTCACATCACAAACACACACACACAGACACACACACACACACACACAAAGGCGCACCACCCGCAACCCCGCCGACATGCGCGCCGCCGCATCCTCATCAGCAGCGGCGGGCACGGCCGCCGCCGCCGCCGGCCCATCGTCGTCGGCGTCGGCCGCGCGCGCCGCCGCCGCGGCGCCCGCCGACCTCGGCCTCCGCCGCCGCCGCCACCCCCGCCTCGCCCTCCACCCGGCGCCGCCGCCGCGCGCCACGCTGCTCGACCAGCTCTCCGCCCTCGTGAGCGGCGGCGGCGGCGGCGCAGCCGCCCAGAGGCGCGAGGCCGCAAAGCAGGAGCTCCTCGGCCTGATCGCCCCGCTCAAGCGCGGCCTCGCCGCCACCGACGCCGACGCCGCCGAGGTAGACTCGGCCGCGCGGGCGCTCGAGCGCCTCAACCCGACGCGCGCGCCGCTCGCGAGCCCCCTGATCAACGGCAAGTGGGAGCTCCTGTACACCACGTCCGCCTCGATCCTCGGCAAGGGCAAGCCCGCGTTCCTGCGGCCCTTGGGCCCGATCTACCAGACCCTCGACGCGCCCGGGCTGCGCGCGCGCAACCGCGAGTCGGCCCCGCTGTTCAACACGGTGTCGGCCGACCTCGCGCCGATGTCGTCGTCCAAGGTCGCGGTGCAGTTTGACACGTTTGGCCTGTTTGGCGGGCTGATCAGCATCAAGGCGCCGCCCAGCGCAAAGGGCGAGCTCGACATGACGTACGTGGACGACGAGCTGCGCGTGAGCCGCGGCGACAAGGGCAACCTGTTTGTCCTCAGGATGGTCGACCCGGACGCCAAGCCGTGACGAAAAAAGTCGCGCGCGCGCGCGTGTATTTGTGTGTGTGTGTGTGATGTCACACAAGAAAAGGAGCGCGCGCCGAGGACAGGGGTTTGAGATGCGTCATGTGACTCGCGGGGGGGGGGTGTTTTTTTTGT
>Ga0315905_10006093_pt1 | contig 12260 bp, 11 predicted proteins | sample LakEriMetagenome_5_FD_203522 | JGI IMG/M metagenome (GOLD analysis project Ga0315905, IMG submission 203522) | Freshwater fungal communities from buoy surface, Lake Erie, Ohio, United States - Buoy 4 MA121 | ecosystem: Environmental > Aquatic > Freshwater > Lake | place: USA: Lake Erie, Ohio...
TTCCGGAACCAAAGATCGAACTGTTGCCCTGAGTGCATGCATCGATAATTCGCTGACGATCCGCACCCAGCGCATGGCCGGTAATGAACCCCGCAGTCGCCGTGATGTTGATGCCGCTTTCCAGAATGCGAACCATATGGTCGACGTCAGGCCACTTCGGGTTGTAGATGACGCAATCGGGCTTCAGCGCCAACAACGCTTCGATGTCGTTTGTTGCGAGCACACCGATGGAATCAATGCCGCACAACTCACCGACGTCGCGCCCAACCTTGTCTGGGCCCCATGCATAACAACCGACGATCTCGAGTTCAGGATTCGCTGCCGCAGCAATAACTGAACGTTGGCCGACGTTGCCCGTCGTCCATTGCACCACTCGATACACCCGCGATGACATCTGTTCCCCCAGATTCAGCGACGCCCAAAGGGCCCGTAGACCCCCGAGGGTAGGCCGGTAGAACGACTAACGGGTGGAGATTACGAGCGTCCCACCAACAGTGTCGGGCCAACCCCGATGTAGTTCGCCGCCAATGCCGGTTCCGTAGACCATCACTACCGCAGCAAACCCGAAAGGCCCAAGTGGGAGCGCCAACGGCGACCACGGCAACAGCGCACGAAGACCACTTTGAGATGCCGTTGGTCGACCGCCATCGACATACCGGACGACTCGCAACCCAAACACCATCTTGCCCAGCGTGCGCTGAGCAAAAAAGGTGAAGAGGAAGTCATACGCAACACCAAAGGCCAGGGCCGCAGGTAGCAACCAATCGGGACTCGCAAACTGCAGCTGACCATCGACCGTTTTCGCCGTCAGCGCGACGAACATCAGCACAGGCAATGCGATGACTGCGAGATCGAGTGCTCGAGCACCAAAGCGCGGGCCGGGCGCCGCAAGGCTGAAAGGGCCGGAAGCGGGGAAATCCTTGGCTGTCGGAACTTTTCGAGGAGTACCGATTGGATCGGTCTGCTCACTCTGCTGCATCAGTCAATGCCTCGGCCATCGATGGGTGAACAAAAAGCGACTCGTGCAGGTCATTGACGCGCAAACCTGCGCTCACGGCGAGAGCGAGCACAGCAATAAGTTCTGCAGCATGGCGACCAACAATCGAGCCACCTAGTACAACGCCGGTTGCGGGATCGGACACGATCTTCACAAATCCGCGTGAATCATCCTCGATAAGCGCCTTTGCATTTGCCGAGAATGGCACCTTCGTTACGCGGATCTTTCGGCCCATCGCGAATGCATCAGCTTCAGCCAATCCAACATCGGCAATTTCCGGTTCGGTGAAAATGGCTGATGCGGCCTTTTCGTAATCAATATGGCGATGTGGTCCGACGTGAAGGCCCATCGCGTGTTCAGCGATTTTGCGGCCTTGGAGCGATGCAACTGAAGACAGCGGGAGCTTCCCTGAAACATCGCCAGCGGCGTAAACGTGCTTCAGTGAACTCTGGCAGTTGTGGTTGATCTTCACGTAGCCGTCGACCAATTCGACACCTGCCTCGACAAGGCCGAGGTTGTCGGTATTCGGAATCGAACCAATGGCCAAAAGCGCGTGCGAACCATGTACGACTCGACCATCGGTGCATTCGATCGTGACGCCGTCAGCGCTCACTGTTCCGCTGAGCGCCTTTGCACCCTTCAATAACTGAACACCGCGCGCAAGAAAATCTGCCTCAAGCGCGGCGGCTACCTCTGGGTCCTTCAAAGGAAGAACCTGTTGGCGACTGACAATCAGTGTGACCTCGCTGCCAAAGGACTTGAACATATGTACAAATTCAACGCCGGTGACACCTGAGCCGATCACGACCAAGTGTTCAGGAAGGGTGGAAGGCGGGTACGCATGGCGCGTCGTGAGCATCCGATCGCCATCGACGTGAGCCCACTCGGGGATTCGAGGACGACTGCCAGTGGCAATCAGAACAACATCGGCGTCGATCTCAAGAGGACCATCCGCAGTTTCGGCGATGACCTGATGCGGTCCGACGAATCGACCTGCGCCGTGAATGAGGGTGACACCCTGGCTTTCGAGAAGCGAGGTTGTCGACCGCTCCAGACGCTTGCCAATCGAGTCGATGCGATGACGCAGCGCATCGAAATCAAGTGTTGCCGAGACGTTTGTCAGGCCCATGCGTTGAGCATCGTTGATGGTGCCGAGTGCTCCGCCTGTAGCGATCATGGCTTTCGAAGGAATGCAGTCACGTAAGTGCGCAGCACCACCCACAAGATCTTTTTCGATCATCGTGACTTCAGCACCGAAACGAGCGGCGTACGTAGCAGCAGTATTCCCCGCTGGTCCCCCGCCGATGATCACAAAGCGCTTGGCCATGGATTCGAGGCTACCGGCCGAGGATCACCGAAAGGCTCCATCGGAAGATCCCACAGGCAGAGTTCACGTCGGGTTCACGAACCCTCAGTATGTGGCTCTCTCGATCGAACGCAGGCGATGGTCCGAAGTGAATACCCGGCGGGTGAGCCCGAGTCCGATGACCGTGACACTTGTCGCGACAGAGCCAAGAATCAGATACATGATCGCAAGCTGCACGGTGACGGCATCGACTGCGTCGACACCAGCAAGCACAAGACCGGTCATTGCCCCAGGCAGGAACACGAGCCCAACCGCTTTCGTCGATTCAATCTGGGGCACAAGTGCAGTTCGCAGTGCGGACCGAACATACGGTCGAGACGCGTCTTGCCAGGACTGACCAAGAGCAAGGCGAGCCTCGACTTCATCTCGCTTTTCTGAGAGTTCGCCGACAATACGCCGACCCACAAGCACGGAGGCTGTCATCGAATTTCCGATCATCATCCCTGCAAGCGGAACAATTGTTCTGCCCTCAACAGGGAAGACCTGAAATCCAAAAATGACGGAAAGGCTCACGACGACAACCGTGAGCATCGAGATTGTGCCGAGAAGAAAGATTCCAGGAACTTCCTTTGCTCTGCTGCCAATCGTGAAGCCTGCAAAGCCAATCATGATCACGACCCAAAGCCAGGCCCACCACACAGAGGCGTTCGTGTCGAGCACAAGCCGCAACGCGAAGCCAACCAGAAGCAATTGCACTGCAGCGCGAGCTGAAGCCCACAGGATCGACCGAGAAAGATGTAAACGCTGCGAGAACGAAAGGGCAATGGCAACAACCACAAGTGCAAAAGAACCGATTAATCCTGCCCATCCGATTTGCGTTGCGTTCATTGCTCTTCCTCCGACATTCCCTGCTCGAGAAACGCAGCGGTTTCTTCATCCGACGCATTGCGACCATCGATCAACACGACGGCATGGTCGGCAATTCGACGCACCTGTGCCAGATCGTGGCTGACCCAGAGGATGCCGATTCCCTCTTGAGCGAGTTCTTTTGCAAGATGTTCGATGCCAAGGCGATTCTCGTGATCGAGCGCCGAGGTGGGCTCATCCATCAGGATCACCTCTGGCTGAGTGAGGAGGGTCCGCGCGATGCACATGCGCTGTGCCTCACCCCCAGAGAGGTCATCAGCAACACGGTCAAGCAACGAGGCCTCGAGCCCCACACGCTCAAGTGATCTGCCCAATTCCTCGTCGCTGGCCTGCGGAGCGCCAACCCTGAGGTTCTCCCGCACCGACCCCGCGAATGGGACCGGCTTCTGGAAGACCATTCCGACTCGGCGGCGAAGTTCACGGGGGTCGATCGCCGCACTGTCCTCGCCACGGAACCGGACACTGCCGGCTGAGGGAACTTCCAAACGGTTGCCCAACCGCAACAGCGTCGATTTCCCCGCCCCAGAGGGCCCTGCGAGGACGGTGACTGCGGCCGGAGCCACCGAAAGGCTCACCCCGTGCAGGATCTCGCGTTCGGCGTCCACCGCAAAACTCACACCGTCGAATGCGAGCAGTTCGGCGCTCTCGGCGGGGATGTGGGTGGGAGCCATCCCGCCAGCATGACACCCGCGCGCCCTCCCTCTTAGTCTGATGGGGTGACTTCCTCAGAACAGTTCCCCACCGCCTGGGCCGATGCGGCCTCCAAAGACCTCAAGGGCGCAGACCCTGCCGACCTTGTTTGGGAGACCCCCGAAGGCATCGCCGTCAAACCGATCTACACCGCAGCCGATCTCGAGGCGCTCGGTGAGGTCGACACCCTTCCCGGATTCGCTCCCTACACCCGAGGCGTGCGAGCGACGATGTATACCAATCGCCCCTGGACGATCCGCCAGTACGCCGGATTCTCAACCGCCGAAGAGTCGAACGCGTTCTACCGCCGCAATCTGGCTGCCGGCCAGATGGGTCTGTCAGTGGCATTCGATCTCGCAACCCATCGCGGTTATGACTCTGATCACCCGAACGTGGTCGGTGACGTTGGCAAAGCTGGCGTAGCGATTGATTCGGTCGAAGACATGAAGATCCTGTTCGAAGACATTCCCCTCGATCAGATGAGTGTGTCTATGACGATGAACGGTGCCGTCATTCCGATCCTCGCGATGTTCGTCGTTGCCGGCGAAGAACAAGGCGTCGATCGTGCACTTCTCGCTGGAACCATCCAGAACGACATCCTCAAAGAGTTCATGGTGCGCAACACCTACATCTACCCGCCCGCACCAAGCATGCGCATCATCGCCGACATCATTGATTACACCTCGAACGAAATGCCGAAGTTCAACTCGATTTCGATTTCCGGCTATCACATGCAAGAAGCCGGAGCTACGGCGGTACAAGAACTCGCATTCACGATCGCCGACGGCAAGGAATACGTTCGCGCTGCACTCGCCAAGGGCCTCGATGTCGACCTCTTTGCTGGTCGACTCTCGTTCTTCTTCGCCATCGGCATGAACTTCTTCATGGAAGTTGCGAAACTTCGTGCCGCACGCGTGCTTTGGCACCGAGTCATGACCGAGTTCGAACCGAAGAAGGCTGGTTCGCTCATGCTCCGCACCCACTGCCAGACATCGGGCGTTTCACTCACCGAACAAGATCCATATAACAACGTCGTCCGAACCACGATCGAAGCGCTTGCCGCCGTCCTCGGTGGCACCCAGAGCCTTCACACGAACTCATTCGACGAAGCACTCGGGCTTCCTACCGACTTCAGTGCCCGTATTGCCCGCAATACACAGCTCATCATCGCTGAGGAATCTGGCGTCACCAGCACCGTCGACCCACTTGGTGGTTCGTACTACATCGAGTCGCTCACGCAGTCTCTTGTTGACGAGGCTTGGCAGCTCATTTGCGAGGTCGAAGAACTTGGCGGCATGACCAAGGCCGTTGAATCCGGCATGCCGAAACTGCGCATCGAAGAATCTGCAGCTCGCAAGCAGGCTCGCATCGATCGCCGTCAAGACACGGTTGTCGGCGTCAACAAGTACGTTCCCGAGAATGTCGAAATGGTCGACGTTCTCGACATCGACAACACCAAGGTTCGCGAAGAACAGTTGGCCATCTTGGCCAGTGTTCGTGCCAATCGTGACGACGCCGCTTGCGCAGTCGCTTTGGCTGCCCTTACCGAAGGCGCCAAGAACGACGGCAACCTCTTGGCCCTGGCCGTAGATGCCGCTCGTGCTCGCGCAACCCTCGGCGAGATTTCTGACGCGATGGAAGAGGTATTCGGGCGCCACAAGGCTGAAGTCCGTACCATTGCCGGTGTGTATGCAAAGGCGTATGAAGGCGACGCAGACTTCACCGCCCTCCAGGGCGAGATCGAAGCGTTCGCCAAGACTGAGGGACGTCGCCCCCGCATGCTTGTCGCCAAAATGGGCCAAGACGGCCATGACCGCGGCGCCAAGGTCATCGCAACAGCATTCGCCGACCTCGGCTTCGACGTCGACATGGGTCCGCTGTTCCAAACTCCTGCTGAAGCAGCTCGCGACGCCATTGAGAATGACGTCCACGTGGTTGGCATTTCGAGCCAGGCCGCCGGACACAAAACTCTCGTCCCCATGCTTATCGACGAGTTGAAGAAGGCCGGCGCCAACAACATCCTTGTGGTGTGCGGTGGCGTTATTCCTCCACAGGATTACGACATGCTCACCGACGCTGGTGTTGCGGCAATTTTCGGACCCGGAACCAACATTCCGACAGCGGCTCGCAAGGTGCTCGCCCTCATCGCCGAGAAGAGCCCGAACGCGTGACCAAACCCGCCGAAAACGCCGTTTCCCTCATTGAGGGGATTCGTGCGGGAGATCGGCGTTCGTTGGCCCGCGCAATTACGTTCGCCGAGTCGACCCGGGCCGAACATCGCGTCATTGCCGATGCCGTGCTTGAAGCCGTACTTCCGGCAACCGGCAACGCGGTACGCATCGGAATCTCCGGACCTCCCGGTGTTGGGAAGTCAACATTCATCGAAGTGTTCGGCAAACACATCATCGACCAAGGGCACCAACTCGCGGTTCTTGCTGTCGATCCCTCAAGCCGCCGCACCGGCGGTTCGATCCTTGGCGATAAAACCCGCATGGGCGAACTTGTAAATCGCCCCGAAGCATTTATCCGCCCCTCCCCCGGTGGCATGCAACTCGGTGGTGTCGCCCGACGCACTCGCGAAGCAATGTTGCTGTGCGAAGCGGCCGGTTTCGATGTCGTCGTTGTCGAGACAATCGGCGTCGGTCAGTCCGAAGTCGCCGTGTCCGACATGGTCGACCTCTTCGCTCTTCTTGTCTCACCCGGTGGTGGCGATGAATTGCAGGGAATTAAGCGCGGCATCATGGAACTTGCCGACCTTGTCATCGTCAATAAGGCCGACGGCGACCTCGCTCCCGCTGCAGCCCGAACCAGAGGCGATTACGCAAGCGCTGTCCACTTACTCCGACCAAAGTGGAATGCGTGGTCCACCGAGGTTCTTGCTTGTTCCGCGCTCAACGGGATTGGCGTCTCAGAAGTTTGGGACGCAGTCACCGCCTTCCGTGCGGCAGTCACCGCTGATGGTGAACTTCTTGAGGCCCGCTCAGCTCAAGCAACTGCATGGCTCTGGAGCGAAATCGGTGACACGCTGATCGACCGCTTCCGTTCTGACGCAAAAGTGGCAACTCTGCTGCCTGGAATCGAGACGAGTGTCGCTGCGGGGCAAATCACTCCAGCGAAAGCAGCCCTTCAGTTGCTTGAAGCATTCGGTTCCAACGGATAGCTCAGTTTTCTGAGCGTCGCCACACGAGGAGAACATTGGTTTTCCACGGCTTGATCGTTGATCGACCAGACGACATCAGGCCGGGAACATTGTCGACGATCAGTTGTTCAAGATCATCTTCGCGGAGATACGACACATTGCGGTCGCCTGTGATGTAGAGATCAGAAAATTTCCCCATCCAGTAGCCCGGAGAGGAAACAACGAACGATTCCTTCACTAACAAGACACCGTCGTTGGCTAGCAAAGCCGAAACGTCGGAGAGCAAACCCGGCCGAATCGCCGGAGGCACATGGTGGAGAACGTCTGCGATAACAATCGCATCGAAAGGTTCTGGCTGTTCAGCCAGCAGGTCACTGGTCGAAATCGTTCGGAACTGCGCCCGCGTCGAATCTCCCTTAAAGAGTGATCCGGGATTCTCTGCCAAGTCGATACCGAGAACTGTTGCATCAGGCCGACGGGTGGTGATCTGCGTAGCAATCATTCCGTCGCCAACGCCGACTTCTAAGACTCTCGGACCAAACGACACCGCAGCTAACACTTCACCGAGTTGGCCAACGTTGACGAACATTGAGCGATAGGCAGAACTTATCGGTCCCTCTACAGGCCCCAAAATGCGACGAACTGCTGGTCCGATGCTCATTGAAAGATCATCGATTTCACGAGGTGAGAGTACTTGAGGCTGCCGCCGTTAAGAGGCCAACCAGACCCGCGGGCTCATGGGCCCCTGCAGACTAAGGTTTGGAATGAAATGGACGTTTCTGAGGAATCCCCCACTCCAGAGCAACCTGACGAAGAACTCACGTCGCTTCGCAGCGAGATAACTCGACTACGTGAACTCGTGGGACCTTCAGAAAAGTCCTATGAAGACCTTGCCCAAGATGCCCGAGGCGCTCGTGATGCAGCGCGTCGAGCGGAACTTGAGGCCGGCCAGATGCGCGCGCAAATCGTCGAATTGGAGAACGAGGTTCGCAGATGGCAGCGCGACTTCGTCTGGTTCCGTGACCGCTTCGTGCGAAAAGTGCCCTTACTTGGCCGATTCATTGCTCGATTCCGCCGACACTGATGCAGAAGAAATCCGACTCTAAAAGGAAACTGCCTAGCGTCGAGATTGTTGTTCTCCCTGAAGGTGCCGGGAGGGCTGAACTCAACGCAGCACTCAATACGTCGCTTGCCGATGTTGTAGTGCTTACTGGCCCCCGCGGCGGCGTCAATGGGCGAGCATTGCCACTACTCGCCGAAATCTTCCTCGATCCCAGCGTCATCGTTGCCTACTCCGACGAAGAGATAGTCGACAAACGGGGGCGCCATCTTCGACCGATCTATAAGCCTGATTGGTCACCAGAGCGATTCCGCTCGCATTTCTACATCGGTGGTCTTCTCGCCGTCCGCCGCTCCGACGTGCTCCGGTCTGTTCTCGACTCCGCGATTGACGATTCCATTCCGACAGTGCGCGGGCCTTCCCTACTTTGGGATCTTGTGCTCCGCCTCACCGAACAAGGAGGCAACGTCTTCCACATCCCCGAGTTGCTCTTCGGAAGGACTGACCTCGATTCCGATACCGCACTGGACAGTCGTAAATCTACAGAAATGCCGGAGGCTGCAGCAGTGCTGCAGGCCCATTGTGCGCGAGTGGGAATCAATGCCGTTGTTGAGGTTTCTGAACCAGGTAATACGTTCCATCTGCATCGCCACCCCTCGCCCAGCACCAAGGTCAGCCTCATCATCCCTACCTGCGGATCATCTGGAACCGTATGGGGACAAGAGCGGGTCTTCGTCATTGAACTAGTGGAATCAATTGTCGAAAAGTCCACTTGGGAGAACATTGAATTTGTAGTCGTTGCAGATACGGCGACTCCAGCCGTCGTGCGACGCGCTCTTGAGCGTCTTTGCGGAGATCGCCTCGTCTGGGTCGACTACGACAAACCATTTAATTTCTCCGACAAAATCGGACAGGGCCGCGCCGCTTCAAGTGGTGACGTGTTGTTGTTTCTCAACGACGATATGGAAGTCATTTCTGAGGATTTCATCGAAGAACTCGTCGGTCTCGCCCTCGAACCTGGAGTGGGCGCCGTCGGCGCACGACTCCTTCTTGCCGACGGCCGCATTCAACACATTGGTCACCGATATGCCGACGGAACCTTTCACCTCTTTGCCGGCTACGACGGCGACTACGCAGGACCCGAGGACATGTGTCTGGTCACACGAGAATGCATCGGTGTCACTGCCGCTTGTCTTGCCGTTCGTACAGAAACGTTCGACGAAGTATGCGGAATGGCCCTTGACTTCCCAAATAATTTCAATGACGTCGACTTCGCATTGCGGCTTCGAGATCGCGGGCTACGCAACATCGTCACTCCGCATGCGGTGCTCTTTCACTTCGAGAGCGTTACGCGAGATGGCACAGTTACCGCAGAAGAAGCCCATCTCTTGTTCTCTCGATGGGGCACGCAACTCGCGTCCGACCCGTATTCAAACCCGAATCTTGAATCGGGTCGCATCGAGTGGATCGAAAAGGGCGCCCGCTAGCGAGACTTGATTTTCGAAAAAAGTCGCGCGGGAAGTTTTCGAACTCTCGCAGCGACTGCTTTCGAGATTCCAGAAATGCCATCGATGCGGTAACGACCCACAACCATGCGCCACACCTTCATCAGTGGGCTCCGTCGCCAAGGACCCCAGTCTGCGGTAGCGAGGACACGATCGAGGTGAGCGCCCAGTTCCATGGCCGTGGCCTGCCAGGTGAACTTTCGACGGGAATACCGATAGCAACGTTCTGAAGCGAGTTCCAGTTTCGATCGATCGCGTTGCCACTCTTCAAGGAGGAATGTTGCATCGGCCAAATTCGAAAGCAGGAACGGAGTTGTTTCCGGATGAGCCCCGACGTCGAATGCCAAACCAACAGTGCCGGAGGCATGAGCCTCTACGAGAGGAAGATTGAATCCTTCCCAACGACTCGGCGAAATCAGAACATCGAGTTCGGAGAGAAAAATTGACCGCTCTTCATCGGACGCATTCAGATGGCATCGCACTCCACGCTCTTCCCACCAGAGTCTGTCGGTTTCCTCGCCGCGTCCCATGATTGAGAACTGGAATCCGGGCCGACCCTGAAACTCATCAATGATTGCCAAATACTCATCGAGACCTTTGTAGAACGACTCCCCCGCCCCGAGCCGCATCAATGCCCCAATGTGGAGGACGCGCTCAGACCCTGCGTCAGCCCCAATAGCCTTCGGCCCGTAATCGACAACATGATCACAACCCAGCGGAACAACTTTTGCCGATGGCCAAGCGATTTCGTCGCGTAGGAAGAACGAACTCGTAAGCACTTCGTCGACCTTCGGATACACACGCTTCAGCTTATGAACCTTGAGCTGCTCCCGATCAGCAACATCGTGCTCAAACATGGTGGGCGTTGGATCGCCATGCTCAAGAACAACGGTCGGAATCCACATTTCGAGAGCCGGGAGCACTTCGAAATAGGGACTCGTTTGCGCTACAACGATTTGGATCTCGTTGGCCTGACAATATTCAAAAATCGTCTGCGATGACGGACGTAACTCGATCACATCATCAGCGGCGTAGAACTCGTCGACCTCAAGACAGCCGATGAACAGCTTCCAACCGGCCTCGCCCATACGATCGGCCACTTCGCGAGCGACGACCGAGACGCCGTAGCCCCGCTTCATGACCGAAGTGAGCATCAAGACATTTTTCATGAGGAGATGCATTCCACGAACGAACTCCAGCGACGAACAAAGAGCGCACGATCGGCCCAGTTCTCTTCACCGGGCTCACGGGTTCCGTTTTCGACGTGGTAAATCGGTCCGACATCAAACGTGCGGATATCGAGCCCTACTCGGCGCAACCGGAGGCAATAGTCAATGTCTTGGCATTCGGCGGCATACCGCTCGTCAAAGCCTCCTGACCGAGCGAAGAGATCGCTCGGCGTCAGAAGGAATGCCCCTGTCGCAGCGGAAGACTCGATCGTGTCCCCCAAATGATGCGAAGACGGCTGCCGCGTGCCCGGGTGGTACGGAACGGCAAACAACTCGGGTGTTTGTAAAAACTCGACCCCAGCATGCTGAACGGTGCCATCTTCGAACAGAAGAACGACACCCACAGCACCGAGTTGAGGGTCTGCGGTGAGCGCTCGATATGCCTCAACCACGCCCTCCGGTCGCTCGTCGATAAAGACGTCGTTGTTCATAAACAGAACCGTTGCGTAGTTCGCGTTCTCAAAAAGATCGTTGTTGCATCGCGAGAACTGGTACTGCATTCCTCGGGTGATCCCGACACCCTCAGGTGGGTTGTCAAGGAGCGTCAACGTTTCAGGGTTGGTCGAGCCGGTGTCGCCGAGAAGAAGTTCAACGTCGACTCCTTCTTGAACGCACACGCTGCGGAGCTTTGTGAATCCAAGCCAAAGTCGGGCCAAGAGTTCGGGTCGATCCTTATGAAGAACGAGAATTGAGAGTCCGGGTTTGGCGGATCGGGGCTCAAATTTTCGGCTAGCCATCGTGACGCGAGCGGCACGCTCTGCATTGAACGAACCTGCATAAGGGTCAAGCTTTGGGATCAGTCCGGAGAACTGCGCCATTGTCTAGTCAACGACCGTTGTCTTCAAGCCATGTGGCCGGGAGTCGAAGGAGTCCGCCGGGAGGCGACGACTCCGCCCGCACACGGAACGAAAAGCCGAAGTCACGCATCGCCTCGGCGCGCACCGTCGTGCCGCCATGTACCCGCACTCGGCCTTCATAAATTCCGGGAGCAAGCAACAACGGCTCAAATCGGCATCGAATTGTGTAGCCATTCGGTAGTGGACCCGGCTGCGCCATCGGTGCGCTCATTTCCGTTTCGCCAACCACCACACCGGACTCGGTTTGAATTATCAACGTATAGGTATGTTCCTCAGAGGCCAGCGCTTTTGGAAGGGTAACTCGCATATTGATGGGCTGGCCCGTGACTCCGAATTCGACGGGATTACCCGAATCATCGACCATCTCCGATTCGGTCGCCTTCGCTGGCGTTGGAAGCAAGCCAGCGGCCTCGGCCTCAATGCGAAGTCGCTCAGCTTCGTCTGCATTTACTTCCCGGAGATAGTTCGCGATCACCTCAGTAGGTTCGCCGCTATCTCTGATGACGCCATGGTCCATCCATGTGACCTGGTCGCAAAGGTCGCCAATAAC
>Ga0315905_10006094_pt1 | contig 12260 bp, 11 predicted proteins | sample LakEriMetagenome_5_FD_203522 | JGI IMG/M metagenome (GOLD analysis project Ga0315905, IMG submission 203522) | Freshwater fungal communities from buoy surface, Lake Erie, Ohio, United States - Buoy 4 MA121 | ecosystem: Environmental > Aquatic > Freshwater > Lake | place: USA: Lake Erie, Ohio...
TCATGTAGACACTGTCGTCCGTGACCCCGTACGGCGTTGCACCTCCCTCGCCCCCATCAGGCGCAGCTGTGATCGGAAATCCAGATTACATGGTCTTTGATCACTTATACCGCGACCCGCTCCACCCCCGGTGTCCGCGCCGAGTCCAGATTGAGATCGTGAAACAATCCTGGGACGAAGATGGCCCTCATATGGTGGCGCACTTTTCCGGGCGAGATTTGAACGTGGAAGATGCTTCATTCTCTTCTTGTTCTGAAGCGGCTGTCGGGCGATATGGGCTGAAACAGTGGTCTTTTGACGCCAACATGCTCCCTGATTCTACATTTGACACGGGTACACGGCGAGGCATTTGGAAGCAGGATGGCATCCTCTGGGAGGACGGAAGCAAATGGACAGTGATAGACTCGCGAGATTTCTTGCCCGCACAGCCTACGCAGGAGGAGCAAGAGAATGCGCGACTGCTGGGCAGCCCTTAGGAAGAACACATTTATACAGAACGCATTCCATAACTTTCTACCTACGCAGCGTAAACACACACACACACACACACACACACATACGCGTGTATGTATACACGAAAATCGTGGCCCCGTGTGTATGTATACACGAAAATCGTGGCCCCGTACTGGCGATTTCTAAAGCCACTAAATGCCAAAAAGGTCTCTTGCGGAATCCCCCCTTTCGTGCTAAATTTCTGTACACATACACAAATACACATACACACGCACACACACACACATCCTGTAATAAAATGCGTATTTTTCTCGAACCGGTGTTTCTACCCCTCTCAGGACGTGAGAGGTGGCCAGTCTGAGTTTTTATGCCACGGGGTTGAGCGTTGCCAATACGGTGGTGGACACATGGTGAACTTCGATTGAATTTTTTGGCGATTTTGATCGCCTGCAGTAACAAAGGCCCCCAGTGCTATACATGCATATTGCCTGCTATAAGTAGTATAGATACGTTCAAAAGGCTCTAGGGCGGAGGGATGGGCGGAGGGATGGATACCAATATATATTATTGACTGCCTCCGGCAGGTGGTCGCATTCGCTCCCAAGGTATTAAAAAGCGCCTACGGCGCAATCATGAATGAGCGGAGGAATGGGCGGAGGGATTGCAAAACGATATGTACAATAACGATGTCGGTAAGGGGGTAGTATATGAATATGAATCTATGCAGCAAAATAAAGGGTGGCGGCCTTTAGGGCGCCTGTTTGCTTCATAAATTTTGGGCTGATTCCTTACCGACATCTTCATGAACATATCTATACTACTCCTATACATGCTATATTGCCCCCTCTACGGTACATACAGACCGCTCTGTAAACACAGTCCGCCACCGTGGCACTGAAGATGACAGCAACTTAGGACTAATAGGAACAGGAGATAGCCGCCGGGTCAGCGTGCCCGAGGAAAAGACAATCCGGACCGGGGAAAAGACAATCCGGATCTGAGTCCGAAGAGAATCTTTTTGGGAAAAACTTTCCTTTTCAGGAAATGAAAACGGCCTTTCCACGTGAAGCCGCACACATACCTAAAAAGCAGTCGCGCGTTCTCTTGCTCCTGCTGCGAGCAAAAGGACTCCGATTCTCTCTCTTCAACGGCAACAACGCCTTTTCCAAAGATTTGAAGGGCAGTACACGATTCCAAGCCGTCGGGTGCACTTGACCACTGACGAGCGACGGGGTCAAGTTTTCTTGCCCATGAGCTTGTTGAGCTGTTGCTTCTTCTCAGACTCCTTTGCTTTCCCTTTTTTCTTTTTGGTCAGCGAAACCTCCTCGAAATCCTCAGGGGGGAACGCAACTTGGCCGAAATAGTCCGAGGTGGTTTGGGAGGTGTCTATCTCCTGGTCCATGAGCAAATACCGCAACTTAGGCAGATCGCAAACTTGCCGTGGAAGATTATCAAAATTGTTGATGTTGAGCCACAGCTCCGTGAGGTTTGTAAGGTGCGAAAGTTTTTGAGGCAGGAGCTTTGCGTTGAGGGAATTGGCCGACAGCGAAAGCGCGAGGAGGTTGGGAAGTTCGCACACGCTCAAGGGTACGCCAGCAGCGGGAGCCAACACCTCGCCGAATTCTCCCAATTTGTCCAGCCCAAGAGAGTTGTTGTGCAGAAAGAGCTCCTTGAGTGCCGTGAGCTGGGAAAAGGACTCACACAACTCATACAGGCCGTTATGGTCGATATGGAGCTCAGTCAGGTTAGTCAAATTGCCAAACTCCTCGGGCAGTCCCTTTAAATTGTTTGAATCTAACCAGATGCGGTGCAGATTTTGAAGCTCTCCAATTTCCTCGGGCAGGTCTTTGAGCTTGTTGAGATCGAGCGAGAGCTTGGTCAGATTTGTCAGCCCCGCAATACCATTCGTGACATGCTGCAGCTTGTTGCCGGAGACTTGCAGGTTTTTAAGGCCCGTGAGGAACCGGATTTCTGGACACAAATCTTCCAGCAGATTGTTCGAAAGGTCGAGTTCTGCAAAAGAGCGAGCGAAAGGCAACGTATGCAGGCGTACGGAGAGTCAGGAAGATGCTGAATTTGAAAGTAGAGAATGAATTTCAAGGTAGTTTGAAAATCAAGATCGAAAATCAAGGGAGAGATCAAGAATTTCATGGGAGAGACGCTGAATTTCAAGGTAGATATCTTGAATTTCAAGAGATCTTCGAAAATCTAACTTCAAGCTAGAGATCTGACTTTCAAGATAGAGACACTTCTATGTCTCGGCCGCGTCGGGACGCAAACCTGGATGCGTTCACTCGTTCCTCGTGGAACGAGTGGAACGAGGAACGAGTGGAACGAGTGGAACGAGTGCACACACATGAACTGCATCATGCACACACATGAACTGCATCATATGACTGCCCGCAATAGCAAAAGTGCAGATGCGCGTATCTGTGAATCAGGATGCTCGAGCACATGGGGTTGAAAGAACCTGTGAGATTTGTCAGGCCGGCGATTTCGGCAGGTAGATGCTCAAGGTAATTATTCTGGAAAAAGATGGATCTGAGAGTCTCCACTTTGCAAAGGTTCTGCGTAAGTGAGCACACAGATCTCAGCATGTGAAAGACAGGCAAGAGATGGAGACACGCATTCGCTTGCACCTCTGAGAACGTGGCAACTTCGTTGCCATTGAAGTAGAGCTTCTCTAGCACGAACATAAACATGATATTCTCGGGGACTTCAACTAGCTGATTGTTGTTGGCCATGAAGCGCTTTAGGTATCGCAATTTCTTTAACGACGGCGGAAGCCTTGCAATGTTGTTGCCGTATACCCTGCATGTGAGTAAATCCACGCAGCGATTATCATCGCAGTTAACCGATAAGCGTGGCACGAGTGAGCAAATGCGTCTGCATGCTCACACATCGCACAGACTCATTTACTGACCCCAGCATAGTAAGTCCCACACAGTTGCCAAGCTGTGGTGGAATGGATTCGACTTGATTGTTGCCAGCATTGAAGACGACGAGTCTGTCTAGATTGCCCACAAGAGGATTGATTGACGTCAACTTGTTGTCCTGCAGAAAGAACAGACGCACACGTAAGCGCGTGTGTACTCGCATGATTCACGTACATGCGTGTGCATGCACACACATGCACACACATAAGTCAAAAATAACTTATTTTTGGATCACTACATACTGTGAAAAGGGAAAATGTGCAAATGCAACACAAACTGCGAGGAGAAGAAAGATGGCAGCGTTTTGGAACATCATGGAAATCCTAGATACACTGCTTGCTTCCCAACTTGCTGGCACGCACGGTGCTGCTTTCTGGGGCAGAGCTACAGTGCGTATAAAAGGAGAAAAGACGACAAACCTGTGCCCATATTTCTTCCAGCAGCACACAGTTTCTGAGTACACCGCCAAGATTGACCAGGTGATTGTGGCTTACGTTCAATTTGCGCAGGTCCGTGTAGAACTCCAATGTGTCAGGGAGCGCCCTGAAGTCGTTCTTGCGAATGTCTAGCACTTTGAGACTCACGAGTGAGCTGCGTGTGTATGTGTGGGTGTATGCTTGTGTGTGTGTGCGCGCGCGCGCGAGTGTGCTATATGTGTACACACGTATGCTATTTCGATTCTTCTGCATAAGGTATACTGAGTGAGCACATATGAATTTCGAGGATGCAAGTACTGTACCCAGCCTCCCGCACATTTCTAATTTCCACCTTACTCCAACACCACGCATGCGATGCAGTGGAGCATGATTTCAGCCGATTGAAGCCGCACACATACCTAAAATCGTATGGAAACGACCCCACACGGTTTCCTCCCAGGTCCAAATGCGTGAGACCACGCATCTTGCCAAATTCACGCGGCAGAATCGAGAGGCAGTTGTGCGACAGTCGCATCAGCTGCAAATGGCGGAGAACTGATACCTACATGATACAGACGGTACGTGAGAGGCTCTCAGAGCACACGCACACGCACACACGCGCATATAAGCAACGTGCGCACGCACACCTCTGCTGGTATCGACGAGATGAGATTATTATGGAAATCAAGGCTTACTACATACAAGTGCTCTCCACCACTCATAGAATTTGTCAAGGTTGGCTTTGCATCCTCTTCCTCATGGTCGGAGTCGTCAGCTTCTCCTCCCCATTTCCCATGGCCCTCATCTTCGTCTGTATCGCCGCTTTCGTCGTCACTGTCCGCCGATTGACTTCCTTGGACTGAGACGACATCGTTGAGATCGTCGCTCACATTGACATTCCCTTTCAGGTCTTTCTCGTTCTCCTCTTCTTCCCTATCACTCGGAACTTCGTTCTCTTCGTCGCTCCACTCTGCGTCTGCACCATGCTTCCTGCGTAATTTAACATTATACCACCCGACACGCGCCATCTTGTGGAGGCCCTTATGGCGACGATATCGTCCATTCACCCCTCCCTGCTCATCACATTTTTCGCCCAGCTCAATACAGTTTGCGCATGGTGAATCCAGCTCCGGAGGTCCAAACCTTCGAACAAGAAAGTCGTACAGCTGAATATCGTCAGGCTTCTTTCTCGCATCTTCATCATTTGCGGCATTTTTCATCATGTCTTGCACGGAATCATATCCAATGGCGCAAGCGTACCAGCCAGTGAAGGATTCGCAAAACATGTCAAAGGTTCGCAGACGATCGCGGCGGCGCACCACCTGGACTGGTGCCAAATGCACCACCGCATCGTCGCAGAATTCTTCTGTGGCGTTAAACTTAGCATCAGTTTCGCTGAACTCACTGACGTGATCGGGATCAAGTCCCATGGCAATGCGGATTTTTCGAAGTTCTTCAGCCTTGATGGCCTCCAGCTCACGTTTTCGCTGTTTGTTGAGCTCCTCCGTGTACACCCGCACATAGCCATCTACAAACGTTTTTTGCCATCTCTTCGGGCGGTCGATGGTGACAAGGTCGGCTGGCACCGATAAGAGATCAAACCCTCGTAAGTTGACGTGGCCAGCCTGGCGCCCTCGCTTCACTTCCATCAAATAGTCAATGCACAACCATGCGCCGTGTTTCTTTACCTCCGGAGGCATGTTCCCGCTGAAATTTCCGTCAACTTCCAACGAGATCAAATTTGTTAGCGCAGGCAAGTTGTCAGGAAAAGCACAGATATTGTTGTTTTCGCATTCCAAATGTTTGAGCAGGGTCAGGGTGCACAGCTCGTCGGGCAAAAACACCAACTTGTTCTTGTTCATCTTGAGCCGGGTCAGATTGGTAAGGAAGCGAACCTCTGCTGGCAGAAACTCGATATTATTCTTTGAAATCGACATGTCCACGGCGTTCGTCAAGTGCAGGATCTCTATTGGCAAACGACGATATGACGCACCCTCGAAGATGACAATATTTTCCGTTTCAGCCCTATGCAAACATTGCAGGAAGGCAATGGTTGGCGCGCTGCCTTTGCTTGTGATTTCGCGCGACGGCGATGTGAGGTCCGGGTTCCGCAGCAACATTATGCGCTCCAAGGCTGTGCAATTTGCAAGGGTTGTGGGCAGTGACCTCAGGCGATTGGACTCAAGATCAAGTTCAACTAGGTTTGTGAGGCAGCTCACAGTTGGGTGCACAGTCCTGAGAAAGTTTCCGGCCAGACTCAGCCGTTCGAGGTGCTCGTAACGACACAGATCTTCTGGCCACGAGTAGAATCGCTGGCTAGCATCCTCCATTTCGATCATCCAAAACGTAACTCGCGAGAGCTCAAGCACCTTGGTCGTCTTGCTGTTCGAACAAACAATCAGATACTTCCAAATCGCATCTGACCCGCACATCAGCACCTCGGTTGGGGGGCACTTGACACCATGCCCCTGGATTTGCTTATACGTTGACATGTCTTTTCTCCAAGCTATCATGTCATCCATCCATTCAACTTGAACTTTCAAATGTCGCATCGACTTGCAATTGGTGAAGCTGCTGGGCGTCACTAGCTTGATGGGATTATCTTCGAGGAAGAGTTCCTGCAAGCGCGACATAGAGGCCAGAGCCTCTGGTATTATTTGCACTCTGTTGAAGTCTAAGTCAAGATAGCGCAGCATTGTAAGCTTACACACATCATCAGGAATCACTTTGAGTTTGTTTTCTGCCAGGTTGAGCCGTGTCAGACTGGTCAGGTGGAAAAGTCCGCTAGGTAGCTTGAGCAGCAAGTTGTTTGACACGTGCATCTCGGTGATGGAGGCGTGCAAGCTGCGGATTTGCTCCGGAAGGGTCTCGAGCAGATTGTGGTCAAGATTAAGATTGACGACATGTGCGTAGAATCCAAAAATCGGTGGCAGAGTGCGGATTTGATTGTGTCTGAGGTTCATCACAGTAAGGGAGGTGAGGAAATTTCCATCTAGCGGAAACCCCTGCAAATTCCAGTGGGTAAGGTGCAGCTGCTTGTCGTATTGCGCTATGTACAATGAGCCCAAATATGAATAAATAGAACGAATGCCGCCTTCGTGTGTTTCAGCCGGCGGTGCAATCAAAAAATTGTAGGATACATCGAGTGATTGAATGCCCGTGCACAAGCACAGGGCAGGGGGCAGCGCCAAAATGCGGTTGCCTGACATGGAGAGCTCCACCAAAGTAGTCAGCATTGGCACCACACCCGGCACTTTGGTCAATGAATTGTTCTTCATGTGCAACTTGCCCAGACGCGTCAAAAGCTTCATGCTACCTGGCACCGTATTAGTAGTAACGTGTTAGTAAAGTATTAGTAGTAAAGTGTTGGAGTAAAGTATTAGTAGTAAAGTAAGTACAGTAGACGCGGCAAATGCTTCTGCTACCTGGCAAAGCTGTCAGCCGGTTATTGGACACATCGATGACAGTCAACCGCTCAAGTTCTCCCAGCGGCTCTGGAAGTGTTTGAAGAACATTATTTGTGACTTTGAGCGTTCGCAGCGCCGTCCATCGCCGCATGTTTAACGGCAGTGCACTCATCAAGTTGTGGCTGACGTCCAGGTACGTGAGACTTCGTAGTTGATGCACGTTCGGAAAGCTGTTGATGCTGTTGTGCGAAAAGTCGAGATATTCCACTTTGCGCAGTGCTCCCAGCTCATAGGGCAGGTTCAAAAGCTGGTTATTAGCGGCGGTGAAGCGTTCGAGTTCGATTAGCGCCCCGATCTCGTATGTAAGATCCTGAATTTGATGGCCATCCAGCCTCAGTGAGGTGAGGTGCGTTCCCAACACCGCAATTTCGCGTGGAAACTTGCGGAACCCGACGTTCGAGATGTCAAGCTCTCTGCTCTCGCCCTTGTCAACGCGAAAGAACTTGCGCATATATTCAACTATCCCTGGCGCGCTGAGATTCGCGATCTCCGCCGCCGGTTGTATGAGCTGAAGCCCATCCAACCCCAGCTTCTTCAGATTTGACAGGCGGCCTAACTGCACTGGCAGCCGTGTGATCTTATTGTGGCCGATTTTCAGATCACTTAATAGAGATAAACTACACAGGACGGTGGGGAAATGCTTCAAGCTGTTCTCAGACAGGTCTAAGATCTCGAGGTGCTCAAGGTCTTTCAGCTCATTTCGCACTATGCTGATCTTGTTATCTGAAACATTCATCTTCGTCAAAGATGTGATACGGCAAATTTCGCGCGGAATTTCATAAAAGCCGATGCCACACAATTCAATGCTGCAATCTTTGAATGCCTTGCAGCAGGTGTCCAGATAGTTGAGAACAAAATCTGAACCTTTGACCACCACCTCCATCGGCGGTTCAAGCAGTGGGTTCTCCTTGAAGACAAACCTGGTCAAGTCTAAGATCTTCCCCAGGGCGAATGGCAGTGACACAAGCGCGTTGTGCGAAACATCGAAGGCGTTCAGCTCCACCAGGTCTGACATGGTGTCAGGAATGCACGCCAGCTCGTTATGTGAAACCGAGAAACCTTCGAGATTCTGGAGCTTCCCTATCGACTCTGGCAGCTCCTTTAGCTTATTGTTATCCATCATCAACAAATTGAGTGACTTTAAACGGGTAATCTCCGGCGGCAACACCTCAATTCGGTTGCCTCGGAGCTGGAGTGTTCGGAGCATTCCTAGGCGTTGCCTGTCCCAAGGAGGCTTTCGGGGATCTCCGAGTAAGAAATTCAGGTCTTGCACTTCGTTGATGTTCACAGAGAGCACCTCAAGCTCATCAAAATTAAGGATTCCCCCCTCAATATCATAGATAGCATTTTTGTCAACGCTAAGTTCTTTGAGGTCAATCATGTCATACACTTCCTTGGGAATCTGGGTAAGGCCCATACCAGTCAGCGCCAGACAGCGCTTTGTCAGAGCTTCCAGCAGTCGTCGGAGGTAAATGGTCATTGCACGAACGCCCAATTGTAGTATTTCCTTATTTGGCATGACGATCGTCTGCTCTTCATATTGCAGCTCACGAAGATCTTGACACAAACCCAGCTCAAGTGGCAACGTTCGGACGCTATTTCCCGTGATATCAAGTGAACGCAACATGCGCATGCCACCAATCTGCGTGTGCAATGGGTTTGGTGTGGGTGTAAGTGTGTGGTCTTGTGCACGCGCGTGCAAACAAGAGCACGGAGATGTAATAAGAAGGCTGACGTGCAGTGACATACACACGCATACCTCTTTCGGGAGCGTTGTGAGACGATTCCGCGCCAAATTGAGGTGCTCAACCAAATTCAGAGCGGCAATTTGTGGAGGAATGCGCACAAGCCCATTGTCACATAGGTTGAGATCTTTGAGCCACGTCATGTTTTCGATTTGAGTTGGCAAGTCAACCATTCCAGTGTTGGACACGTCAAACTTTTTTGTGCGTTTGGATTCGACCATGGCTTTCCAAAATGACATGATCGCAATATCCCCACCCTTTGTCAGATTGTGCGGGATGCCCTTCAAGGTATTACCCGTGAACAGTGGCTTGGTGATGTATTTGAGGGTGCCTATTTGCACGGGCAGATCAGTGAACTTGTTGAAGGACAGATCAAGCTCCTCGAGAAGTTTCAAATTCTCAATCAACGACGGTATCTCCTTAATGCGGTTATGCGCCACACGTAGGATGGTGAGGTTGGTGCAAAACCAGACGTCGTTTGGAAATGTGCTGAAGTCGTTGTACGAAATATCCAATATTGCAAGACTCAAGATGTCGCGGAAATCTGGAGGCAACTTTGACACTTTGTTCTTGGCTACATTGAGGGAAACCAGCTGCGAAACACGCGCCGCAGCCTTGTGGATGTTGTGCAGCTGATTGCCGCTCATATCTAGATCCGTCAAAGCTTGATGGGGAATGCCCGGAGACCAGACAGTTTTGACCTCATACTCATCTATGCCGAGGGAACTCACATCAAACCCCACACCCTTCTTCTCCTCGACCCAGTTGCCTTGGTCATTGAAGCAGCAAATTGCTGGGAATTCCTGAAAGGAATTATCGGCAAGATGTAGCACTTGCAGGCGTGTAAGCCGAGTGAAACAGTCGGGCAGCATCGAGAGCCTGTTGCCATTGCATTTCAGTGACGTGAGGTATACGAAATCCCCGATTATTTCCTGCAGCTGCGCGAGCCTGTTTGCAGACAAGTTCAGTGCAGTGACCTGTGTCCACGGATGTCCGCGTTCCTGAGGCTCATCAAGTATCTGAACCCCGTGCCCGCAAATGGCGAATTTGAAGAATTCTATGCTGCTCAACTTGAAGTTTACGAGATCCAGCCCCCCGTTCTTCTCACTCGTTGCCAGCCTCTTCATAAATTCAAAATTTTGGGGATACCCTTTCGCCTGTACATCAGTGGGAGGCAGCTCCAAAGTGTAATTGCGATCCAAGTCAAGAACTTTCAATCCCGTCGCGTTCCCCAGTCCCGACGGCAGCGCAACAATAGAATTGTTCGCCAACATAAGTTCTTCGAGACAGGTAAGGTAGCCCAAGCCTTGTGTCAAGCGTCCCGTCAATTTGACTGCCTCCATTTTGAGGACAACCAGATTTGTAAGCTCGCATATTTCGTACGGCAGAGACCGGATTTCGATATTCAACGACAGAACCAACTCCCTGAAGCACAATCATGCACAATCACAGTCAAACAAAGAGTCCGAAGGAAACTATAGCGAGACAAGTACGTATTGGCTTCCTCCACACCGTTAAGCCACTTGACTCGCACGACACACGCAAGTGATTTACAAGGACCCTGTCTGACGCATTTGGAAGAATGTTGGGGGACAATCTGTAGCAAAGGCCAGTTCATCTGCATGCTGGCAACAAGGCGAAGGCAACCTGAGGTAAGAACCCATCGACGCAATCTCGATAGGGAATCCCTTCAATCTGTGGAATTTGAGGCTTTTGGTCAAAAGAGGGGATGCACTGCGCGAATGGGCAGTACATGCACGTCCGCAGAGAAAACACCCCTGAGTGCAAGCAGAAGTGCACATACACAACGCGGTTCGATTCAAAAACGTTTGGAGTCAGCATATTGCGAAATGCAAAACTTTCGGGGGGGGGTTACCTGAACTTGCCAAGGTCGAGATCAAAATTTTGACTGTACTTGACCCTGCCCAAGCGCATGAAGTACTCGCAGATACGTTGCGGTCCCTGTTCTGAAGATGTCAGCCTTGCACCGTACCAGAGAAAGATTTTTTTTATTTTCGTGGCCACACGCACATCGTATTCTTGGAGCACATGCACGCAGAGGTTGCTGTGCGAGCGGGGGAAAATGAAGCGATACTGTCCTATCTGGGAGACGATTTGCACACGATACCTGGGAGATGACGTACGGAGGTGGGATGACGAGCTCGGGATTGTCCTTGAGCTCTATAGACCTGTCGGCGTAAATCACGTGGCATGGAGTCATGCTTTACAAATGCGATGCGCGATTTTTTGGTAGATCATTCACAGATCCATTGGCGTGCTGCAAAGGGGACGATTCGCCACGCTGTCATAAAAGACACGGCCTGCAGCAGGAGCCGTTGCAGTGCCAGTCGGCGCAACAGACTCACTTTAGCTTCGTACAGTGCCCTAATTCAAGCGGCGTGTCGAGCAGGCAGTTGTTGTTCAAGGTCAAAATCTGCCACACAGCAGTCAAACGATGCACGTACGCCAGCAAGATCGCGTGGTCTTTCGCCCCATCACACATCCTCGGTCGGGGCCCATGTGCCACAACCCGGCATGCACCATTGCAAGGGCGCAATCGCACCTGCAGGCTCGCACAAAGGCCAATTTCACTGGGGATGTACTTGAGCCTGTTGTTGTGGCATGCCAGCGTGTTGAGCTGGGTGAGCAGTCCGATCTCCGGCGGCAAGTCCGACAGGCTGCGGCATTTGTGTGTGTGTCGCGCGGGATGCTCAGTGCGCGTTTTTTCGCAGAGCGCGATTTTCGAGCGCGGGCACCGAGACGCGGCGGGCGGCATGAACCAACGGAGCGGGACACCCACTTGTTGTCCTGCAGGTAGAGAACCGAGAGGTCCGTGAGCAGCCCGATTTGCTCTGGCACTACCTGCACACGTTCGAGGCATGCGCTTTGAGACACGCACTCTGACGCACGCGCCCCCGCTGCGCGCGGGAGCCCGCGGAGCTGCTCGGAATCAGCTCCGGGCGCGGCGCCTGCCTCCCGCAGCGGACGCGCGGCAGCCGACCTCGAGCAGGTTGTTTTGCAGCAGCAGGCGGCGGAGCGTGCGGACGGCCCACACGCCATTAGGAATTGCGGGTAGCTTGTACGCGTGGATGTCGATGGCCTGGCTCTGGACCCCGAGCGCGATTTTTTCATCGATCTCCGCCTGCAGCACTGCGGCAGACTTTTGCAAGTCGGCATCGTCCTTCTTGCCCATGGCGGGCGCCTGCACGCTTCGCCCGCCTTTCTGCCTTTCAGACAAGGACA
>Ga0315905_10006095_pt1 | contig 12257 bp, 14 predicted proteins | sample LakEriMetagenome_5_FD_203522 | JGI IMG/M metagenome (GOLD analysis project Ga0315905, IMG submission 203522) | Freshwater fungal communities from buoy surface, Lake Erie, Ohio, United States - Buoy 4 MA121 | ecosystem: Environmental > Aquatic > Freshwater > Lake | place: USA: Lake Erie, Ohio...
AACTACTATTTGGGCGGATCCGCCCAAGTCGCACCGAGGCCCCCGGCTGTCCGCCTAAGACGCAGCGCTCGCGCGTCTGACAGGCGTCAGAAGCACTGCGCCACAATGGATCTCATGGCTCAAGAACCAGAGCTTTTGCATCTTAGGCGGATCCGCAGAAGATGTGTTCATGATGTTACAAAAGGGGCGTCGGGGTGGCTGGAGCCGTAACAATGAAGATGCTTCAGTCCATGGTGACTTACGTGGCTTGACCTGTCGATTCTTCCAAGAGCATTGAGCCGGATCCCGCGAGGATTCCCAGCCCTCGCCACCCGTCCACCGATCACGCCAACTCCCCGGTGCACACATCCCAAAGCCAAGACCATCGGACGTTCGAGGAAGTTCAGCGCTGCGTGCATCGCGAGAAGCAACGCGCGGGAGCCACTGCGCTGCTGTGCCATTAGCATCAGTTGACGTACTGACGGCAGTCCGAACAGCCAAGTGCTGTGTCTTACCAACTGGATCGCTCCAGCAGTCCCTCGATGCCTTTGCTCACCCTGTCGCTCTCGCTTACCGCGATACTTGCCGCCGCAGCCCCCGCCGTGCTGCCGGGAGAACGGAGCCAAGCCCAGAGCCCTGCACAGGAGGCTCCCCAAATCGCCCGCGACGAGTGGAAGGATTGCCTCTACAACAAGGAAGTCATCCGCTGCCGGGATGAGCAGACGGCAGATGGTCTTCGGATTATCTGGGTGGATGGGCTCCGCACTCGCCTTGAGCGCAGGCCACCGGCCCGCCCGGGCCTGCCCAGCTATTGGGGAGACCGCTACGGCGGGCTATGGCGCCGGGAATTATTAATCCAAGGCAACACCTTGCTCACCAATCTCGGCACGGGCAATCGTATCCTGATTCCCCTTCGCTTTCCCTGCAAACCTCCCCTCAAGGGGGAGGTGGGTTACTGCCGCTACTGACAAGCCTCTGGGTGGGGGATCCAACCTGGGGCATCAGGCCAAGACGGACTCCACAATGATCGCCCAGCCCCGACCAGGCACGTAGGCGTAGTTGTTCGTTTCATCCACCATCCAGCGGCGGCCGAAGTTTTTGCGACTGTATTGCAATCCGGCCCCATTGCGGCTGCCGTACACCCCTGAAATCAGATCGAGATCACCATTGGGATCATTGACAATCACTGATTTCGGATTGTAACCCACCACGCACAGCCAGTGACCGCTCCCAAATGGGGCTTCAACGGGCCCCTTGTGAATGAACCCGCAGGCAACGGGAAAGCCTCGATCAATTTGCTCTTCCAGGGTTGAAAAATCGGCGTTGGGTTCGAAGCGGGCCTTAATGCCCAAGCTTTCCAGAGCCTGGATCTGGGCGGCATTGCTGGTGGTGTCGCCGAATTCATTCACGATCTTCAGATATTGATCATCGGTGCCAGGCAAGGCTTTGGGCTTGATGGCAGCAACGAGCATCGCGCAGCTGGAGCTGAAGCACATGCGGGAGGCCTGATCTGTGCTGGAATCGAGTTGGGAATAATAAGGAACGTTTAGGGTTTTGCTTGCCCCCGCAGGCTGCACGATGGCGGTGGCGCTGAAGATCTTGGTGGCCTTGGCGAAATAGTTCTCTCGATCATTCAGCCCGTTTGCAGGATCTCTTCCGTTCACAAGCCGTGAGATGCGGCGGCAGCTGGCACCACCATCCACCTCCTCGTTCATGTGGTTGTTGTGCCACCACAAACCCGCCGAGGTGAAGGGGTAGCGGCTGGCGACATAGGAGCATCCCTCCATCACCTGGGGATCACCGATGAATTCACTGAAGGCTTCATAGTTCGCCCGGCCGGTGAGCTGGATCACCCCTGCCCCCTTGAAGCGTTTGCCATCCCCAGGCTGGGTGTTGCCGAGGTCAAAGCGGCCTTCATAGGCGCTGCCATCAGCGATTTCCTCCATCCATTGCAGCCCTCCCGATTCATGGGCGATCTGGGCCATGAAGTGGGCGATGCGGGCGGGTGTGTCGATCTCAAAGCGTTTCAGGCAGGCATTCAGATCCGCCAACTGGACTGGGGTCACATCCCGGCCAAACACGTCTTTGCACTGGGCGGCCGTCACCAGATCGGCAGAGGCGGGGGGAGCTGGCGCTGTGCGGAAGCGCTCGGCGAACCCTTCCAGCTCTGGCTCGCCGAGCTGCTGCTGCAGCCATTCCCAAGCGTCCTTCTGGTGGGGCATGCCCCGGGTATAACGGGCGGCATCGGCTAGAGAAATCACGGCCATGGTGGAAAATGGCGAACAACTATGTCTAGCTACTCGGTTCTGGGAGGGCAGGAATGCTGATAAATCTTGATGCTCTTGTGCCGTTATTCAATCGCTGTGCCGATAGTGCTGTTGTCTCTAGGACTATCTCGGCCGGCTCTCAAGGCACCCTGACTCAGGGATCCTCCTCCTCCTGTACGGGCTCCCAGCGCAGCGCATCCTGGACGTCGGCGATGACCGGCTGCAGCGCATCCAGCGACGCGCTGGCCGTCGCTACTGATAAATTCGAGTTGATCCACCCCGGTGCCGGTGTTGGCGTTGAGGGTGGTGATCCGTTCGTGATTGTCGAGGCCGTCGTCGCCGACCGGATCGCACTCCTGCCGATAGGTGAGGCGGATTTGATCGATCAGCCGCCCCGCGTTCAGTCCCACCTTCCACAGCCGACGTCAGCGTCGGTTCGGGCGGCTAGCCATTGAAACTCCTGGCGGTAGCGCAGCAGTGGCACCGGCAGTGGCCCCAGGCCGGCCGCCACGCCTGCTTGTCCCTGCAGCGTCTGACTCAGTTCCCGCAGCGTTCGGCAGAGTTTCACCTCAGTGACGCAGCCCACCGGCGCCGAAGCATCGGGCCCGATGGGGCCCTCGAGGGCGGTCCGCAGTTCCCGATCCGGCCGGAGAACGCTGTTGCGGCCAACCAGGACCAGGCTGCGCGAAACATCGCCGCTGAGTGGCTGGATCATCGCTCCTCCGGGGTTGCCCCCCTCTCCATAGCCACGTGCGCTGCTGGGCTCCGGAATCTGCCCACGATTCTTTGCAATCCGCGGCGGTTTCCATGCCGGGACAGATGAGGTTGGCGAAGACCAGATGCGCGGTCTCCGCGATCAACTGCATGCCTGCTGCGATCGCAAGCGGTACGCGGCAGACAACCTTGTTCGCCCAGGTTGCGAATAGTCAAACCACGCTGGCCTGGCGCTGGACCATCGTTAGATAGCAGCAGGACTATCACCTTTGCCCTGCGCTCCTCCGGTGACCTTCACCTCCGCCTTCTGCCGCCCCCACGCCTTTGTGGTGATGCCGTTCGGCACCAAGACGGCGGCTGATGGCAGCAGCATCGACTTCAACCGCGTCTACGCGGAGCTGATTCAGCCCGCGCTCAAACAGGCCGGCCTGGATCCCTTCCGTGCCGATCAAGAGGTGCGCGCTGGAGATATCCGCACCGACATGTTTCAGGAGTTGCTGCTCGCCGATCTGGTGCTGGCTGACCTGACGATTGACAACCCCAACGTCTGGTACGAGCTCGGGGTGCGGCATGCTCTGCGCAGCCGCGGCGTGGTGCTGATCAGCGGTGGCCATGTCACCACGGCCTTTGATCTCTATACCGACCGCAAGGTGCGCTACGGCCTCTGCGATGGTGGGCCCGATCCGGCCACGCTGGCCAACGACCGCGAGGTGCTGGCCGGTGTCGTGCGCGCCACCATGGAATCTTGGAAAGGGCGCCGCATCAGCCCGGTCTACGCGCTGCTGCCGCAACTGCAGGAACCCGAGTGGGAGAAGCTGCGGGTGGGCGACGTGCGCGAATTCTGGGAGGCGCATGACGCCTGGAAGAACCGCATCGACCTGGCCCGTAAGGCGGAGCGGATCGGCGACGTGCTCGTTCTGGCGGATGAGGCGCCAATGGCGGCATTCCGATCCTTGGCCTGGATCGAGGCTGGGGTTTCGCTGCGGAAGGGCGAGCGCTACAGCTACGCGATCGAGCAGCTCGAACGCGGTCTCGCCATCGAGCCGGACAATCTCCAAGCCCTGCGGGAGAAGGGCTGTTGCCTGCAGCGGCTCGCCCAGGCCGGAGAGCAGGGCTACAGCCTTGATCGAGCCCTGCAGCACTACGACAGCATCCTGGCGGCCCATCCCCTGGATGCCGAGACCTGGGCCCTCGCAGCTCGGGTGCAGAAGGATGCCTGGCAGGCCTGCTGGCGCAAGGGCGACGCTCCCCCGGAGCGCCAGCGGGAGGAGGCGCTGGACTGCATCGACTTGCTGCTGGAAGCGCAGAACCGCTATCTGCGCGGCTTCCGCGCCAATCCGGCCCACTACTACTCCGGAATCAATGCCCTCTCCCTGATGCATCTCGCGCGCCATCTGGGCGCTGGCACCTATCCCGAGGAGGCGCTGCGCACCCTCGCCGGCGCCGTGCGCTTCGCCGCCGAATCCGAGAACGAACGCGCACCATCCTTCTGGGCCCTCACCACCCTCGCCGACCTGGAGGTGCTTGAGGGCTCCAGCGAGGAGACCAAGGCCGCCTACCGAAGGGCAATCGCCAAGCAGGAGATGGATCGTTTTGCGCTCAATTCGTGCCGCGACAACCTGCTGCTGCTGCAGGCACTCGGCTTTCGGCCCGAGGTGGTGTCAGCCGCCATCGCCACACTCGACCGCGCGATGGAGCGCACGCTCCAGGGCCAGCAACTCTGGCGGCCTCGCCTGGCGCTGCTGTTCAGCGGTCACATGATGGATAGCCCCGATCGTGCGGAGCCCCGCTTCCCGCCGTCCAAGGAAGCGGCCGCTCTCGAGCAGATCGAAGCGGCGCTCGCGGAACTCGGAGCCGGAGAGCAGGACATCGCCTTCGCTCAGGCGGCCGCCGGCGGGGATCTGCTCTTCCTGGAGGCCTGCCAGCGGCGGGGGGTGCGCTGTCAGGTGTTACTTCCCTTCGAGGAACCGATCTTTCTGCAGAAGTCGGTGCTGCCATCCTGTGATGGCGAACGCTGGCGAGATCGCTACTACGCCATGAATGACCGGCTCAATCTGCCGATGCGCATCATGCCCGAGGAACTGGGGGCTGGGCCGCCAGAGCGCAGCCCCTACGAACGCTGCAACCTCTGGTTGCTGTATTCCGCCCTCGCCTGCGGGATTCCGCGCGTGCGCTTTCTCTGCCTCTGGGACGGCAAGCGTGGCGATGGCCCTGGCGGCACAGCCCACATGCATGAGGAACTGGCACGTCGTACGGGCCGGGTTCAGTGGATCGACACCCGTTCTCTAGCCACCACCTGAGGAGCTTCACCATGAATGACACCAGGAATGACACCAGCATGAATCCCATCCTCACCCGGATGCGCCAACCGGGGCCGAAAAAGATCCTCGCCTGTGATGGCGGCGGCATCCGCGGACTGATCAGCGTTGAAATTCTCGCCCGGCTCGAAGCACAGCTTCGGCATCATTTCGCTCAGCCCGATTTGCTGCTAGGCGACTATTTCGATTTCATCTGCGGCACCAGCACAGGGGCAATCATCGCCAGCTGCCTTTCCTGCGGCATGGACATGGCAACAATCCGCAACTTTTATCTCGATCATGGTGTCAGCATGTTCGAGCGTGCCCGCTGGTATCTGCAGCTGCACAATAAGTATGAGGCCGAGCCGCTGGCGGGCATTCTCCGTGAAGCATTTTACAACCAGCTCCAGGGCCATCCATCTGAGCAGCAGGACGGCGATGCGGTGGTCGAGCTGGGCGACCCACGCCTGAAGGGACTGCTGATGCTCATGCTCCGCAACCACAGCACCGATTCACCCTGGCCCGTGTGCAATAACCCCCTCGCCCGCTACAACCAGCCTAATCGTAAAGATTGCAATCTTCGCCTTCCCCTCTGGCAGTTGGTCCGCGCCAGCACGGCGGCACCCACCTTCTTTCCTCCCGAGGTGGTCACCCTGGCTCCCGGTACCAATGAGGAGTATTCCTTTGTCTTCGTTGACGGAGGCATGACTACATACAACAATCCGGCCTGGATGGCGGTGCAGATGGCCACGGCGAGCCCCTACGAAATCAATTGGCGCACCGGAGCCGATCAGCTGCTGGTGGTCTCGGTGGGAACCGGCAACGCGCCCGCCGCCAGGCCAGACCTCCGGCCCGAAGAACTTTGGCTCCTGGATCACGCAAAAAGCGTTCCCTTGGCGTTGATGAACGCCGCCACTGCCGGCTGGGACATGGTGTGCCGAATCGTTGGGGAGTGCCGTTTCGGGGGGGAGGTCGATAACGAGTTTGGCACCATGATGCAGGCTCCCGGCATGCCGGCGGATCAGGGCAACTGGAGCGGTGCGAAGCAGTTCGCCTATGTGCGCTACGACCCCCTCACCAACCGCGAGGGTCTCGATGCACTAGGACTCACCCAGATTCCCGAGCAAGACCTAGCCACCATGGATGATGTGCGCAAGATTCCGCAGTTGCGGGAGGTGGGCAGCGCCTTCGCGGAACGCTATGTTTTGCTTGATCATTTGAGCGGATTTATCTAATTATTTTGTGCATTTATGTTTCCGGCGCTCGCGTCTACCACTTTTGCCAGGCTGTCGATGCGTTGCTGCTGCTGATTCCGCAGCAGGAAGGCCCGGAGGCGGCCTCAGGGCAAGGTGAAACCTGAGGTGTTGAGGTGCTTGAGGTCGAGCATCACAATCGTGACCCACACCACCAGTGCCAGTCCGCCAGCGCCGGCGAGGAGGACCAATGCACTCGAAATCGCCGAAGATAGGGGATTTTGATTATTTGCCACGGTGAAAATACTAATGCCACATTGACTTTAGCACGCCTCAACAGCCAGTCCCTTGCTGCGGATGGGCTTCGGCTGCAATGGATTGCTGGAGCTGGTGCTGCCTGGGCGCTCTTCTACTCCCCCAGATATCGCGCCTGCAACTCGGGGTCGTGGCGCAGTCCGGCGGCGCTACCAGCCAGACGCACGCAAGCCCAGGCTCGGTTCATCAAGCAGCAGCAAGGTGGGACGGCCCATCAGAGCGCGGGCGATCGCCAGCATCTGCTGCTCGCCGCCTGACCTGGATTGGGTCGCACCGGAAGGTGCGCTGCATGGCGCAATCCCGCTGGCATGGTCGGCGGCGCTCCCCTGGATCGTCTTGTGGCTACTGCTTGTGGCAACTGCTTTTGGCTACTGATCGCCTCCATGGCGACCCTTGGGTGCTCAGGGGAATAGGTTCTACCAGTTTAGAATTTATGATCGCGTAGAGCCTCTACCGGATAGGGGAGAAAGTCTGTCAAGGCAAGTCCTCTTTTGGTTCGTTGAGATTACGTCGTCTGGAGATTAGGAGCTTTGTCCCGAGATTGGGTCTGATTCCGTCATGAGGGTTAGCTGATTGGGTCGACGGGGAGGCGACTCGCCCAGAGCCGTGCTAGTCGACATCATGGGCATCGTGATCCTCGCCGCGATGGTGGCAATCGTGGGTGGCGGCGCGTTCAGCCTCGGCCCGGTCTTGAAGCTGTGCCTGGCGGCATTGGCCTTCCTGGCGGCTGGCCCGGTGCTGAGCCGCAAGGCAAGCGCTCGACGGCCTCTGGATCAGTCGCTGCACAGCCGCGCATGGCTCGCTCCCTTGTCCCTCCACCGGGGAGGACCTGGTAGCCGCTCAACCATCGGCTGTGACGGCGTTCACGGATGCGCACCGAGAGGCCGCTGAGCCGCAGCATTCCGTTGGCCCGATCAAGGGCGGAGGTGAGATTGGCCATGAAGGCAGCTGGAACCTGAGGTGTCAGAGGGTTCCGGCCCATGCCGTCAAGATTCCTGTGACCGTCTCTCTGAGACGCCCCCCGCTTGGCAGTTCCTTGGCAGTTATGCCAAGGAAGTGACCCAACTACGGTTTTCGAGCACCTTCTCCGATCCCATTCCGGCTAAGCAAGCACGGGTCTGGAGGTGCTCGAACCTGTTACGCCGCAGCGGAACAACCAGTCGTTCCAAGGCGTTTCAGAAAATGGGTCGCCTGAGATTCGAACTCAGGACCAATCGGTTAAAAGCCGAGTGCTCTACCGCTGAGCTAGCGACCCAAAGGGCCTGGGGGACGGTTATTGGAGGTACGGCTGGTGCCGACATCCAGATCGCCATCCAGGCCTGAAGCGAAGGTATCACCCGGAGGGTCGCCCTCGCCACCGTCCGCCAGGTGGCGGGGGCTGCCTGCCTGCGGCAGAAGGTGGCCGGTGGGGAGCTCCTAGACCTGTGGGGGCGCCCTGAGGTGAGGCTCCCGGGTCGGCCGGGGTTGGCTGGTCAGGGGTGGGTGGACGTCCCAGCGCCATAAGAATGGCCCGAAATCCCCTGCACTTCGATGGACCAACCCTTTGAGTCGGACGTGATGGCGACCTGGGGGGACCCCGTGGTGCACCCCGAGGCTTGGATAGCCGCCTCGGCCGTGCTGATTGGCGATGTGCGGCTGGCGGCGGGGGCCAGCCTTTGGCCCACGGCCGTGGCTCGGGCCGATCTCTGCCCGATCGTGGTTGGGGAGGGCAGCAACGTGCAGGACGGCGCGGTGCTGCATGGGGATCCGGGCCAACCGGTGTTGATCGGTGCCGATGTGACCATCGGCCACCGGGCCGTGATCCATGGCGCCACCCTGGAGGATGGCTGCCTGATCGGCATCGGGGCGGTGGTGCTCAATGGCGTCACGGTGGGGTCGGGGGCGCTGGTGGCGGCGGGTTCGGTGGTGACCCGTGATGTGCCGCCGGGAACCCTGGTGATGGGGGCGCCGGCCCAGTCGAAACGGGAACTGGACGCCGAGGCGATCGAGGGACAGCGCCAACACGCCCGTCGCTACCGGCAACTGGCCATGGCCCATGCCGCGCGGGAGGCTGAGCGGCACTGCGGCGCCTCAGAAGCCTGATCAGGCCTGCCCGCTTGGGGGCCCAGCGGCAGGATCGGCAACGCAGGGAGGCTCCTGATCACTGTGGCTGAAAATCCACCCTCATTGGTCAGAGGCTTTTAGGGGTCAGGATTCCAACGGTTACAGGCAAGCGCGAGTTGAGATGTCGTGGTGCAGATCGGCAGGCCCCCTGTCTTCTGTTTCAGCCCGGGCTGCCGCTGTTCAGCATCCGCGCGAACGCCAGGGCCGGCACGGTGGTGGCTGGCCACGGTCCTGGGGCTGACCCTGACCTGGCAGCCAGTGCATCGATATCGATCAAACCCCACCTGGCGGCGCGAACGACCAGGGCGGTTCCTTAAGATCACTCAACAACGCTCACAAGCCACCATGGACCTCAGGCTCATCCTGGTCGCCGCTCCGATCCTGCTGGCCGCCAGCTGGGCCGTGTTCCACATCGGCCGTGCCGCCGTGGGCCAGCTGCAGCTCTTCATCAAGCGGGCCGCTTGACGCTTGCGCCCCTCCGGGGCCATTCGTTGGAACCGCTCGCACCTGTCGAGACCCCTGGAGGTGTGCCTGAGCAACGACCGCAATGTTGACGGGAATTGGGCAATCCACTGGTTGCCCAGCACCTCACCTCTAGCGTTAAGTCTCCCTGCCCCTACCCGTGTGGTGACTTCCACGGCCGAAAGCACCGCTGCGGCTCTCCTTGAGCCCACGAGGCAGGAGTCAATGGTCAGCGGGGATCGAGGGTCCGGAAATCAGATCGGCGGATCAGAACCTCAGGTGCTTGTGATCGGTGCCGGCTTGGCGGGCACCGAGGCCGCCTGGCAGGTGGCTCAAGCCGGCGTGCAGGTGAGGCTGGTGGAGATGAGGCCGGTGCGCCGCTCCCCCGCTCACCACAGCGGCGAGTTTGCTGAGCTGGTGTGCAGCAACAGCTTCGGGGCCCTCAGCAGCGACCGGGCCGCCGGGCTGCTCCAGGAGGAGCTGCGGCGCCTGGGGTCCCTTGTGATCAGCACCGCCGATCAGCACGCCGTACCCGCCGGTGGCGCCCTGGCGGTGGACCGGGGCCGCTACAGCGCCGCCCTCACCGCCGCCCTAGAAGCACATCCCCTGGTGACGGTGGAGCGCCGCGAGCAGTCCGAGCTGCCCGGCCCGCATCAAATCACTGTTCTGGCCACCGGGCCCCTCACCGCCGATGCGCTGGCGGAGCAGCTGCGCAGCTTCACCGGCCGCGATGACTGCCACTTCTTCGATGCCGCCAGCCCGATCGTGGAGGGGGAATCGATCGATCTGGGCGTAGCCTTCCGCGCCTCCCGCTACGACAAGGGCGACGCCGACTACATCAACTGCCCGATGGACCGGGAGCAGTACCTGGCCTTCCGCCAGGCCTTGCTGGAAGCCGAACAGGCGGATCTCAAGGACTTCGAGGCTGAGTCGGCCCACTTCTTTGAGGGCTGTCTGCCGATCGAGGAGCTGGCTCGCCGCGGTGAAGACACCATGCGCTACGGCCCTCTCAAGCCGATCGGCCTCTGGGATCCCCGCTGGGGCGACGTGAACGACCGCGAGGTGCGCCGCGCCAACCGCGCCTATGCCGTGGTGCAGCTGCGCCAGGAAGATAAGGGCGGTCGCCTCTGGAACCTGGTGGGCTTCCAGACCAACCTGAAGTGGGGCGAGCAGAAACGGGTGCTGCGCCTCATCCCGGGCCTGGAGAATGCCGAATTCGTGCGCTTCGGCGTGATGCACCGCAACACCTTCCTGGAGTCCCCCCAGCTACTGGATGCCACGCTCCAGTTCCGCCAGCGCCCCACCCTGCTGGCCGCTGGTCAGATCACCGGCACCGAGGGCTATGCGGCGGCGGTGGCCGGTGGCTGGCTGGCCGGCACCAACGCGGCCCGCCTGGCCCGGGGCCTGGAGTCGATCACCCTGCCCCACACCACGATGGTCGGAGCGCTCACCCATTTCGTGGCCGAAGCCCCATGCAGGGATGGACGGGGCAAGGGGCGATTCCAGCCGATGCCCCCCAACTTCGGCCTGCTGCCGGACCTGTCCGAGCGCATCTGCGACAAGCGCCGCCGCTATGGCGCCTACCGCGACAGGGCCCTGACGGACCTGGCCACGAGCCTGGAGCAACAGGCCTGCGCACCACGAACCACCAGCCCTCACAGGCAGATTTGAGCCTGATGAGTCCCTTACTGAGCGCAGATGGTGTAGCCGGTCGGCCCATAGACCAGACATTCCGGCTTGGATCCGTATTGCCAGTTGTCCTTACCAGCGGAAACGGTTTCCGCCTTCACCTCACCCGGCGGAATATCGGCCAGATAGTTGATCGTGAACACCCGTTCCGATGTCCGGCCCACACGGCACTGCCTGGAGGCGATCGGGTTGCCCTTGATCCAAAAAGGAGCAAACCGTGGAACGGAACTGCTGGGCAATTGCGGGCTGGGGAAGCCACCCGAACGGCAATAGGGCTGCCAACAGGAAAGCAGGGGCGAGCCGTTGGGCTGGGGTCATGGGATGTCCCAGGGTGAATGCGTGCGGCCATTATCCCCGCCGGCTTCGAAGCAACGATTCCGCTGGCGTGCTCAGAACTTGCGCAGTTCCCTGCGGATCTTGAGGGATTGGCCGGAATGCTGCTGGTTGAACAGAAGGATCCCAGCGGTGACCAGCACCAGAGCGAGTACAGCGATGGCCGGCCAGGAGCGGAACGATCGCCGCACGGTCACGGACCGGCGGATCGGTGCGGCGCGGCGACGTCGGGGCGCCTGGTGGTCATACCTGTCCATCGGTGGCGGCGGCGAGCCCGGTTGACCTTTCACTCTGGCGGAGAAGCGCGTAACCGGGGCGCTGGCGGCTGCAACGGTTGATGTTCCGCCCTGGCGCAACGACCACGAACAGCCGTGCTCGCCGTGCTTGGTGAAGGGGCCGATGCAGCCATCAGTCGGAAGAATGCAGCCAGAGTCAGCGTGGCCGGCGTCAGCGCCATGGCCAAAGCCAACGCCTCCCGCACCCCGGAAAGCTGCCGCTGCGATGCAACCGGTGATCGAGAAGCGGTGCAATTGTGCATGCTGAATCAGCGAGCCGAGAGAGTGGCTCTTGCATTCCCGATCGTGCGCTCTGCTGTCAGCTTCCAGCCATAGACAATTCCAGGCGGTTCGATACAGTATGACTTGAAAGCAACTTCCTTGCACCATGCTCACCGGATCTGAATTACTCGCCAAGATCAAGGAACTCGGCGAGGTCTCGAAATCCGATCTAGTTCGTTCCGCCGGCTATGTCAGCACCAAGAAGGACGGCACCGAGCGCCTGAACTTCACCGCCTTCTACGAGGCCCTGCTGGAAGCCAAGGGCGTCAATTTCGGTGACGGCGGCGGCAGTGGCGGCAAGAGGCGTCCTGGCCGCAGCTTGAGCTTCAACACCAAGGTGCAGTTCAA
>Ga0315905_10006098_pt1 | contig 12251 bp, 6 predicted proteins | sample LakEriMetagenome_5_FD_203522 | JGI IMG/M metagenome (GOLD analysis project Ga0315905, IMG submission 203522) | Freshwater fungal communities from buoy surface, Lake Erie, Ohio, United States - Buoy 4 MA121 | ecosystem: Environmental > Aquatic > Freshwater > Lake | place: USA: Lake Erie, Ohio...
CAAGCGCAGTTAAACCTGAGACGTTTAAAGTTCTTTATGGCTCATTTGAAATTGACATTACCAAACGAATCTTGAATGTAGCGAAAGTTAGTGAGGCAGGCGTTAATGTTCAAGAAGCAAGCCTTCCTAAGGGAAAGCACAAGCTACTAATGGTTGTGGAAGACACTTCTGGCCGCAAGGGTAATAGAGTCATTGAATTTGTAGTTCAATAAGATGCCACGACCATGAATCGTTTACCCTCTCAATTCAGGATACTGACAAGCCTCAAAAATTACTTGCTACTCGCAATAATGTTTTTGTCTTGTCACGCTTTTGCTCAATCATCATGTGGATTTTTTGACAAAAAAATTACGTTAGCTGATGGAGTTTCCGTTTGCCTTAAGGATATGCCCTTTTTTAACAGAAAAGGATTAATTAGCAATGAACCCAACAGCAGCTTCGCCTCTAAGGCACAACAATCCTCATCCTTCGCTGTAGCAGCCTCATCCGACCCCAAATCATGCCCCCTCGCAACATTTATTGCTTGGGATTGGGGTTTTGGGCGGGATGCTTTAGAGGCTTTACCAAAATGTAATGAGCGGCTTAAGGAGGCAGTAAAAGCGCATGGGAAATTAGATCCAAAAGTGGAGTGTAAATGCGATATTTTAGTTGACAGCTCAGTTACTTCTAAACTCACCAAACAGGCGTTGACTGAACGAACAGAACTTTTTGAAAAACAAATTGCAATTGGAAACAAGCCATTAAATTTAGCAGTAGTCGATACGCATATAAAAATCCCTGTCCAAAGTAACACTGTAATTGATGAACTAAAAAAGACAGAAGTCATTGCACAACGTGAAGCTGATGAGCGTAAAAAATTAGCTCTTCAGCGTGAGGACGAACTTAAAAGGTCTGAAGCTCTTGCTCAGCGTGAAGCAGATGAACGTAAAAAATTAGCTCTCCAGCGGGAGGATGAACTTAAAAAGTCTGAGGCTCTTGCTCAACGTGAAGCTGATGAGCGTAAAAAATTAGCTCTTCAGCGGGAGGACGAACTTAAAAGGTCTGAAGCTCTTGCTCAACGTGAAGCTGATGAGCGTAAAAAATTAGCTCTCCAGCGAGAGGATGAACTTAAAAGGTCTGAAGCTCTTGCGATTGCACAAAGACAACTAGAGGATCTCAAAAAAATTGCTCTACAACGTGAAGAAGAATTAAAAAAACTAAAAATTGAATTAGCACAAGTCAATCGCCCAACATCAAATTCAAATCGACGAGCCTTAGTCATTGGTAATGACTCCTATAAGCAAATTAGTAAGTTAGTAAATGCCAGAGAGGATGCAAAGGCCGTAGCAGAAAGTCTTGAACAAGTTGGATATATGGTTACCCTCAAATTAGACTTAACCGAAAAAGAAATGAAATCTGCTTTAAGAGTTTTCAAAAGTCAAATTAATGGTGGAGAAGAAGTTGTCATCTTTTATGCTGGGCATGGGGTTCAATTAGGTTCATCCAACTACCTTTTACCCACAGACATCGCCGGCGAGAATGAAGAACAGATAAAAGATGAAGCTATACAACTACAAAGAATCCTTGATGATATGACCGAAAAAAAAGCAAAGCTCACTTTAGTCATGCTTGACGCTTGCAGGGATAATCCCTTCAAAGTTGCAGGTAGAAATATTGGTGGACGAGGTTTGGCACCAACTACAGCCGCGAATGGCCAAATGGTAATTTTTTCAGCAGGAACTGGACAACAAGCCTTGGATAAGTTGGGACCTAATGACAAGGACAAGAATGGTGTGTTCACACGTGTTCTGATCAAAGAGATGAAAAATACTGGTGTCAGCGTTGATAAATTAATTCGTAATGTTAGAAATCAGGTTGTTGCTCTAGCGCAATCTATAGGACATGAACAAGTCCCAGCAATCTATGATCAAGTTGTTGGTGATTTTTATTTCAAAAAATAAGTTCAATTACAGTAATAACTTGAAAGCACTGTTAGTTGAACTCAAGCAATCATTAAAAAAACAAACGTATGGCTACTTATATTGGCACTAAGGGCAATGACTTCATCAATGGCCCAGTAGTCGCAAAGGATTCCGACATTGATGGCGATGAGGGTGATGACACAGTCATTTTGGGTAGCGGTCAAACTTTTATATCGGGGCCTGGCAACGATATTATTAAAGGTAATGGCCAGTCTATTTATGCACTTTGGAATTCTAAAAGGCCTGCAACGGTCGATTTATTTCTTGGCTATGCGCTTGACGGATATAGATTTAAGGATTCAATAGAAGGCATCAATCAAGTCCATGGGACCCAATACGGTTTAACGGTTATTGGAACTGACGCAAACGAGACTGTGTGGATTGGTGGTGGAGAAAACAATATTGATCTTGGCGGCGGTGATGACACTGTTATGTATTGGAATCAGAAAAGCATCGACTATTCAATAGTATTTAATTTAGACCACTTTGAAGTTAAAAAAAATGGAACAGTCGCAATTCATATTTTGCGTGGAGTTGAATTTATTGAATTCAATGGTGACGCTGGTTTTGAAAAGATTTTTTTTCTGGATGACTACATTTCAAGTGCACCTGTATCGTCTGCAACTTACTCCTTAACTGCCTCAAACGCAACAATAAATGAAGGTTCAACTGCAACCTTCTCGCTAACAACGACAAATGTTTCTGCAGGAACTTCCGTGCCTTATACCCTTTCGGGTATCAATGCAGCAGATGTTTCAAATGGTTTATTAAATGGTTCTGTTGTTATCAATTCCAATGGAATTGGAATAATAACAATTGGACTTGTCAATGACTTACTTCAGGAAGGCCCAGAAAATTTAACGGTTTCTGCTGGTGGAGCAAGTGCTACAACTGTAATAAATGACATATCAAACACAACGACTTATGTCAATGGAGCTTTATATTATCTTCGCCCTCCAAGCTATAGCCTTAGCACATATACGCTTACATCTCAGAATGAATTGGTAAGCTTCCCGTCTGATCAAGCACGAATATCAACAGACACTTTTTTTGGATTTGAAACAGGCAAAGACATTATTCACTTATGGAGAACAGACAATATTTTAGGAGGCGGTGCTGTTTATTCACCTAACCCGACTTCTTTCAAGTCAGGGGCTGGAGTCAATTCACCAACAACCCAAACCGAATATATTATTTATGACACAGCAACGGGACGACTTTATTTTGATCAAGATGGTACTGGTCCAAGTCCAACAGTGTTGGTTGGTACTTTTGGTGATAAACCATCACTAAAACTATCAGACTTTAAAATGTCTCGCCCGCAGACATATAGTTTAAGTCCCTCATCCCCATTGATCAACGAAGGGACTGCTGCCTTCTTTACGATCAACACAACAAATGTTCCAATTGGCACTTCTGTACCCTATACATTAAGTGGCATCAGTGCTGCTGATGTGTTGAGTGGCTCTTTAAACGGAGTAACCAGTGTTGCAAGTAATGGGCAAGCAACCATTTCAGTGTTACTTGCAAATGACAACCTGACAGAGGGCACAGAGACTTTAACTGTCACTGCTGGCGGTGCATCAGCATCAGCGCAGATCAACGACACATCAAAGTCAAATACATCTACTTTCCCAACTGTGCTGACTCAGCAGCAAATGCAAAATGCCCCAGCATTGGAATCTACTGCCATCACCTCAACTGAACTTTCAGCCAAATGGAATTTCTCAGCTTTTCTCACTGGCACTAATTGGCTAGGAAAGAATTTCAATCTTGTGTCATTTTTCGGAAGTGCTTCTAGCATTTACGACTTTAACGCGTTGAGCATCGATGATCCCGACTACTTAGCAATATTTGATTCAAGCGGCAATTTAATTACGTCCTCGTCGGATGAAAAAGATTGGGCCGCTACGGTCGATAGCTCTGGCAAATCATATGACTACGATAATATTTTCTCTTGGTACCCCTTGAAAGACGGCATATATTATTTAGGAGTAGTCTTATCGCAAACAGCTTCTACACCAGACTATAAATTTGGTTGGTTTGAAACTAGGTCATTGATTACATCTATTCCATTTGGTAGTGGCAAATATTTTTATGGAAGTGTAGGCTCCGATAAAGTCACAGGAACTTCTTTTGTTGATGTCGTCAAACAACCATCAACTGTTTCATCAAACCAAATCACTAAGCTGTCAGATGGCTCTTGGCAGGTTCAAAACAAATTCACGCCTTCAAACTCTGACAACTTAGTTAATGTGGAGCGTATTGAATTCAGTGACATGAGCGTTGCTTTGGATATGTCCGGTCCTGCGGGACAAATTGCAAAAATCCTAGGATCTGTCTTCGGAAAAAGTTACGTCAACAATACTGTATTTGCTGGAATTGGTTTTGCCTACCTTGATGGCGGTATGTCCTACTTAGACCTGTGCGGTCTAGCCGCAGGTGCTGCTGGATTAACTACACCCGATCTGCTTGTGACTACACTACTGCGAAACACTACAGGGACAGAGCCTACAGCTTTAAGCAAATCGAGTTACCTACAGTTACTTTCAAACGGTGCAAGTTACGCATCAGTAGTGCAACAAATTGCAGATTCCTCTGCAAACGCCCAAAGTATCAAATTAACTGATCTTGCAAATACAGGATTAGCCTACACACCATATGTACTCCCACCGACTTACAGTTTAAGTGCCTCTACAGTCTCTGTTAATGAAGGCTCAACGGCAGTTTTTAATCTAACTACAACGAACGTCGCAGTTGGAACGGAAATTAGTTATACGATCTCTGGTGTTGGCAATGCTGATTTAACGACAGGTATAACCGGCAAAGTAACCGTCGGAGCAGGCGGTGCAGCATCAATTAGGGTTCCAATCGCAGCAGACAGCGCAACTGAAGGTCAAGAGACCCTGACTGTCAACGCACAAGGTGCATCAGCAACAATGGTCATCAATGACACGTCTAAAGGTAATACAACGCCAACTTACTCCTTAATACCTGCAACCAACTCGGTTAACGAAGGAGTACTTACCCAAGTTTATGTTTCAACGACAAATGTTGCTGCAGGAACAAGTCTTCTGTTTAGTATCAGTGGGATTGGAATAATACAGGGTGATGTGATAGAGGGTTTATCTAGATTCGTAACTGTAGACTCAACGGGAAAAGCTGTTATCGACATAAATACTATTGCCGATCAAATAACTGAGGGACCAGAGACGATGTACATCACCTTGGGTACTTCAACTACTAGCTTGATTATTAACGACACATCAGTTACGTTAGTTGGTATTTCTGACGGTGGTGGGGGTGATGGCGGTGGCGGTGGCGGTGGCGGTGGCGGTGGCGGTGGCGGTGGCGGTGGCGGTGGCGGTGGTTGATGATTGAAAAATTTCAACCTACACCTCCGGGCGCAGAGGCAAAAAGACTATTGAATTTGAGGGTAAGTGACATGAAACTAATCAAACATCTAATTGCATTTCATTGTCTAAAGGTGTTGGCTGCGGCTGCCTTACTCATACCACTTGCGAGCAATGCGGCTTGCGGGCTAATGGACAAAAAAGTTTCTTTTTCTGATGGCACATCAGCCTGCCTGAATGAATTTAGCTTCTTGAACGTAAAAGGCTTGATGAAGTCAATTCCCAATGAAAGCTACTCGTCAAAATCAAAATCTCACAGTTCATACGCAATTGCAGTTACAGCAGAACCCATGCTCTGCCCTTTTGAACAAAGCATGCAGTGGGATTGGAATGGCGATGATGGAAGACGAGCAGTTAGCTCATGTGAGTCAAAAATGACGGCTGCGGTACAGACGTTAGGCAAGTCTACAAATGTGCAAAGCTGCAAGTGTGAAATTCTAATTGATAACGGGAAAACTAAATTTTCTAAAACAGAGTTTGATCAACGAACGAAGCAATACGAGCGACAAATTGCACTCGGACTCAAACCTATTCAGGTTGTAGAGTCTCAAATTAAGGAGCAAGCTGATCGAGAGACTGAGGTCAAGCGCCTAGCAGAGGCAAAGAAACGTGAGGATGACCGACTCATTGCAATGAAAGAGCGTGCAGAGCGAGAAGAGGCAGAGCGGAAAAGGAATGCGCCACCAACTGTATTTGCAATGCGCCGAGCATTGATTATTGGAAATGACAATTACAAATATGCAGATCCCTTAAAAAATGCAAGGGAAGATGCAAGAGCTATGGCTGCAGAGCTAAAAGGCTTTGGTTATGAGGTTTCTTTACATTTAGATCAAAGTCAAAAATCTATGCAAGCAGCTTTGCGCGACTTTAGAGAAAAAGTAAATACAGGTGATGAAGTACTTTTTTACTTCTCAGGTCACGCAGTTGAAATTGACGGCAAGAACTTTTTAACACCCGTTGACACCATTGGCATCAATCAAAATCAACTTGCAGATGATTCAATTGATTTAAAAACTGCAGTGCTTGATCCACTAACAACTAAGAAAGTTAAGTTAACTTTGGCATTGATAGACGCTTGTAGAGATAACCCATTTATAAAGACTGCATCAACCAGATCTACTTCTGGTTCTAGAGGTCTAGCACCAACCACCCCGGCTACAGGTCAACTGATTGTTTATTCAGCCGGCTCAGGTCAGACTGCCTTAGACAGATTGGGGCCAAACGATAAAGATAAAAACGGTGTTTTTACAAGGGTACTGTTATCCGAGATGAAAAAAAACAATGTACCTATCCATCAAGTCATCAGAAACGTACGCTCAGAGGTCGTCAAGCTTGCAAGATCGATTGGTCACGATCAAGTACCAGCAATTTACGATCAGGTTGATGGTGACTTTTATTTCAAAAAATGACGAGTAAAAAATTGAACTTGCAAGCTCTGAAATCTTCAATAAAGCGATAGATCATGTTTTTACGAACACTTGGTGTGGTTTTTTCATTGGCTTTGGCCTCATGTGCCTCCAATGTGCCACTCTCGTCTGCAGTCGAGATAACTCCAACCGGAGCCAAGTTGAGCTTTTTAGACATTTCTAAATTTGACCGTGATCTATCGGGATCCCTGCATGATAAAAATGCGTCAATTGAAGTCGCTTTTTATGACAAGGTCAGTCCGAATAATGTGCCTGATCGGCTCCAAAAATGGATCTCAGTTGTTGAGGTCAACGGAGGAAAGGTTTTGGTTGAACCACCACCTAATGAGTTGGTATCTAGGACTCCATTTGCTGCCTTGAGCCTGATTGGCACACTGATTACAAGCATCAAAGGTTTCGCCCAATTCAATTCTGAAAGGATTTACGAATCCGCTAAGGGCCGCGACGCAGTTATCACTTTAGAGCGCGGCAGCAACGGTGACGTTACCGTCAAAGCCATCAAATTTGTTATGCGTAAAAGTTGAAGAAACCATGCCTACAAGTTTATTAACATCAACAACCGCTATTGCAAGTAGTAAAGTAGCTTCGTTTACTTTTTCCAGCTCTGTCTACAAGAATGACTTTGCATATTATGAATTATCTGGAAGCGGGAAAGGTGCAGTAACAGGCCCCTTAACTGGATACTTCGAAATTAATTCTAATGGTAATGCAGTAATCAAGATCCCTCTCGACACTAGTTTATTACCATTTGGAGAGCGAACGAGTCTCCAAATGAGGATATTTAGAATTACTGATTACTTGGATAGAGGTGAATTTTACATAGTTAATGACATTGCTTATCTTAGTGCATGGGTAACAGTAAATTCTACAAATACAAGCGGACAACAATCGTCTTCAACTTATTTACTAACTGCTACAAGCTCTTATTTTGATGAAGGTTCAACCGTTACATTTACACTAACAACAACAAACGTAGCGTCAGGCACATCAGTACCCTATACCCTTTCAGGCATAAGTGCTGCAGACATATCAGGTGGTTCACTCAGCGGAAATGCAGTTGTTAACTCTAGTGGTGCAGCCACAATTTCCGTAACGCTTTTAAACGACTCGCTAACTGAAGGGTCTGAGACTTTAACAGTTAGTGCTGGAGGGGCCACAGCGTCAACAATTGTTAATGACACCTCAAGGGCTGTAGCCACACCCAGCTACTTATTGACCGCCTCGAATAGCTCTGTCAATGAAGGCGCGACCGCAACCTTCACTTTAACAACCACAAACGTTGCTGCTGGAACAACAGTTCCATACACACTTTCAGGTATCAACGCAGCTGATGTATCAGGCGGCTCTTTAAGTGGAACTACTACCGTTGCAAGTAACGGACAAGCCACCATCACAGTGCTTCTTGCCAATGACAACTTAACAGAAGGCACAGAGACCTTAACGGTCACTGCTGGCGGTGCATCAGCATCAGCGCAGATCAACGACACATCTAGGTCTGCTAGCCCAACATATTCCATTTCTACAAATTGGACTTCAGCCACTGAAGGCACTCCAATTGTTGCAACCCTCTCAACAACCAATGTCGCTGCAGGCACGACTCTTTACTACCAACTATCTGGCTCAGGCATAAACAACACTGACTTTGGAGGCCTATCCCTCACAGGAAGCTCAGTCATTAACTCTTTAGGACAGGCTTCTTTAACCATCCCGCTTTCGGCAGATACCACTACTGAAGGAGATGAAACATTTGTAATTCAGTACTACACCGATTCGGGTAGGTCGACTGCTGCAGGCTCTGCTGCTTATGTGACGATCCAAGATACTTCCAAAGGTGCTGTCACACCAACTTATGCAGTTTCTGCCAATTCTTCGTCCGTCAATGAAGGCTCTACTGCAGACTTCACAATAACGACTTCCAATGTGTCTGCTGGATCGCCCATTTCTTATACATTGTCTGGAGTTTCATCTACAGATATAACGGGTGGAGCATTAACAGGCTTTGCAACAGTCAACTCGTCTGGAACTGCAACAGTATTTGTCCCTATAGCTGCAGACAGTCTCACCGAAGGTACAGAGACTCTTACGATTAGTATTCAAGGTAAAACAGCTTCTATCCTAATTAACGACACGTCCAAAGCTGCGGCAGTACCTAACGATTTGGTAGCCTCAGGCTCCTCAGTTAATGAAGGATCAGTGGCCTCTTTTCGCTTAACAACCAATGATGTCAGCCCCGGTAATCCTGTTGCTTACACAATCTCTGGAGTTAGCTCATCAGATGTGACAGGGGGTCTGATCGGAACCGCTACTGTCGATACCAATGGTTTAGCAACTATCTTTGTGCCCATTGCTGCAGATTTGTTGACCGAAGGCCCAGAGACACTAACTGTTAACTCGCAAGGAAAATCAGCTTCTATTTTAGTCAACGACACCTCCAAGACTACTCTCATAGCCTCATATGCTCTTTCAGCTTCCACTAATTCAGTTTCCGAGGGTTCAAGCGCCGTCTTTACTCTGACAACAACCAATGTTGCAGGCGGCACTTCTATTCCATATACGATTTCTGGTGTAAGTTCTGCCGATATTACCGGTGGAGCTTTGTCTGGCACTGCAATTGTTAGTTCTGACGGAAATGCAACGATCACCATTCCTATTGCGTCTGATAATCTGACTGAAGGAATCGAGACCTTGACCATTAACGCTCAAGGGGAAACTGCTTCAATCGTCATAAACGATACATCAATTGCAGTTGTCAAACCAACGTATATTCTTTTTGCTGATTCGCCTTCGTTTAACGAAGGATCAACAGCGTCTTTTAACTTAACAACTACCAATTTACCCATAGGATCGATCCTGACCTATACATTGGAGAGAGTAAGTAGTGAAGATATCGTAGGCGGCGCAATTAGTGGAACCTTTACATTAAACGCAAACGGCTTTGCAGTAATTCAAATTCCTCTCGCTAATGATTTATTGACAGAGGGAACTGAAACTCTGACTATTCGCATAGCTGATGCAATTGCACGAACATTCATTAACGACACTTCAGTAACGCCCAACACAACCGTCACATCAATCCCCTATGGTAACGGTCAGTTTTATTTCACCACTTTAGTGGCTGATAAAGTTACAGGCACAAATTTTATTGATTTTGTAAAACAGCTTTCTACGCTAAGTGCAACTCAATTAACAAAGAACAATGACGGTAGTTGGCTAGTTCAAAACAAAATTTCTCCAACTAACTCAGATACTTTAGTTAATGTGGAGCGAATAGAGTTCAATGATATTAGCGTCGCACTAGATGTCTCCGGCCCTGCTGGTCAGGTAGCAAAGATATTAGGTTCTGTTTTTGGTCCAAGCTTTGTCAACAACACTGAATTTGCAGGTATTGGGTTAGCGTATTTGGATGGCGGAATGAGCTACCTTGACCTCTGCGGGTTAGCTGCTGGTGCTGCAGGGCTGTCCTCACCTGATTTACTTGTTTCTACCCTATTGCGAAACGCTACAGGTTCTGAACCAAGTACCTCGAGCAAAGCTACATACCTTCAATCAATTTCAAACGGCGCAAGCTATGCCTCAGTGGTACAACAAATAGCAGATTCCTCTGTCAATGCACAAAGAATTAAATTATCTGATGTTGCAAATACAGGCTTGGCCTACACGCCATTTGTATTTCCACCAACTTACAGTTTGAGTGCGACGACAGCCTCTGTAAATGAAGGTTCAACGGCACTTTTTAACTTAACAACAACTAACGTAGCAGTTGGAACAGAAGTTAGTTATTCGCTTTCTGGTGTTGGTCCTTCTGACTTAGCCTCAGGCACATTAACCGGTAGAGTAAGCATTGGAGTAGGTGGCAAAACTTCAATCAGCGTGCCAATCGCCGCAGATGGCGCTACAGAAGGCATAGAGAGTCTGACCATCAGTGTTCAAGGAGCAGCCGCGTCGATTGCTATCAATGACACGTCTAAGAGCAGTGCAACCCCAACTTACAAACTGACACCTGCAACCTTATCTGTTAACGAGGGTGAGTTAGCACGTGTTTACGTAAACACCACAAATGTTGCGGCAGGAACAATCCTGCAGTATGGAGTTTCGGGAGTTAGCTCAACTGATTTGATTGGAGATCTGACTCGTCAAGTTTCCGTTGATTCTTTAGGACAAGCCTTCATCAACATTCAAACTATTGCCGATCAAATAACTGAGGGACCAGAGACGATGTACATCACCTTGGGTACTTCAACTACTAGCTTCATCATCAACGACACATCTGTCACCCTAGTTGGCATGATTGATAACGGTGGTGGTGGTGATGGCAGTGGCGGTGGCGGTGGCGGCGCAGGAGGGGGAGATTGAGTCTATTTAGGCTTAATCGCAGACAGCGCTGAATTAATCGGCAGGAATGAATAGGCCTTACTTTAGCGGGTGATCATCGCGATCTGATCAGCGGCAACGGTAATTTCAAATTCAACAAGCTCACCACCGATCTGGAGTTTCGGGAAGCCCAAACCCACTACATCAAATCGTCCGGGTTTAGCAGCCGGCACAGCGCCTTTAATCGTCGCATCATCCCCGCGGGTCAGAGACTTGTTTCCATCGCAGGTTGACAAAAGAGCAGCCTCTTTCAATTCAACCGCTTTTACCTGCTTCAATTCTGATTTGTTCTTGACATCCAAGACTCGCCCAGCTTCATTCAAAAGGTGCACCGATTTAAACTGAGGCGCCCAACCTGCTGTATCCATGCGCCCAGCAGTGATGCATGTTGATGCAAAAGCACTATTAAACAATGTGCAAACTAAGACAGCCAGAAAAATCATCGGCTTAGTGAAAGTTTTAATTTTGAATGCGATCATGTGAAACCCTTAAAAAAACATCTTGACGCATCTTAAACCGGCAGTGCCCGTTGACACTAAGACTGTAAAGGTTCGCAATCTTTTCAAAATTTTTATATACCCCCCACCCTTCGCATTTCAAAAAGCAAGGGGGCCTTCCGCTGGCTCATCGTTTGAGCAAAATAGTATGCAAAGGTTGACGGGAGTCCCATCGCCAATAAGTGGGGGTACGGGGTGAGTGGGGTCTGGCTGGACGGGAAATTGAAAGGGGCAGGGGGCTTGCAATTGAGCTAGGGGTTGCCCAAACCCTATTTTCTGGTTTTGACCAAAGAACAGTCTAAGTGGGGAAAACTGTGGGGAAAATGAATAAAGGCCCCTAAGAGCCTCTATTTACTTGACATATTGGCGGAGAAGGTGGGATTCGAACCCACGGTGATGTTGCCACCACGCCTGATTTCGAGTCAGGTACATTCGACCACTCTGCCACTTCTCCCGCACTCAACATTGCGGCTGGTCACTGCCGCAAATTCTATCAGCCGCCTTCAAGCGCGCAATTCATTGATGCCACCCATATAAGGCCGCAACACCTCAGGCACTGTCACAGAACCATCTGCATTCTGA
>Ga0315905_10006099_pt1 | contig 12250 bp, 13 predicted proteins | sample LakEriMetagenome_5_FD_203522 | JGI IMG/M metagenome (GOLD analysis project Ga0315905, IMG submission 203522) | Freshwater fungal communities from buoy surface, Lake Erie, Ohio, United States - Buoy 4 MA121 | ecosystem: Environmental > Aquatic > Freshwater > Lake | place: USA: Lake Erie, Ohio...
GCTAGAAAAGCTGTCCACCATACCCAACTGGGGCTAGCCATTTCCTCCCCGACGGACCCGATCCACATGTCGATCTTCACACTTCAATCACACTCTTTCTCGCCCGTGCTGGCCAACGTGCATAGCTACGCGTCGGAGTTGTTCGAGAAGGACAGCGTGCTTGGTTTTTTCACCAATTCAGTGCTCGTCGCGCTCGTGGTTCTCACACTCGTTCTTTGGTTCGCCCGCAAGGCCACGAAAAACATGACCCTCGTGCCGCACAAGGCGCAGAACTTTTTCGAGTTCATCGTCGAATTCCTTTACGGCCAGGTGGAAGGCATCGTGGGACCGAAACAGGCCAAGCTGGCCTTTCCGCTGCTCGGCACGATCTTCATCTACATCCTGGTCTCCAACTGGTTCGGCCTGCTGCCAGGCGTCGGCACCATCGGCTGGGGAGAGTCCACCGGCTTCCTTTCCGTCAAAGCCGCGCATGATCCACTGCTGCGCCCGCCGACAGCCGACCTGAACGCCACCATCGGCCTTTCCGTCTCCGCTTTCCTCGTCTGGCTGTACCTCACCATCAAGGAAGTCGGCGTCTGGGGCTTCATTGTTCACACCTTTGGTCCCAAAGGCGGCCTGAAAGGCATCATGGGCATCGCGGTGGGCCTGGTGTTCCTGTTCGTGGGTGCCATTGAAATCGTGTCTATCATTATCCGCCCGGTGACGCTCTCCATTCGTCTCTTCGGCAACATCTTCGCCGGTGAAAACGTGCTGCACACCATGAGCGACCTGATGGCCAACACCGGCCCAGTGGGCAGCTTCCTCGGCAGCATCGCCCTGCCGCTGCCTTTCTACTTCATGGAACTGCTGGTCGGACTGCTGCAGGCCATCGTTTTCACCCTGCTCTGCTCGGTTTACATCCAGCTCTCCACCACACATGACGATCACGGTCATGAGGAGGAGCACCACTAGGATCTGAATTTACCAGCGGGACCATGCGCAACGCGTGGACGCTGGTGACACAACAAAACAAACACGACCAATACTATGACACTTGAACTTATCTCTATGGCCGCTGAAGGCGCTTCCGCTGCAGCCGCTGGTGGCATCACCGGCAACCTCACCATGGCAATCGGCGGTGCTGGCGCTGCGATCGGCGTGGGCATGGTCGGCTCCAAGGCTGTGGAAGCCGTGGGCCGCAATCCTGGCGCTTTCGGCAACATCCTGACCCTTGGCATTATCGCCATGGCGCTCGCTGAAGGTCTGGGCATCATCGCCTACCTCGGTGGCTTCTAATTTGACCTCTCTGCGGCGGGTCGCCCTGCGGCCCGCCGCTCTTTCTCTCTTCTCAACTTCCCCGCTTCCTTTTTTAGACCATCCTCATTCCGCTTATGATTTCTGCCACGCCTATCATCATCGCCGCAGGCAAGGTTGACGCCATTGTCGAGAAGTTTGGTCTCGCGTGGGGCAAGTTCATCGCCCAGGTCATCATTTTCTGGGTCGTTTTCACCATTCTCAAGAAATACGCCTTCGGCCCCATCCTCGCGATGCTGGAGCAGCGCCGCCAGCGAATCGCCGATGGCGAGGCGAAGCTCGAAAAAATCTCCCGCGACGCCGCTGAGGCCGCGAAAAGCTCCCAGGCCATCATCGACAAGGCGGAGGCTGACGCAGCCCGCCTCGTGAAGGAAGCCGACGACGCCGCCAAGGCTCTTCAAGAGCGCCGCCAGCAGGACGCCGTTGCCAGCGCCAACACCATCATCGCCAAGGCTCGTGAGGCCGCTGAACTCGAAAAAGAGCAGCTCATGTCCCAGCTCAAGCGTGAGTTTGGCCGCATGGTCTCCGACGCCACCAGCCGCGTCACCGGCAAGGTCCTCAACAACGACGACCAGAGCCGCATCAACCAGGAAACCGCCACCCAGGTTTCCGCTTAATTTCCCTCCTCACGCTTCGCCATCATGAAGATCACCAAGGAAGCCCGCCGCACCTCCCGCCAGCTTTTCCGCGCCTGCATGGCCGATGGAAAGCTCGACGAGTCGCGCGTGCGTATCGTGGTCAGCAGCGTGGCCAAAAGCAAACCACGCGGTTTCATCGGCATCCTGGATGGATTCTCCCGACTCGTGGCGAACGAAGTGGACCGCCAGCGCGCCATTGTCGAAAGCGCCAGCGCTTTGACACCCGCGACCCAGGCCGAGCTGCAAGCCAGCCTGTCCAAAAAGTATGGACGCACGCTGAACCTCGTCTTCCACACCAATCCCGAGCTGCTCGGCGGCATCCGCGTGAAAGTGGGTTCCGATGTGTGGGACGGCAGCGTCAAAGCCCGCCTCGAAGCTCTCAAGACCGCCCTTTCCTAAATTCTCTGCCCTTCGCCCTCAGCCTTAGCTTTTTTAAACCCGCAATACCATGAGCAACATCCTCCAGGAGATCGAATCCCAAATCGCCGGCCTCAAGACCGCCGTCACGAAGTCCAATGTGGGCATCGTCCGTGAAATCGGTGATGGCGCCGCCAAGATTGAAGGCTTGAGCGATGTCATGCTCAACGAAATGATCGAGTTTCCCGGCGGTGTGTTTGGACTCGCGCTCAACCTTGAAGAAACCGAAGTCGGCTGCGTGCTTCTCGGCTCCGGCGAAGGCATCAAAGCAGGTGATGAAGTCAAAACGACCGGCCGCCTCCTCTCTGTGCCAGTTGGCAAGAGCCTCCTCGGCCGCGTCGTCAACGCCCTCGGTCAGGCCATTGACGGCAAAGGCGACATCAAAGGTGACGCCCAGTATCCGGTCGAAAAGCTCGCCCCTGGCATCATCGCCCGTAAATCCGTGTCTGTTCCCGTGCAGACCGGCATCATGAGCATCGACGCCATGATCCCGATTGGCCGCGGTCAGCGTGAATTGATCATCGGTGACCGTTCCACCGGCAAGACCACCATCGCGGTGGACACCATCATTTCCCAGGCTCAGCAGAACAAAGCAGCCGAACAGGGCAAGCTCGCCGGTCACAAGCCTCTCTATTGCATCTACGTCGCCATCGGCCAGAAGCAGTCCAACATCGCCCGTGTCGTCAAGACGCTCGAAGACGCTGGCGCCATGGAATACACCACCATCGTCAGCGCATCCGCTTCTGACTCGGCAGTGAATCAATACCTCGCTCCCTACACCGGTTGCGCCGTTGGCGAGTGGTTCATGGACCAGGGACAGGACGTGCTGATCGTCTTTGATGACCTTTCCAAGCAAGCTGTCGCCTATCGTCAGGTTTCCCTCATCTTGAAGCGTCCTTCCGGTCGTGAAGCTTATCCGGGTGACGTGTTCTATCTCCACTCCCGTCTGCTTGAGCGTTCCTGCCGCGTCGGTGAGAACTATGGCGGTGGTTCCATGACCGCCCTGCCAATCATTGAGACGCAGGCGGGTGACGTTTCCGCTTACATCCCGACGAACGTGATCTCCATCACCGACGGTCAGATCTTCCTCGAAACCGACTTGTTCTATCAAGGCATCCGTCCCGCCATCTCCGTCGGTCTTTCGGTCTCCCGCGTGGGTTCTGCCGCACAGACGAAAGCCATCAAGAAGGTCTCCGGCACCACGAAGCTCGACCTCGCCCAGTTCCGCGAACTCGCAGCCTTCGCTCAGTTCGGTTCCGACCTCGACGCAGGCACGAAAGCCAAGCTCGACCGCGGTGCTCGCATTGTGGAACTCTTCAAGCAGCAACAGTATCAGCCAAAGAGCCTGCCGATCATGGTCAGCAGCCTCTACGCGATGCAGAAAGGCTACTTCGATTCCGTCTCCGTTGATCGCGTGAAGGAATTCCAAGCCAAGCTCGAAGACTACCTCTCCACCCGCAAAGGTGACCTCATGGCGCAGCTCGCCAATGAGAAGACCCTCGACAATGTCGAAGCCGGCCTCAAAACCGCCCTCGACGACTTCAAAGCCTCCTGGAAGTAAGTTTTCCGGCTCTCCGCCCCACGCTCTTAGCTCTCCGCTCACATGCCCTCCACCCGCGACATCCGACGCCGAATCAAATCGGTCAAAAACACGGCCCAGATCACCAAGGCCATGCAGCTCGTCGCGGCTGCGAAGATGAAAAAAGCGCAGGACCAAGCCAGCAACGGCCGCGCCTATGCGGAGATGCTCAACAAGGTTCTCGTGAATCTCAAGGAGCAGGCCGAGGAAGGCATCCATCCCTTCTTCACCGAAGGCAAAGGCGAGAAGACGCTCGTCCTCCTCATCGCCAGCGACAAAGGCCTCTGCGGCGCATTGAACACCAACCTGTTCAAGAAACTGCTGACCACGCAGATCGAAGGTCACGTCGATTACGTCACCATCGGCAAGAAAGCCGTCCAAGCCATCAACCGCCTGCGCCGCAACCTCCTCGCCGACTTCCCGATCAAAGATCCCGCCAAGTTTGCCGAAGTCCGCGCTGTGGGCCGCTTCGTGCAGGACAAGTTCCGCACTGGCGAATACAAGAAGGTGCTCGTCGTCTTCAACAACTTCATCAACACCGTCACCATCGTCCCGACCGTCGAGCAGCTCCTGCCCGTCAACCCGGTGACCCTTGGTGGCAAGCGTGACTTCGGCCACGCCGTCGAAACTCCCTCCGCCACGGCCTCCAACGAGTACACCTTCGAGCCAAGCGCTGCCGTCGTCTTTGAGACCGTGCTACCGCAGTATGTGAACGACACCGTGTATCAGATGGTGCTCGAATCCCGTGCCTCCGAGCATTCCAGCCGGATGGTCGCCATGAAGAACGCCACCGACAACGCCAAGCAGATGATCAAGGACCTCAGCCTCGAGTACAACAAACTCCGCCAGGCCGCGATCACCAACGAACTCCTCGAAATCACCACCGCCAAGATGGCCCTCGAATAACCCCATCTGCCATCTCCCCTTCCCAATCTCCCAAGTCTTATGAGCAACATCGGCAAAATCGTTCAAGTCATCGGTCCCGTGGTGGACGTGGATTTCTCCGCCACTGGCACTCTCCCCGCCATCTACAACGCGTTGGAGATCAACTTTGAGCAAGGCGGCAAGCCTGTGCGCCTGATCTGCGAAGTGCAGAGCCATCTCGGCGACGGCTGGGTCCGCTCCATCTCCATGATCTCCACCGACGGTCTCAAGCGCGGCATGGACGTCACCGACACTGGCGGGCCGATCACCGTTCCCGTCGGCGAAGAAGTCCTCGGCCGCATCTTCAACGTCACCGGCGACGCCGTGGATGACCAACCTTCCCCGAAGACCGAGAAGCGCTACGGCATTCATCGCAAAGCCCCCGCCCTCACCGACCAGAACCCTTCCGCGCAGATCCTTGAGACCGGCATCAAAGTAATCGACCTCATCTGCCCCTTCACCAAGGGTGGTAAAGTCGGTGCCTTCGGTGGTGCAGGCGTCGGCAAGACCGTCGTCATCATGGAACTCATCAACAACATCGCTAAAGGCCACGGTGGTTTCTCCGTATTCGCCGGTGTGGGTGAGCGTACTCGTGAAGGCAATGACCTTTACTGGGAAATGATCGAGTCCGGCGTTATCGCCACCGAGAAAGACGAAAAAGGTCATCCCAAGAAGGACGCTCAGGGCCGCCCGATCCTCGCCTCCGGCTCCAAAGTGGCCCTTGTTTATGGCCAGATGAATGAGCCTCCAGGTGCCCGTCTCCGCGTCGCCCTTTCCGCCCTCTCCATGGCCGAATACTTCCGCGATGAGAAGAACCAGGACGTGCTTTTCTTCGTCGATAACGTCTTCCGTTTCTCCCAGGCTGGTTCCGAAGTGTCCGCTCTCCTTGGACGCACGCCATCCGCCGTGGGTTACCAACCCACACTCGCCGCTGAAATGGGTCAGATGCAGGAGCGAATCACTTCCACCAAGACCGGCTCTATCACGTCGTTCCAGGCCGTTTACGTGCCTGCCGATGACTTGACCGACCCTGCCCCGGCCAACACCTTCGCCCACCTTGACTCCACCGTCGTGCTTGAGCGTTCCCTCGCCGAGCTGGGCATCTACCCTGCCGTCGATCCCCTTTCCTCCGTGTCGAAGGCTCTCGCCCCCGACATCGTCGGTGAGGAGCACTACCGCGTCGCCCGTGGCGTCCAGCGCGTCCTTCAGCGCTACAAAGACCTGCAAGACATCATCGCCATTCTCGGCATGGACGAACTCAGCGAAGAAGACAAACTCACCGTCTTCCGCGCCCGTAAGCTCCAGCGTTTCCTTTCCCAGCCCTTCACCGTCGCTGAAATCTTCACCGGCACCCCCGGCGAATACGTCAAGGTGAGCGACACCATCAAAGGCTTCGCCGAAATCTTGGACGGCAAGCACGACGACGTCCCCGAAGCCAACTTCTACATGAAGGGCGGCATCGACTCCGTTAAGAAAGCCTGAGACCTTTCGCTGCCCAAAATCACGAATGACGAAGCACGAATGACGAAATCTGCTAACTAGCCTTTGGTCATTCGGACACACTTCGTCATTCGGATTTACTCATTCGTCATTTCACATCTGCCATGCCCCTCAAACTCGAAATCGTCACCCCCGAAGCCCGCATCTTCTCCGATGAGGTCGATTCCGTTGTGCTTCCGGGTTACGAAGGTGAAATGGGCGTCCTACCGGCCCACTCCAATCTCGTCACCACTCTGCTCCCAGGGGAGCTGCGCATCCTTAAAGGTGGCAAGACGACCGAAATGGCCGTCGGGGAAGGTTTGGTAGAGGTCACCGGCTCCATCACCCGCATCCTCACCGATGTGGCCATCGACGCCGACAAGATCGACGAAAAAGCCGCCGAAGGAGCCATTGCTCGTGCTCAAAAGACGCTCAGCGAACTCAAGCCTGGAGAGCACCAGGAAGAAGTCGCTGCCGCCATGGCCGCCATCCAGCGCGCCACCGCCCACCTCGGCATCAAGCGCAAACGCCGCACGGTTTAACTCTGAAAGGTTTCGGCCTTTCTTCTGCATTTTTTCTTCCCGCTGCATGCAGTCGGAAGTGGCTTACTGGCAGCTTTACCGCGTCACACGAAACAGAGGTGTGGGCAGACCTTCGCTGCTGAACCAGAGGGTCTGGCTGTCAGCGTCATAGCAGGCACCTTCCATCTGCCTGACTAGCAATGGCGCGAGCCGCACCGGCGGCGCGTTGAGCGCTTCGGCCAGCGGCTTTTCCTGGGGCAGCATCCATTCATACAAGCTGCTGTAGGTGGAGACGAGCATGCGCGATGCGTCGGGTGAAAAACCTGCGGAGGTCGTCATGCAGTTGTCGTGCGGTCGTTTGCCGGCGCGAATCAAGGCAGGAAAGATCAGAGTGGTGATTTTCTCCAGCTTCATGCTGGCATCTTCTTTCAGCGTCTCTGGAAAGGCGTAGAGCGTGCTGGGGCCATCATCGCTCTTGGTCAGAATGTACATCCGACGGGTCTGGGGATGCACCAGCAGGCTTTCGGCGTTGTGCCTTCCATCAGGATAATAAAAGCGCCAAATTTTCGGGGAGGCGCTGCTGGTTTCCTCGACTGGCTTACCGGGTGCACTGACCTCAGGCTCGGAAATTTGATAGATTTGAAGCGTGGAGCGGATGCGGAGATTGTCACCGATGTCGGCGATGAAGAGAGCGGGCGCACCTTTCTCGTCCTTGCCAAGGGCGATGTCTTCCCAATCGAAGTTCGCCGCGTCACGCACGCGCACCTTGGCGCGGGTTTTACCAGCGCGATCAATCGCAAAGACACAAGGTTCACCGCCAGAGTCGTTGAGCGTCCAAAAAATTTTAGGATCTCGACCACTGAGACAGAGTCCGGAGCTTTCATTGAGGCGCTTTTCATCCAGGATGGCCACACGCTCGCTCGTGCTTGGCACAGGTTTCACCGGCCAGGCGGTCTGTGCACAGGCTTGAGCGGTGCAAAGGCCAAGAAGCAAGAAAACATTCATGGTTCAACCAAGGGGAGTGGCCGGGCCTGGAAGCAGTCGGCTGTGATGGTAGTTCACGCGGTTTAGAAACCAGCGCCAAGTCGGCCCTGGGCGGCCACGTTCGAGCAGAAAGTGCGGGCAGTCCTTGTTCGGCGGGTTCAGTCCTTTGCGCGGCCAGTGGTAATGCCCCATGACGTGGCTGAGAGGAATGTTATAAGCGCGCATGAGATACGCCGCGAGACGCGCAGTGCGGTCGATCGTCTGGCCGATGTCGTTGCCGCTGTGCTCACACATTTCGATGCCGATGCTGTAGTTATTACCGGGTCCGTCAAAGTCAGCGTGCTCTCCCTGCTCACGGCAAGGCAGGTGCTGGATGGCGATGTCTTCCTGCACGGTGAAATGCCAAGTGAGAAAGCCGATGCGGTTGCCGCCAGGGCGCTTCGTGGCGCGCAGGGCACCGCGTTTCAGCGCCAGTGCATGGTTGTAGGCATTTCCGGTGTAGTTCTGCGTGCTGTGGATGGTGATGTAGCGCGGACTCATGGGCCGGAAGTAACGCCGCCCCACCGTGCCTGGCGAGATGAGGTCCAGCTTCACTCTGGCCTCTGACAGGAGCTGATCTGGCGTCACCTGCATCGGGCCGTTGTAGAAACGCGACTCCCAGCGGGAGATGCGTGAGCTGTCGTAGGTAGCGCAGGCCACGACCATGAAGGCAAGAATCAGCGGTAGAAAAAGGGCAGTGTTCCGGCGCATGGGACTGTTTAGAGTTCAGGGTTCAAAGTTCAAGGTTCAAAGTTGGGCGTTCTTTGCTCAAGACATGCCGCCCGCCAAGTCCTTCAGCATTTTTGGCCGCCAAACGACTCGCGTAACACGCGCAACGTTCCAGCGGCCACTGGGAGAGCCAGCCGTGTAAAAAAGCCCCGTGAAATACATCGCCGCAGCCGGTGGTGTCGATCAGCGGCTCCGCTTTGAACGCTGGCTGATGAAAATGCGTGCCGTCTGGCATCCACACATGGCTGCCGCGTGTTCCTTCAGTGATGACGAGTAGCTTGGCTGGTCGTTGGAGGAGTTTGGCGGCCATGGCGGTCAGATCCGTGCTCCCGGAGCAGTTTTCAGCAAAATCACGCGAGACGATGCGCACATGGCTGGCCTCAAACAAATCACGAATGGACTCGCGAAAGCGTCCGGCACCGCCATCGAAGGAAATCTCGATGTTCCGGGCCTGCGCATGGCGCACGGCATCGCGACAGGTGTTTTCGTGACGGCCATTGAGATGAAGCAATCGAGCGCCTTCGAGCAGTTTGGGCTCAAACAGCGGTTCTGGAGCCGATGAGGGCATGAAAACGATCTGTCGTGCTCCGTCATGCTGGCGCACCAGAATCACCGCGTGAGCAGTTTCTCCATCCACGAGCCTGCATTCATGTCCATGCGCTTTCAAAACGGCCAGCGCTGTCGCCACCGGGCCACCTTTGTCTTCCGCATGTGCGCAGGCCTCCGCCACACGCTCCTGCGCGCTAAATTCCGGCACGACGAAGAACTCGTCCCGTGTTTCCGCGCCGATGCCGATCACCTTGCAAGAATCTGCGTTCATGTGGCGGCATGATTCGCGTGATTTCGTGATTGTCATCCTCGGGCATGTCATTCAACATCCACGCTTCTCATGAGCACCACGAACGCACCCAATCCCGACCTACCTTGGCACAAGCAACTCAATCCGTACCACTGGTTTGTATTCTTTGTCGCCTCTGCTGCTTGGTGCTTCGACTGCCTGGACCAGCAGCTTTTCATCCTGGCGCGTGACAATGCGCTCAAGGCACTCGATCCGACGGGGGATCAGGCGAAGCTAAGCGGCATGGCGATGGCTGTCTTCGTGGCAGGCTGGGCCACTGGCGGCCTTATTTTTGGTGCCGTCGGCGACCGTATCGGCCGCGCGAAGACCCTGGCGCTGACGGTGCTCATTTATTCGGTTTTTACCGGTCTGTCCTCCTTCGCGACGAACGTGGATCAGTTCATGATTTATCGTGCGCTCACCGGTCTGGGCGTCGGCGGCGTGTTTGGCTTGGCCGTGGCGCTGGTGGCGGATTCTCTGCCTGACACTGCCCGCGCCAAGGGCCTGGGCATGCTTCAAGCGCTCTCTGCGGTCGGAAACGTCACCGCCGGCCTCTGCGCCATGGCGGTTTCTGACGTCGATCCAAACGTGTCATGGAAATACCTATTCTGGATCGGCTCCGTGCCCGCCTTCCTGTGCATCTTCATCATGCTGCGTCTGAAAGAGCCGGAAAAATGGATCGCCGCCAAGGCCGCGAGCCGCGAGGTCGGCGGCAAGGCCATGGGATCTTACTCCAGCTTGTTTGGCGAGGCACGCTGGCGCAGGCCGGCCCTGTTTGGCATGCTACTTTGCGTCTCCGCTGTGATTGGACTGTGGGGCATCGGCTTCTTCAGCAACAAGCTCACCGCGCCAGCCATCGCAGCCGCGCTGGCGGAGCAGAATGTGCCTGCTGACAAGGTGCAGGCCGCCAAGCAGTGGTGGGCAGCCGCGAATCTCATCGTGCAAAACGTGGGCGCATTCTTCGGCATGCTCTGTTTCAGCAAGGCGGCTTCCCACTTCGGTCGGAAGCCGGTTTTCGCCGTGGCCTTCATCGCCGCGATGGGCTCCACCATCTTTTTCTACCAGTGCTTCAAGACCACCACGGACATCTGGATGAGCTTTGTGATGGGCTTCTGCCAGCTTTCGATCTTCGCCGGCTTTGCCATTTACCTACCGGAGCTTTTCCCCACACGTCTGCGCAGCACAGGCACGAGCTTCTGCTACAACGTCGGTCGCTTCATCGCGGCCAGCGGCCCCATCACACTCGGTGTGCTGGCATCCAACCTGGCCAAAGATGCCAAGGCTGCGCTCCCCGCCATCCCTGAGGAAGCCGCGCGCAAAGTCGCCGAGGCAGCCGCCGAGCTAGAGGCCTTCCGCAATGCAGGCACTTGGATGAGCCTCATCTTCCTGCTCGGCCTCTTTGCGCTGTTCTTCCTGCCGGAAACCAAAGGCCGCCCGATGCCTGAGGATTGAGGCGCGGGAAGTACCGATTGCCAGACCAAGTCGAAGTCGTTACACCACACCATACAAACCCAGTCTGAATCATGCCAGGAGACGAAGCTTATCAGGCGACGAAACCCAGCAAGTTTTTCAGCAGATCAAGCCTTGGGGCGCCGCCGCAAAAACGAAGCATTGGCTTCAAGGCAGCCCTTGATGTTAAGGAAGGAGAAGGTGGTACAGATCGTAGCCTTGGAAGCCCGCGGGTTTCGCTGCATAGCGCGAACTATGACCGCCCTGCCGCCAAACTGGGCCAGCGATGAAATTTGTGGCACCTTGCCACCGAACACGAACAACGCAATCCTGGCCAGTGGAATGCATGCAACTGCTGCAACATCCCTCCCCTGCACGGTCCGCACTGAGATGCACGGATCATCGAAGGCTTGGCAAATGCCCTCAATCTGTCGGGCCTCAAATGCAGTTCGATAATGCGAAAGAATGCACAGAGTAGTGCAAGTCGTTGCATGAAGAAATCTCCAGAACTTGATGCCTGTGAGTATAGATTGACCCGAAGGCCAGTCTGGCCTTGATACCAGCACTTCAGGCCGCACGGTCTGAACGCAACCCACTAACAAACACTTCTTCTATGGCACTCTCCATCGGCTCCCAAGGTCCTAGTTTCACCCTCAAATCAAAATCCGCCTCCGGCCTAGCCGATGTCACTCTGCCTGTGGCTGGTAAGAACACGGTCATCCTATTCTTCCCGCTCGCATTCACCGGCGTCTGCACCCAGGAGCTTTGCGACATCACCGCAGGTCTCAGTAGCTACAGTGATCTGAACGCCGACGTCATTGGCATCAGCGTGGACAGCCCCTTTGCGCAAGAAGCCTGGGCGCAAAAGGAAAAAATCGGCATCACACTGGTCAGCGACCTCAACAAGGAGGCCACCAAAGCCTATGATGTGCTGTTCCCAGGTCTGGCAGGGATCGGTGACACTTCTGCCCGCGCTGCTTTTGTGGTGGATAAGAATGGGATCATCCAATACTCCGAGCAGACCGCAACTCCGAAGGATCTGCCCGATTTCAATGCCGTGAAGGCCAAATTGGCCGAGCTGGCTTGAAACTGAAATCCGTTTGATATTAAAAAGGCGCGGGAGAAGCTCCCGCGCCTTTTATGTGCTCCTTTAAACTTAGGACTTCACAGCGGCAGGCTCTGGCGTGGCCGCAGCGCCTTTGACTGGGGCGTAGTAATAACTGGCGTAGTTATAATATGTGTACTCTTTCAGGTTCGAACTAGAACGATTGAGGATGACCCCGCCAATGTTCACCTGGCGCTCATAGAGCAAGTCGAGAGCCTTGCCGGAGAGACGGGCCATGGTAGAGGACATACGGAC
>Ga0315905_10006101_pt1 | contig 12249 bp, 13 predicted proteins | sample LakEriMetagenome_5_FD_203522 | JGI IMG/M metagenome (GOLD analysis project Ga0315905, IMG submission 203522) | Freshwater fungal communities from buoy surface, Lake Erie, Ohio, United States - Buoy 4 MA121 | ecosystem: Environmental > Aquatic > Freshwater > Lake | place: USA: Lake Erie, Ohio...
TATGACTCCATTTTTCCGACCTACGCTTGGCCTGAAAAGGCCCGGGAAAGTCAGAAAGTTAGAGTCAAAAAGTTGGGTGCCCGCAGACTCTAGCCCGCCGTGCTGCCTCCGGGTCGCGGCGCGATCCGCGAGGTCGCGTGGCCGCCGCACGGTTATAACTCCCGCCGCAACCGGCTCGGAAACCGGTCCGGCGCGGTTGCGGTCCGGGGAGCTCAATACCCTTTCTGCTTGTCCACCACGTGGCGCAGCGCTTCGCCCTTCGCGAAGCGGGCGAGGTTTTCCTTCTGAATCTCGAAGTAACGCGCGGCGTCGCCATCGGAGCGGCCGGCAATGTGCGGCGTGATGATGACCCCGGGCAGTTTCCACAGGGCGTGACCCTTCGGCAGCGGCTCGGGATCGGTGACATCGAGGCCCGCGCCGGCGAGATGACCGCTTTGCAGCGCGGCCACGAGCGCATCGTTGTCAAAAATTTTCCCGCGCGAGACGGCGATGAAAAGCGAACCCCGCTTCATCTTCGCAAATTGCGCCGCTTTGAACATTTTGTCGGTCGCAGGCGTGTGCGGGGCGGCGATGAAGACCACGTCGGCTTCCGGGAGGACGACGTCGAGCCGGTCGGGCGGAACGGAGCGGTCGAGGTGCGGCGCGTAGGGCAGGTCGGCGGGATCGACGCCGATTACGGTCATGCCAAAGGCCTTGGCGCGGACGGCGATTTGGGTGCCGATGCCGCCGACGCCGACGATCACGGCGGTCTTGCGGTGGAGCTCGAAGAGCGGGCCGAACGTGGCGAGCGAGTGCCACGTCTCGGTGGCGCGCGACTCGACGGCGCGGTCGATACGGCGCGTCAGGCCGAGGAGCAGGGCGAAGGCGTGATCGGCGATCTCCGGGCCCTGCACAATTTTCATGTTGGTGACGGTGACTTCGCTGGTGACGAGTTCGGGGATCGCGGTGAGGAGCGTTTCCATGCCGGCTGAACCGGTCTGGACCCAGCGGAGCTTTTTGGCCGCGCGAAATTGCTCGCGGGTGAGCCCGCCCACGATGGCGTCGGCATCGGCGATCTCGGCGAGCACCCGGTCGCGGGCGGGGAAGACGACGTTGAGGTTGGGCGCGGCGGCGCGGAGTTCGCGCTGCGCGCTTTCGTCGAAGCGTCCGCCCGTGAAAACGACTTTCCGGGCGGGGAGGGCGGGTTGCGCGAGGGCGACCGCAGGGAGAAGCAGGCAGCCGATGAGGGTAAACCGGGCGAGTAGTTTCATGGCCGTTGCAATGGGCCGGCCGGCCGCGCGCGGCAAGGCCGGACGTGGGGTGGGAGCAGCCCTCGCCCTCGCTTGCTCATCAACCCGACCCAAAACTGATAAACGACGGCCAGACCCGAATGGCTCGGCCGGGCTTAACGCTCATCGGGCGTCGGGTCGCGGCTCAGCCCTCGTCGGCGTGTTCCAAGGCCACCACGCGGATTTCCCGCACGGCGTGATCCGTCCAATACGTCACGAGCCAACCGCCCAGCAAAACGACTTCGTTGATCCGGCCGGCCGGATCGCGCTGCCGGAAGTCACCCTCGCGAAACGGCTCCCGCTTCACCTCGTCGAGCGCTGCGCCCGCTTGGCGCTGCCGGGGCCGGGAGAGCTGTGCGAACGTCCGCGCCGCCGCCTCGCTCAAAACCAATTGGTAGCTGGCCACGGTCAGGCCAGCCCGGCGTCGCGCTTGAGGTCGTCCCAGCGCACCTTGCGCCCGGCGTCCATCTCCGCGTGCCGCCGCGCCAGCTCAGCCTGATACTCCGGGTCGTCGGCGTGCATTAGATGCTTCAGGAAAGCCAGCGCCTTGAGCCGCTCGTCGGGCGCGAGCTGTTCGATCTGCGGCTTAATCTCGGCAAAAACCATGAGTGGAACGTGGCCTTACTTTTTCTCCGCTGCAAGCCCGGCTTCGCCGGCGGACGGCAATCAGGCGGGAGGCCGCCGGCGATCGCAAAAAGCAAAGCCCGAGCCTTTTTTCGGCCTCAGACTTCGTTCACCCCAACCTCCAATCCAAAACTAACAAAAAACGGCCAGCCCTTTGGATGGCGACCCCTTCGGGTGGCGCCGCCGCTGAAAATACCCCCCCTCTCCCTCCCATGCCCATGAGTCAATGTATCGCCTTATTCATGATGAAGCAGAGACGCCTATCGGAAAACATTGGTGGGAAACGGCTAAATCACTACGGTAACGCAAAATAGAGTTTTTTTAAACGTAAAACAAAGTTGCTTAATTATGTAAAACATAGTTCTATTTAGATGTAAAAAAAAGCTGATGGCCACGCCTCAACAAGCTCTAGCTTCTGCCCTGCAACGGGTCCGAGATCGTTCTACGGGCGAGGTGGTCCGTGGTCCTGAGATTTCGCGCCCGGATCGGCTGCTGTTGGTGAAGCGGGGCTTTCTTGTCGAAATCATCAAGGGTTGGTATGCGTTGACCACGCCACAGGCCGAGCCGGGTGACACGACGTTTTGGCACGCGCACTTTTGGGGCTTCTCCAGTGCTTATCTGCGATACCGTTTCGGAACGGGCTACAGCCTGTCGGCCGAGCATTCGCTCGACCTGTTGACCGGCAACACGCAGACGCCAGCCCAATTGATTGTCATCGCCGGCCAAGGCGGCACCTCGACCCTAAAGCTCCCGAACCAAACGTCGTTGCTGATTTACGCCGACCGGAAAAACGTGCCGAAGCAAACCGAGCTTCGGCAGGGCGTGCAGGTTATGCCGCTGGCGCTCGCACTGGTGCGGGTGAGCCCGACGTTCTTCCGGCACTCCGCCACGAACGCGGAAATCGCGTTGCGCTTGGTCAGACCCGATGACCTCAGCCGGGGCCTGCTGGGGGCTGAGGGTTCACTCGCTGCGGCCGGCCGGCTGGTTGGAGGATTTCGCCACTGCGGATTGACGGCTCAGGCTGACCGCCTTGCCTCGGATCTCGATGCGGCCGGTCTGGAATTCACCGAAACGAATCCGTTCGCGGCGCCGCCACAGTTGCCGGTCGGGATGCTTTTCACTTCGCCTTACGTGGGAAGGTTAAAGGCACTCTGGCAGCGGATGCGTCCGATTGCGTATGAGCTTTTCCCGGCTCCACCCGGTCCGCCTCAGCGCGACGCCTATCTCAGCCGCGTCGCTGAAATCTACACCCACGATGCCTATCATTCGCTTTCCATCGAGGGCTATCAGGTCACGCGGGAATTGATCGGCCGCATTGCAGCGGGTGAATGGAACCCGGAAACCGCGGGATCGGATCAGAATCAGGTGAATGCGATGGCCGCGAAGGGTTACCATGCGACTTTTCAGGCCGTGCTGGATAGCCTTCGGGAAATCCTTGGTGGGCAGCCAGCCCCAGGAGTAGCGAATCGTGACATGCCCGGGTGGTATCGGGCGCTGTTCAGTCCGTCGGTGCAAGCCGGGCTATTGCCGGCTTACGCTCTGGCTGGTCATCGCAATCGTCCCGTTTTCATTCGGGGTTCGGAACATGTGCCGCCGCCGCATGAGGCGGTGCCGGAGTTGCTGGATACGCTTTTTGAACTGCTCGCGGCGGAACCGTCCGCCGGCGTGCAGGCGGTGCTCGGACATTTTCTGTTCGTCTACATCCATCCGTATTCGGACGGGAACGGCCGACTCGGGCGATTCATCCTGAACACGCTACTCGCATCCGGAGGCTACCCGTGGACGGTCATTCGGGTGGAGCATCGCAAAGCCTACATGGCGGCGTTGGAAAATGCTTCGGTCCGACACGACATCGGGGATTTCACGCGCTTCGTCGCGGCGGAGATGGCGGCTTCGGCTGAACTCAAGGCACCAAAGAAGTAGTTAAGGATGGGAGCCCTTACCTCCGACTAAAAACTAACAAAAAACGGCCAGACCACTTTGGAGGGCGCCGCGGCGATCCCCATCACTCTCCGCTCCTCGCGAAGCGCCACACCACGCCCCCCACAAACTATAGGGCCGCCGCTCGCCGGCGCGCCGACATCCGCTTCGCCCGCCCCTTGACACGTTACGCCAATGGCGCACTTTCTCACCGTGGAATTTGTTCGATTTCCCGCTTTTGAGAAGTCCGCCGCCGGCCTCTTGTCTGAGGTGGACATCTTGGATTTGGAAATGCACCTCGCCGTGCATCCGCACGCGGGCGATCTGATTCCCGGTGGACGCGGTCTCCGTAAACTGCGTCGACCCGCCAAGGGCCGGGGCAAGCGGGGCGGCGCCCGTGTCATCTACTATCACGTCAATTCCCGACACCTCATTTTGCTCATCATCGCCTACGCCAAAAACGAACAGGAAGACCTCGACCGTCGCCAACTGCAGATTCTCGCGCAGCTCGTAAAAACCGAATTCCCATGAAAGAAGCCGATTTCCAAAACCTCCTCCAAGGCATCCGCGAAGCAGGCTCCTACCTGCGCGGAAACAAGAAGGCCGCCTCGCGGGTGGACCACATTCATCCCGACTCGGTCACGGCCATCCGCACGAAACTGCGCCTCAGCCAGAAAGCGTTTTCATCCGCGTTTGGCATTAGCCCGGCCACCCTGCGCAATTGGGAGCAGGGACGCCGCAAGCCGACCGGCGCCGCCCGCGTGCTCCTGCGCGTCGCCGCGAAACACCCGAAGGCAGTCTTGGAAGCGGTCGCCTGATTGCTTTGAATTCGCCCCGAAGCCGCCCAACGCCGCCACGACCGCTGGGAACCCTGGCCCCACACCGTCAGTCAATCCCGCTCCATCCCCAATATCGATTCCCCAAAAACCTGCGGTGCCACCCTCGACCTCCGCCGCCACGCCGCGTAGGCTAGGTAGTAAAGCTAATAAAAAACGGCCAGACCCGGGCCAGACCCTTTTTCGCGCGCCCCTCTAAATTTATGAAATTATTGCACATCAGCTTCAGGATTTTTATCGGTTTAATTGCATTATCTCAATTACTTAAATCGCAAACTGCGATAAGTTACACGGCATCTACTTCGGAAAATTTCACTTTATACGCTTACGAGGGGCAGAGCACGGCTTTATTGCTCCCGAATAAGAGCTATTCCGCGGTAATTATTAAGAGAATGCTCGATCAGATGGATTTTTTTTGGGAGTATTATAAAACTTCTACCGGGTACACTCCCGGTTTAAATAAGACATTTAATGGTAAACCGACTCTCGCGGTTGTGGATACTCAAAAACTAGGAGGGGCGGCTGTTGGCTATGTAGGCTCGACTGGTGTTGAGTTTGGTAAGGCCACTTTTGATCAATGGAATAATCGATTATTAAATTCCCCGTATGATACTACGTTTCTTTTTGCTTATGAGTTTGGCCGTAATTTTTATTCATACTCAGGAAAGCTGAATAGCCCTAGTGTTAAACTGGGAGATCAGGATTGGAGCCGCATATTTGGTGCTACTATTTATAAGCCGGCTCAATTCGCTTGGTGGAGTCGATCGGGATTCACGAATTATAAATGGACGGAAACTTATATAGATTATTGGGAAATAGTTCAGTATGCGGCTGAATATATTTATGACTCATCTGCAAATTGGGACACTCTGATTGCGAGTAGTTTCAAGCCAACAAGCCGCGGACGAAAAGGCTCTGGCTTTGTTTTGGAAGGAATACTTGAATTATTTATTGAACAATTTGGCAGTGGTTTCGCAGGGAAATTTTGGAAAGCTGTAGCTCTTAGAGGGCAGAGCGTTTCGGCACAAGATGTAGCTGATAGTTTATACGCCTCCGCATCTAGTGCCTCAGGCTATAATTTAGAAAAAGTATTCACTACCCAATTCAGGATTCCATTATCTGCTGGGGTTAAAAATAGCGTATCTGCAGAATTTAAGCAAAGTTTGGATTCTATTACAGTGGGTTATACTAAACGTTCTGCAGATGCCAGCGGCAATCAATTGCTTGACGAATGGTATATGACGCAGGATTCAGTAATTAGAGCCCTGCCTGACACTAATACGACTAACACAAAAACTGGCTCCAAGGCTATTCATTTAGATTTAAATGGCGTCAATAATTTATCTGATGCAACTATATTAAATAGTTATCCGGTTTTATCCCAAACTGTTCCCCGCATCATTAAAATATCGGGCTGGATTAAGGGCTCCAATTTGGCGAAACGAGACGGTTTTACTAATACGCCTGCGATGTTGGAGTTGGGTCTTTTTAGCGGCGAACTTGGTAACTTCAATGTCTTTCTTCCTTATCGGGGCATCAAAGACGCCAAATCGAGTGATTGGAGTTTTGACTGGGTCTATTTTGAGAGATACGGATGCAGGCTAACTTTTGATAGTACCAGTGATCATGCTGCTCCACATTTTGATGTCCGCAGTGCTTTGAAGACCGGTGATATTTGGATTTCTGATCTAAGGGTGGAAGAAATCTCTACGCCTAACATTACACAGACGCCTCAAATAATTAAAGACGTTGAGGATAAAACTGTTTCCGTTGGGGATACAGTCACTTTAAGCTTTGGCGTATCATGCCTTGGCACTAGCGGTGGAGCCAAATTTACAAACACGGGCTATCGTTGGTATAAAAATGGGCAAGCCTTGTCGGATCGATACGATGCTAGCTATATTATTCCGGTCTTTAGCGCCTCCGATGTTGGTTCGTATTATTGTGTAGCCAATAATAACGGTAAAGAAACTATTCAAAGCAGGACGGCGACCATTACTGTTTCATCTTCTGCCGTGACCGCCCCGGCGATTACAACCCAGCCGAACTCCGCGTCGGTTACCGCGGGAAACTCTGCAAGCTTCAGCATCGTGGCTAGCGGTACTTCACCACTAACCTACCAATGGAAAAAGGACGGCTCCTCCATCAGCGGGGCGACTTCCTCTACGTACACTATCAGCTCCACCTCCACGAGCGATGCGGGTAGCTACACGGTGGTGGTGACCAACAGCGCGGGCTCAGCGACGAGCAACGCAGCCACCCTTACATTGGTGACTACGACTACGGCTCCATCGATCGCAACCCAGCCGACCTCCGCATCGGTTACTGCTGGAAACTCTGCTAGCTTCAGCGTAGCTGCGAGCGGCACCTCGCCTTTTACCTATCAATGGAAAAAAGACGGCATCTCGATCAGCGGAGCCGCTTCTTCGACGTACACTATCAGCTCCACCTCCACGAGCGATGCGGGTAGTTACACGGTGCTGGTGACCAACAGCGCCGGTTCAGCGACGAGCAGTGCGGCGACATTGACCGTCGCTGCTGCCGTGACCGCCCCAACGATCACAACGCAGCCGACCTCCGCGTCGGTTACCGCGGGAAACTCTGCGAGCTTTAGTATCGTGGCTAGCGGTGCTTCACCGCTGTCCTACCAATGGAAAAAGGACGGCTCCTCCATCAGCGGGGCAACTTCCTCTACGTACACGATCAGCTCTGCCTCCACGAGCGATGCGGGTAGCTACACGGTGCTGGTGACCAATAGCGCCGGTACAGCAACGAGCAGTGCCGCTACTTTGATTGTGGCTGCTGCCGTGACTGCCCCGACCATCAAATCACAGCCTGTGGGCATTACTATCAACCAAGGACAAAATGCCACGTTCAGTGTCGGCGTTGATCTGGGAAGCTCGTATACCTACCAATGGAAAAAAGACGGCTCTTCTTTATTGGGTGCTACAACCTCAACATTACGTTTGGTAAACGTGACCGCCTCTCAGGCAGGCAGCTACAGCGTGGTGATTACAAACGCGTCAGGTTCTACAATTTCAAGCTCGGCTGTACTCACCGTGAACGTTCCGCTCACCATTACGAGCAACCCTGTTTCGCGTGCTGCTGGGATTGGTGATACGATGTCTTCTGCTTTCAGTGTTACTGCAACCGCCGCCTCAGGAGTGACACTTACTTACCAGTGGCGTAAGTATGGCGTTAATATTCTGGGAGCGACGAACTCCACGCTTGGCCTTACCTCGATCAAGGCAGCGGATTTTGGCACCTACTCCGTGACGGTGTCATCACCCACTGGAACGATTACAAGTTCACCAGCGGTCTTGTACCGGGTTTCCGACCCAGTCGTAGCGCCAGTAATCACCCGCGAGCCCGAGGGCATCACGATCAAGGCGGGCAGCTCACTCATCTTGTCCGTCGCCGCGACCGGCTCGCCTACTCCAACTTATCAGTGGCAGCTCAATGGTACTGCCGTTTCCGGAGCTACAGCTTCCACTCTCGTCCTGACCGATATCTTGGCCTCGCAAGCGGGCAGCTACAACGTGGTCGTGACCAATTCTGCCGGGTCTGCGACCAGTAAGTCTGCGACGGTTGTCATCAACGACGGATTCGGCCGTCAGCTCAGCCTCTCGACCTTGGGTTATGTCGGCTCCGGTGGAGACATTCTGATACCCGGCTTTTTTGTGGCGGGCAATGGCGTTAAACGCCTGTTGATCCGTGCGGCTGGCCCAACACTCGAGCAATTCGGAGTCTCTAATGTTTTGGCCGATCCTCAATTGGTGATCTTCAAAGGATCGCTTCAATGGATAAGCAACGATAACTGGAGCTCCGATGCGGCCAATGCCGCCTCGGTGGTTGCAGCAGGTAAATCTGTGGGCGCGTTTGCCCTGACAACGGGCAGTAAAGATGCCGCGCTTGTGGTCAGCCTCGATCCCGGCGCCTATTCGATTCAGGTCTCAGGCGTGGGCGGCACCACAGGCAAAGCAATCGTCGAAGCCTACGATCTTGATCCCGCTGATCCCGAAAAGAGCCGCTTGGCGAATCTGGCTACCCGCGCCCTCGTGCAAGCAGGCGCAGGCCCGTTGATCTCTGGCTTCGTAGTTCAGGGAGCAGTGGCGAAGGCAGTGCTCATCCGCGCCACGGGCCCTGCGCTCGCTGGCTTCGGTGTACCAGGAACATTGGAGCTTCCTAAGCTCACTGTCTTCGACAGCACATCTACGCCAATCGCGGAAAACACTGGCTGGGAGTCCTCGGGGATTTCAGATCAGATTATTGCTGCCTCGCAGAGCGTGGGGGCCTTTCCGCTCGCGCGCGGCACGGCGGACAGTGTCGTTCTAGCGGTGCTCCCCCCCGGGGGCTATACAGCGCAAGTGATCGGGGCTGACGGCGGCTCTGGTGTTATCCTTATCGAGGTTTACGAGCTGCCTTGATCCTAAAAACGGCCGATGAACCACTGCTAGACCCGAATGGACCCGGATCCCAAACCGAGGGGAGGAGCGAACGACTCACGCCAACGTCCCTTAACTTCTAGACGTTTGTCATGGCGAGAGCAGGACCAACCTCGGGCCGTTGGGTGAAGGAGCCGATGAACGCGGTTTGTCATGGCGAGGAGCGCAGCGACGTGGCCATCCCTCTGGAATTTTAGCTGGATTGCCGCGCCCGCCAAGCCGGGCTCGCAATGACAAACCTCATGAGTTCATGAGCAGGTGCGCGAAACGCGCCGTGGCAATCTATGGACTGCTTCGTCGCTGTCGCTGCTCGCAATGACCTTCTTTTTATAAAGGGACGTTGGTATTGCCGCCGGGACCACGACGCCGTCGACCGCCGCCTCGCCGAGGAAGCTCGCACCGGTCGCGGCCAACTCATCGACTTCGAACCGGGAGTCGGCGGTATCGGGCCCGAGCGTTGATCGGTCGCGCGCACGGTCGTCCCGCTCGCCGTGGCACTCTGAGGTTCCTGCCCGCCTGATTCCCCCGTCCCGATTATAAGTGACCCTTTCGGCTCGGTCCCCTTCGACGCTGCCCTAAATCACGAAACAGTTTATCATGATTGAAGTGGTGCGCACTCGCTTCCTGGATTTCCCCGGTTGCATCACACGTTCGGGTAACTAACGTCATCACCATGTCCACCGTGCACGTTGAACTCCCCGCCGAATTGCTCGCGCTGGCCGGCGACGCCGACCTCCAGCCTTCGCGGGCCGCAGCGCAGTTAATCGCGCTGGAGCTCTTCCGGGAAAACCGCGTTTCGCTTGGGAAGGCGGCAGAACTGGCAGGGATGGCGCTGGAGGAATTCATGGAGTTCTCGGCGCGTCGCGGCGTACCGCTGCCCTACACGGTCTCGGATTGGGAGACCGACCATGAGGCGGCCAGAATTCTCGCGCTGTGATCGTTGTCTGCGACGCCTCGCCGCTGATTTCGCTGGCCCGCATTGGCCACCTTCCGCTGCTCCCGGCACTCTTTGGCGAGGTGCAGATTGCGGCGGAAGTGCATCACGAGGTTGCCGTAGCCGGAGCAGGGCGACCGGCCGCTCAAGCGGTGCAGACGGCCAACTGGCTTCGCATCCGAGCCTGTCCCGATTCCTCGCTACTTGAGCAATGGCACACGCGCCATCCTTCGCTCGGACGCGGCGAACTTGCCACCCTTCTACTCGCACACTCCATCCCCGCCGACTGGACGATCATTGATGAGCGTGCGGCCCGGCGCTTGGCCGCCACGCAGGGATTAAAGGTGATCGGCTGCATCGGAATCTTGGAAGTCGCCTTTCGGCGCGGTTTGGTTTCCGACCTCCGCGACGTTTACCTCGGCTTACTCGCGCAGGGCATTCGGATGCATCCCGAAATTCTGAACCGTTCGCTGATCTCCTTCGGGCTGACGCCGCTCTCGCAGGGCTGATCGATCAAGCACTGTTTGCTCGACCAACGTTTTATGCGCATTCCGGCTGTCGGCTCTCGCACCTGCACCCGCTCTGCACTCGGATCATCGAAATAGTGAGCCAGCAAAGTGAACGTACCCCCAACAGCGAGGGATAGGAAAGGCGTTCGGCCGTGTTTTGTCAGTTTCTTTTCTGAAGCCACGCGGGCCGAAAGGGGGGCAAAATCTACCTCTTCGGCTCGGCTTAAAAACGGCCGGCGAACCACGGCGATATAGGCGAACCACGGCTAGACCCGAATGGACCCGGATCTCAAACCGACGGGAGCAGCGAACGACTCACGCCAACGTCCCTTAATTTCTAGATGTTTGTCATGGCGAGGTGCACGAAGCGCGCCGTGGCAATCCACTGGATTGCTTCGTCGCTGTGCTGCTCGCAATGACAGGCTGTTTATAAAGGGACATTGGCATCACCCCTGAGGTGAAGCCGGTTCCACGGCTTTATCCGGGGTAATTCGGGTGTATCGGTGGTTAATGATTTTGGTGGGTTGGGCTGCGGCGGATTCTAGGTTCATTTTAAAATCCTCAGTAGCACCCGGCGGGACAGCCGTGGTCGTAGGCGCTGGGGCCTCGTTGGGCCTTTTTTCGCTTGAAGATACCATGATGACGATGAGTGATGCCGCGATGAGAACGATTGTAGATATTCCCGAAAAGCAGCTCGACGCACTGGCACATCTTTGTGCGCAGCAAAATATTTCACGCGCCGAAGCGGTTCGACGCGCGGTCGATCGCCTGCTCAAGGAATCATCGACGCCGCGGAAGGATGCCGGATTCGGCATCTGGAAAAGCAAACGGATTGATAGCCGGAAATTCGTGGAAAAGCTCCGGGCTGAATGGAGTGAACGATGAGGGCCATCATCGATAGCGACGTGCTGATCGATTACCTGCAAGGTCTCGACCAAGCGAGACGTGAACTGGATCGGTATGCTCAACGAGAAATCAGCATCATCTCGTGGATGGAGGTCATGACCGGGGCGGATACCCCTGAGGAGGAAAAGGGCGGTCGGGAATTTCTCGCCACCTTCACGATTCACCCACTTTCAGTCGAGGTCGCCGCAGCGGCCGTGCTCATTCGAAAGCAATTTCGGGTCCGATTACCGGACGCAATCGTCTGGGCAACGGCGCGAGCAAACAGCTGCCTGCTCGTGACGCGAAACTCAAAGGACTTTTCTCCGAAGGAACCGGGTGTGCGCATTCCCTATTCCGTGTCTTAGCGGCTAGCCGATCGGAAACTGGATTTTCAGGGGATCGAATCCGGGAGGGGTTTACACGACCCGAGGGCGGGACGGCCGTGCCGCGTTAAAAGCTGCCCTTGATGCCGAATTGCCAGAGCGAGCCGAATTCGGTGCGTTGGCGGAATTGGGCGTGGGCGGGAGTGCTGGGGCCGTGGACCTCGATGTCGTCGGGGGCGTCGCCGACGTTGCGGAGGCTGGCGAACACGGCGAAGCGTTTGTAGAACGTGTAGTCGGCGCTGAGATCGAGGTAGAGGCGCTTCGACCACCAAACGAAGGTGCCGGGCTCGATGCTGGGGCCGGCGGCGATGGCGTTGCGGCGCTGGCGACCGCGGTAGTTCCAATTGGCGCGGAGACTGTAGCCGGGACGGTTGAGACTCACGCCCCAGCTGGCGGTGCGCGGGACGAAGCCGGGGAAATTGGTGGCGGCGGGGCCGAGGAGGCG
>Ga0315905_10006102_pt1 | contig 12249 bp, 11 predicted proteins | sample LakEriMetagenome_5_FD_203522 | JGI IMG/M metagenome (GOLD analysis project Ga0315905, IMG submission 203522) | Freshwater fungal communities from buoy surface, Lake Erie, Ohio, United States - Buoy 4 MA121 | ecosystem: Environmental > Aquatic > Freshwater > Lake | place: USA: Lake Erie, Ohio...
TAGAGAGATATTCCTGCACACACACACACACACACCCACACACACACACACACACATACACACGCGCGCGCGCGCGCGCATGCGCAGTGACGCTAGAAGCGAGCTGGCGCAGACTTGGTCCCTTCACCTCCCTGCCACCAATCACACTTTGCTGATTGGGAATCTATTCTCGCTCGAAGACCTTCCCAAAATAGCACCTCTGCCTTTTGATCGCAGCCACGGGTACGTGTATGATATATATATATATATATATATAATATATCTTTCTATCTATCTATCTATCTATCTATATATAGACCGAGGGTACGTACATGATTAATTGTCTAAACATGCGTACCAACAATAACTGTGTATGCGTGTACATTCTTTGCTCTCTACTACTAAACTAAACTAAACCCTAAACATGCGTACCAACAATAACTGTGTATGTGTGTACATTCTTTGCTCTCTACTACTAAACTAAACCAAACCCTAAACATGCGTACCAACAATAACTGTGTATGTGTGTACATTCTTTGCTCTCTACTACTAGACTAAACCAAATTCTAAACATGCGTACCAACAATGACTGTGTAGTGTGTACATTCGGCTGGCGTATCGAGGTTCTGAATTGAGTACCTACGCTTCCTCTTACTAATATGTTCTCACTGCAGTGTAGAGGTTACTGAATTGAGTACCTACGCCTCCTCTTACTAATATGTTCTCACTGCGGTGTAGAGGTTACTGAATTGAGTACCAATAAACAACACACACACTCTCTCTATCACTAAACTAAACTAAACCCTAAACCCAGGTACGCGGTAACTAAACAAGGCATGGTCCCTCAGCCTTTGCTCTCTACTACTAAACTAAACTAAACCCCTTGCCCCCTGTCCCCACACGCATCCTTACTTGTCTCTCTTCCCTCTCCTCTCCCCATACAGTCACGCAGATGAACACAAATATATGGCTCTCATCATGCACATCTGCGTCTCCCTGGCCTCGTACAATTTCACGATACCAATACAACGTTACACACCATTTAACCAGTCTTTCCGAAAAGCCAGACCGTGACTTGACGATTGCCATCAGCGTGCCATGCATATCTGATGGTGCTCAACTACAGTGACAGCAGCCGCGACGAAGTCTCACGAGCACATCTAGAGTGGGGCCGACTGCATCGCGAGCGCGTGGGACCCGTGGAGAGGCCCCAGGCACAAATTCTCAAACGTATTCTTTTTAGTGTCCATGTATCATACATGTACTAGGCCACTGGCGTATGAGATTTTTTTTTTGAAATTGGTGGCAGCCGCAGGACAGAGACCCAAAGCGCATTCTCAAAATTGGTTATCTATCTTATGTGTTTTCTGCACACGTGGACATGATGACAATTCTGGGGGTTTTGCAAACACATGATCGCAGCCAAGTGCACGTGACGTGCTATCGCAGCCGCGGCACTCTGCCGCGGCAACGGCTTGGTCACGTCGCTCTTTAAAGCTGCTGCCGACGTCTGGGTCGATCTGAGTCAGGTATCGCGTGGGCAAGTGTGGACATTGAGAGCATCCCATCCACGACAAGCGCTACCTCCTGGCACGCCGTGCTGCTGCTGGCCAGCAAGCGGCCAAACAGTGAGTAGAGGAGGAGGGGATGATGAGGAGGGGTTTTTACAAACAAAAGCAGTGAATAGGAAGAGGTATTACTCAAAGCAAAAGCATCGAAGCAAAAGCAGTGATGGAGGAGCGGGCGGCGAGGCAGAGTGCGCGCGTGGTGTGCCAGCCGTGAGGCGTCAGTCAAACTCACGACAAGGTATGCTGTCTTGAATTACATCTCGAGCCTCTCTCCACACGAGCATCCAGCACCGACCTTGGTGCTGGTGCGCCAGCGTGTAGTTCCGTGGGCCTTCTTCTCTGCATCGAGCAGTGATCGTCGCACATGGTCTCCAAGAAGCTGAGGCCACGCGGTGCCTTTGCAATGACCTGTTTTCTGTTGTGTGGGCAAGCAACCGAACCCGGCACCTCGGGAAAGGGGATGTCGATTATTAACACTCATTTAATTCTCCTGTTTACCACCCTTAAGGAAGCCATTCAGGTTTTGTGTTTTGTGCAGACTCAGAGGGGCCACTTGCATTGCCGACCGTTGGACTCTTCGGACTTTTCCGCCGTGCTTCCCTCTGACCTGCCCCTCGCGCGGGTGAACCAGGACTCCATGAGGAGAAAAGGGAGGATACCGATGAGGAGCTTGCAGAGGCCAACATGCTAAAAGTTGTTGAGCCTGCCATTCATGCGGGAGCAATAAATCATTTTTCTCGAACAATCCATACAAGCAAAAGCCAAGATCCAAAACACACGCGCATACAGCGAGGTTCTTACCTGGTGTGCTTTGAGCATCATCTTTTAGTTTTTTGTTCTCGATTTCCAGACGCTTCACCCTGCAATGTCAACCGAGGATTAGAGGTTACTAAATTGAGCACCAATAAACAACATCTCTCTCTCCCCGTAAATTTGAAGCAAAGCGCGTGCCCATCAAGTACTTCAACCTCCCAGAAGTGGAAGAATCAACAGCAGGGAACAGTCAACGGGCAATAAGAGGTGTGAACACAAACGATTTCAAACTTGCATGACAGAGAGGCACCTGGCAAGCAGCTCAGAGCGTTCCTCTCGCAGTTGCTCAGCGACTCGCTTCAAAGCTTGTTTGTCCTCATCATCTGCATCTGAAAATTGTGGCTGCCTAGGGACAGTTGCATCCTCCTGCTCTGTTGATCTTCTAGCAGATTCATCCTTCTGCCCCTGTCTCGCTCGTGGCTGTGACCGACTTCGCCTTTTGTCCGGCACCGAAGCCCCTGCAAGAGGAAGCAGAGATGGACCAAAGCATTGACCAGAGGTAGGGGCGGATGACAAGGCTCTCTTGTCAGATGCCTCAGGGTAAAAAGTTACGAATTGAACAGTTTCTATTCGGAACGGCCGCACCTCTCTTTCTGCCTGTGTCTCCGTCATCTTGCGATCGTTGCTTAGATGGAGTCAATGATCTTGCAGTCTTCAACACCTACGCCAATATGTGGGATTATTTAAGAAGAGAAGACGTGGGTGTAATCCACGATGGGACTTTTGGATGAGCTTGGAAAGCCAGCTTGCACACGTGGAAGAAGAATGACATAACCTCAGTTGCCACCGCTTCACCAGTCATGGTACCAAGCGCTCCTTGGACTAGGCCGCCAAACATCTGAAGGCACAGCACGTGCAAGTAAGATACAGAAAGTGCAAGCGCAGCACATGACACGCGTGTCATACGCATATTGTACGCACACTGCTAAAGATTCTTGAAAGACTCTTTAGCCGTGTGCATACAATATGCGTATGCAGCGAGAATACGATTTGAGTATACAGCGAGAAGCGTAGATACCTGCGCAGCAACCTCAGCCTGATCTGCAAGCTCCTTCGCTGTTTTTTCATCCGTGACCTGCTCAAATCCAAATGAACAATTCTTCCGAAAGTGTTGCGCCAGAGCAAGCTAGACACAGACACAAAGATCAATGCGGTAAAGAACAAGAACTCTGGTGCCAGAGATGCTGACCTTACGAACCACAACAAAATTGGTGAATGACAAAGCGGAAGACAAACGGTATTTGAACTAACGAATAATGAACTGACGAATTCGTTTGTTGAGTAATAATGATGGTGTGTGTTCTCTATAGATAGAATGTGTTCTCTATACTTGAGTAATAATCATGGTTACTTTCGCATATATTATTGATAAATTACGCGGTGCTGCCTAACACAACACAACCGTGTCAGTAGGCGATGCTGCCCACAGCTCTGCTCACAGAGCTTCCTGGAAGCTTTCCGGATAGGACAACCTCCACGTGCCACGTGGCAAAGAACTTCTCAAAAGCCTGATGACAAGGAGTGGCAGGAGCCACATGGCTCCTGCCACTCCTTATCAGAGAACACATTCTAAATACTATAGAAAACACATTCTGCATACGTATGTGCACAAACAGATAATGAGCGTGTGTGCAACCTTGGACAGCATAGCTTGAGCTACAGATCCAGACTTGACTTTGGGAGGTGCATAGTTCTCATCTTGTTTTGTAAAATTCAAGCTATCCAGCAATCCCCCGCCCACAAACTCCTTGTCATCTGCTCGGAAGAATCGTCTCAAAACAAGGAATGCATATCGTGCAAACGTCATGCGCAAACTACATATCAATTGCAGGTGAAAGAAAAGCTCACCCAAACCAATATCGACACCTTGGCGCAGATCTTCGAGGCGGCTTTGCAGAAGCTGGATGCAATTTGCAGTCAGTGAATCTGGTGAAGAATCTCCCTCTATAAAGAACGCTGAGGCGAGATTACTCTGACGCAATCCTCTACAAAGAACGCTACTTGCAGTCAGTGAATCTGTTACATAATCCTCCACCCAAATGTACATGGTTATGGTTGCCCTACCTCGTTCTCTTCCGCACGTTCTTGCCGCCGTTCCTTGAAGAAGTCGGTCATAAGCCTATCCTCCTCAATCTTGGACATATGCCGTTTGTGCTCTTGCCGGCGGCAGATAGTGAAGCCAACTTTCCATCCTGAATGAGGGACAATTTGGTCAATGCAAAGTGAAGAGAGTAGGAGATGATCATTACACAAGAACCAGGCGCAGCAGACCACGGATGACCGGACAGAAGAAAACCTGCGGGCAAGAAGGGCACGTCTTTTTCGTTAGCCATAGCCATCGTGTGAAGAGCGCCTTCTTGTAGGACACCCAAGTAGCTGTTCAGCGTGAGCATGCACGGTATCCTCACTTTGAGGTCGGGGCCGCCATCGTAAATAGGTCCATCTTCTACACGGGGCACTACAGCGAATTTTGAGAAACTGTCAAAATCCACGTATATGACTCCTACGGCACCAGCGTTTTGGCAATGAAAGAGCTTGATGCTGTAATTGCATGGGGGTGCAGGAGGGGGGGGACCGCGCATACATGCAACAATCTTGCCCCGGCACTCTGCAGCATTCCAGAGCGGTTGATCGGCATACATAGGCCTTGCCCACACGAGTCGAGCTGTAACATTGGTCATATGAGCGAAGCTATTGTGTTCTGCCCCCAACCCCCGAGTAGATTTTACCAGTGCCAGACAGTCAGCTTTGCACCACACAAAGCGAGGGAGCGGACTTTCGGGCATGTCTTTGTACAGCGACTGGTCTGAACCCAGCTTCCACAAAGGCTCGCGGCCTAGATACGAATAATCGACTAGCCGCCGAGTTTGATCCTGTTGCTTCTGCGACGGGTAAAACATGCCCTGTCGCGGAAGGGCATTTTTGAAATCACCGCGGTACTCAGAGGCGTCGGGGAAAATGTAGCGTCCAAACCCAGTCATTTCACCATCGAGAAACTCTCCGTGGTATTCCGAGCTGTCGAGCCAGCGCACGCTGCACATGCCATCCGGCAACCCATTGCTCAGCCAACCGGAAAAAAGCAAACGGTCATCCAGTTGCAAATTGTAATAACCGCTGCATGCAGTCTGTTCATATTCTAGGTTGTAGAGCACAGGGAACTTGAAAATCCTGACAGCCCGTTCTGCAGATGCCTCGAGGTCCGCAAAATATTGTTTGCTCCGCAAGGTTTTGAACCCTGGTCTCCTTTCCGAAAGATCCCAGATCCACCGCGTACCATGTCCAGAAGTACACGGAATATACGGGTTATGATCAGGCACATAGTGTCCCGCAAGTGAATCCTTGCAACCACTGCAATCATTTAATTTCTTTAACTTTCCGTGCTCGCAAACAGGATTGTTAGGATCCGTATTTCGCCCGCAAACCGCTGGCCTACCTTCGACTCCAAGATCCTTTGTGGTGACCCATAATTCGACACTCGCTACAGGAAACCCGTTTGGGCCGGGTATACTTGGGTTTGTGTTTTTGTTCTGAAGGCCTGAGGTCCCGATGGAATAGAACCATGCTCCATAGTGATTGCAACCGTCTATGAAAGTTGATGCATGCGGTTTGATCCGATGATCCGTTTTCTGCAAGCCTGTGAAATCACCTCCATTAAAATCGATTCGGACAGGAGCGTAATCATTGACGCCAGCTTCGTCCATTGTGACGGGATTGGAAGATTGCCTCCAGATATTGGCTGCGTTCGGCGCTTCATGTGGCCATCGTAGCATCATGGTGAACTTACCGTCAGCGCACCTGAAATCCTCTAAGTTGCCGAGAACACTAAAGTTTTTCGCGTTTGGGTCATTAGCATTCAAGGACTTGGCCTGGGCCCAGTCATCATCGGGAGAGTACTCAAAGGGATCACCGTCTGCATCTGTGATGTGCACAGGCCCCAGGTCAAATGGACAGTCAAAACACAAAATGCAAAACAGCGCGGGCCTAGAGCCTGGCAAGAAAATCCTCTTGAAGCGTGAATGGCTTTTTGCGTCACAAGCACAACATCAGCGAACGAGTGTGCACTAGATTGGCTGGATACTAGTTTAAGATACCTAATGCAGTATGGCGGAACACTAGCACCCAATCTTCTATGTTCCACTGAAACAAGGGTTTTGGTGGCGGCTTGTAAATGCCCTCAGCAGGAGGCAACCTCGAAATCTTGGGAAACTTGCAGCCTGTCCCCGCCGGGTGATCACTCATGGAACCATCGAAGAAGGCTTCAAGAGGCAGCCTACTTAATCGATCCAACGAAAGTTTTTCCAAGGTTACATTGTGCGGCATAAACCAAACTTTGTCCTTCAGACTTGACTCGTGGCGCACTGTGACGTGGTAACCGGACGTATTCACCGAAATAACAATTGTCATCTTCTTTTGGAAATTAAGCTCACATTTTTCGCCCTCCACCAAGAGCTCGCACAACTGGACACCAGAAGTCACAAATTTGCCATCTTCGATACTGCCCATCCTGATAGCCAATTTTGTAGGGTCTTGTACATGCTGATAAGTGTATTCGTATCCAGTAAGTGTAAGCCTCAAAGGTTCTGTGGTCTCGCCAACGCAAATACGCAGCCAAAATGGAGGTTGTCCTGTAGCACACCAGACAAAATCTCCCTTTGGATCCTTAGGCACAATAGTCGGCATCTGAAATCCTATTGCTTTTTTCAGTGATGAAATGCTGTAAGAAGACTCCGTCGGGTCCTCTTTTGGCCTTGCACTCTCTTCATCGTCATCGTGTTCGTGCCAGGAAACAGTAACAGGCAGAAAGGCTTCTATATCTTGGCGCAATACCTCCATTTTCAGCGTGATATTCTTTTGCAGCTCACCAACACCTGGCATGTTCTTGAGCTTGTTCATCATGTGATCCTGCATGTGGCGATCAAGGTTCTCTGTTACGGTTGCGCCCTTGAAGGGATTCATGGAAGAAAAAAAGCTGCCTCCATAAAATTCGCGGGATTTAAGAGTTTCTTCAGCCTGATCTCTGCCGGTATGCTTTGCATCCATGAGCATGCTTGTTTCTTCTGTGCGCTCCTTGCGGCGCTCTGCAAAAAACTCAGCCATCAACGCCTGCGCTTGAGACTTTTCCATGCCGATCTTGCTCTCCTGTTTTGGAATAAAAACGTAGCCGACCCTTGCTTTCTTTGGGTCAGGGAGTCCTGCACATGTACCTGGATCGAGCCAATGCAACATGTGGACTACCTTTTCTCGCAAGAGATGTGCCTTCTCGCGAAGGATCATGACAGCAGGGATTCTGATTTCGATGTGCGTTTCGGGAGGATCTGGTTTGATACCATAATCAATCGGTCCATTGCCTGCTGTTGGCGAATTGGCCATGTCAAAATTTGTGGATACCCCATCTATTATCACGACCGCCTTGGCACCAGCCATCTGGGCATGGTGTATTTTCAGTGCAAACGACACCAGGTAGTCTGGATCACCCGGCCCCCGCCAGACAACGACAATGGCATTCCTGCAGTCCTCCCGATTCCACTGACAAAAATACACGTAATTAGCACAACGCCTGCCTACTGAATTGAAAGAAAAGTATATGCCCGGGGCCAACATAGGCGAGCTTCACGCGAGCATGGTCACGCGAGCATGGGAACAAAAGAAAATGTGCTCTCTCGTCGAAGGGTACCAGTGGGACGTCGGCAAACATAGGCCGGGCAAACACCAGTCTGCCAGTCACTTGACCTGTTGGCGGGATCATTGGATTGTAGACCGCTTCTTTCGTTTCAACACCGACCGCAAGAAAGTCAATCGTTGCTTCCACAATGGGTGGGGGATATGATTCAACCTGCACAATCCAACTTGTCAGGAAAAGACGTCGAAACTTTCTCGCGGATGCTCCGTATCTCCTTGTGAGGACCTCAAGCACTTCGCTCACAAGAGGATTTCGTGCAACCCACCTTCGAGGACGGTACAGGGCCGGCGGTGATCGAGACTTTGCCATCAAACACTACATCCCACTGTTGCCCGCCGCGATCAGTGAAGCAACCTTTGCCTTCCGGGCAAGCGTCCTTAAAAGCAATCGACAGTTTCGACGAGTCAGGAAAATGGAAAATCCCTGTAGATTACTTTCCGAATGTCAGCCGAGCAGCGGTTTGAAGACAGCGAGAAAAAGAAGAAAAGTCAGACAAAGAACAAGCGAGCAAAAATCCTCATGAGTCATGAGGCTCGCGAGGAAAAGAGCGTGTAAAAAAGAAGCAAGAACAAGAGGGAGGAGCGGGCGAGCTACCCGATCCGTGCGGAATTCCTTTTTTCGACGGGCCGTGGTACTCAAAACCATTCGACCACAAGCTACTACCCTGACCATGAGGTTGTTGGCCATCGAGTACGTAGCCCGTGTACTGAAATGCAGGAGTTTTCAACCTTGCATAGGTTAGTTTTCCAGTTTCTTCCACGGGTGCGTGTTGCTGCTCCGGATTTGCGTCCAACGTTGCCGCATTGGTTGCATCTTTGTCCACTTGCGCTTGGTCATCGCCTGTAGCCGGCTCGGAGCTCGGTGGCAATAATGATGATGTGGGGGCTACTCCTTGTGCTGTCTGCAACTGTGCTGCTGTCGGGGAAGAAGTAGTCTGCGTGTGAGACTCTGCTAAACTTCCCGCCGCGCGTGCTGCCCAGCGCGCTGCTTTGCTACCGGCTGACTGTTGAGGTTTTGCCTCCGCGGGAGCAGGTTCTGCCTGCGAAGCCTGTCCTGCTGCCCGTGCAGCCCATCTGGAAGCTTTTGAAGTGGAGGCTGCTGTGGTGTTCCCTTTAGATGCATCGGAGGCTTTTGCAGAGCCAGAGACAGCCTGAGGAGCTTGCGCTTCAGCAACAGCATTGAGATTGAGATGGGCTCGGTGACACACTCCGTTAAAGGCAAACGGCGAGGACTTGAAGAGATGATCTCGGTTCTGAATTATGACGCCTGCGCGAAGGGCAATACTCTGCACAAATTTTGTGACCTCGATTCGAACATACCTACGAACGCTCATACGTCAGAGCAAACTCGTACTTTAGACTGCAAAGCAAGATCAGCATGAAGCAGGAGTGCGTGTCTTGTACGTGTAAAAACATGAGATCTGGCCACTCGAGCAATGTTGCAGCTAGGAGCCACGTTCAGCTCAAATTCAAGCTGGGCAGCTACGCCATCGCTGTGTGCACACCACAAATTACCGTGCCCGCACTGGAGAGGGAAACAAGGTCTCGCGCCTTGTTTCACGACTTTTTTCATGGCTCTCAGCAAGTTGCAGGTTGTGAGGCACCGTCTTGAAAGGCTGTGTCAACTCTGTGCGGTACCTTACATCGACAGCGCATGCAAAGTTCACCTGTTGTGACAAAACTGTGTCAAATTTCAGATCTGGTGGGATACAGACTCCACGGATATTGACAACACGAGCAACGACGATTTGGTCGGATCTGCTGTGCTTGCATGCACAACACAAAACAGGGAGCACCTCGCCTCCTCCTTTGCAGGGATGCGGAGGTGGACAAAGTTTCTCACACACCCCGACCGTGCCACCACAGCACGTTGCCGCTTGTCCCTGTGTGACTAGCCCGAAAATTTCGATCTCTTCAAGCTGTCGTCGCGCGGAATACATATGCGCGAATGCGCCAATATTGTACATCAACACGTCAGATGGAAAAATAGGCACAACAGTACACCAAAACAGAGGTGCGTGAGCGTTGCCAACAAAGACTGTACCAAGTCGATTTCCATCCACTGTCCGACGTCATCCCTTGACGGACACCACGCAGCGTTTGAGTCCTGCACACAAAGATTAAGAATGATCGGCAGCTGTTTACCGCTGCTGTGTGTGCGTGCGAGGTAACATATTTGCATCGTTTTCAGCGAAGCACGCAAGAGATACCAAGCAACTTCGCGCCCAGCCTAGTCCACTTAGACATGGCAACTCCTTCTCCTTCCTGGGTTCGCGAATGCTCGAGTATATACGCTGGTATTCGGGTGGATTGAGGTGTCGTCGCCGCGAAATGATCTCTTCCTCTGTCAGGCGAGCCTGTTTGTCTCACGTGTAATCAGCATGACAAGTTGATCATGTTCAGAAAAGGCGGGCATATCCTGGAATGCAGAAGGAAGACATGTGTGCAAAAGGGCATACGAAGCATACCTGAACAGAGAGGTAGACTTCGTCGGCATAGTCCCGAAACTTGTCTTCCCAAGGCAAATGAAGCTGCTTGGCTTCTGCTCGAACCATCCAAGATGCCATCGCACTTCCTGGCGCCGGTCTATGCGGCGCAGGCCACTGCATGCGGACTTGATGTCCAAGCTGAAAACAGCCCAGATTTTTGTTCACTTGCGGCGCCGGAGCTCCAGGTGATGCCTGTGCGGGGGAAGCAGCAGCCCTCGCCGCCCACCGCGCTGCCTTGGAAACGCCTGCAGGCCCCGCAGCCTTGGTCTTCATTTCAGAGGAAGGCTGTGGTGCTTGCTCCGGTGTCTGTGCGGGCATTGCTTGTGCCTGTCTTGCCCGTGCCGCCCATCGGGCTGCCTTGTCCGATCCGCCCACGTGTGCTGCAGAGTGAGGCTGCAATTCTGTTGCAGCGTGTAATGTCTGCACTTCTCGGGCTGGAAAAGCCTGTGAAATCTCTTTTTGTCTCTCAGCAGCCCTCGCCGCCCACCGTGCTGCCTTTGTAACGCATGCAGGTCCCGCAGACTCTGGCGGCAATTTGCTAGTGGGCTGATTGCAATCTGCAATGCCCAACTGGTCCAATGCCCCCAGTTTGGATGCCGTCGAGATGCCGGCCAGGACCGAGGTGTGGAGCTCGTAGGACTTATTGCTCAGCGTCCCTCGCTCGGGCACGGCGCACTGAGCCTCCTCTGCCATGACTGCGCGGTCAAGTGTGATGCTCGGGGACGAGAGACTGTCTCCCAGCACTTCCCTGGACTAGTCCAGCAGCTGCCGACACGGCCGCAGGTGGGCAAATAGAACGTGCACCCAAATCATCAGAGTCTAGTAACTCTAGTTCGTGGCAACCCCTGCTCCGGCGAGCAATCTCGGGAAATCATTGCTGTGTCGTACGAGGCGAAGGCGCTTGTCGCCCTTTCGTGTGTGTGTGTGGGCGCGTCGTGTGCGTATGTGTGTGTGCGCTGAGTGCCGTCCGCTGCCAGCACGCGGCTGCTCGCGCCCCTGCCGTGAGTGTGGCTGCTCGCTCACCTTCCATGAGTGCTGCTTGTTTAGCATCGACCGTCAAGATGGGCTACACATGAGTGTGTAATGTGTTGGTGTGCAGGGCGTCAAGCGAGGAATGAAGGGCGAGGAAGCGAAGCAAAAGTGCCGGGAACAGGGGCAGGATCTGATCCTTATCCAGACCCTAAACCCTAAACCCTAAACCCTGAACCATCTCAGCCAGGGCTAAATCCGAACCCCTGCTACCACTCCGCAGTTGCTGCGTTTGAAAAATTCAAGCGCTAAACCAGGTCCCGGTGCGGTTCAACAAGGCTGATATGAAGCTCTACAGAGACGCTGGTTTCGCGTCCTGTCTCGCATAGCATCTGAGCATCATCCGGGAGGAAAGTGCGAGATCGAGCGCGCTTACATTGATGAGGTGTACATCGACATCACTGCTGCCGCTGCACGGGAAATGTGCTGCGCTGGCGAAGGCGAAGACGTGGAGGACGAGTTCCCCCACAGGCCAACAGGGACGACAGAATCGACGATTAATGACGACTACAAAAGTCGCTGGTGAAGCCGCCGTAGCTGGGCAGGGGTGGTGGGAACGGAGGCAGGAGGAGTTTACGACTGCGGATCATCTGCTGCAAGCTGGCGCGGCGGTAGTGCTGAGGATGCTGCAGGCCGTGCTTCAGCAGTGCAGCTTTTCAGTGTTAGTAGGTCTCTTTTCAATGTCAGTAGGT
>Ga0315905_10006103_pt1 | contig 12246 bp, 8 predicted proteins | sample LakEriMetagenome_5_FD_203522 | JGI IMG/M metagenome (GOLD analysis project Ga0315905, IMG submission 203522) | Freshwater fungal communities from buoy surface, Lake Erie, Ohio, United States - Buoy 4 MA121 | ecosystem: Environmental > Aquatic > Freshwater > Lake | place: USA: Lake Erie, Ohio...
CCAATTTAGCAGCAGTAGATGCAGCAAAAGTGCAAAATGCAGCTCAATTATTTTTGAACACCAGTCAAATGCATATTGTGATTGTTGGTAATGCAAAACAAATTGCTAAAGGTTTAGAGAAATATGGTCCAATTAAATATTTTGATATAGAGGGTAATGAAGTGGCTGCTCCAACGGAAGTAAAAGCAGATGCAAGTTTAACGCCAGCAGCATTGATGGAAAAAGCCATTGCAGCAATTGGTACTAAAGAAGCATTAAATAGTGTGAAAGATGTACAATTAAAAGGAACTGCTAACTTAATGGGACAGTCTTTAGAAATGAAACAAACCATTGTAATGCCAGGTAATTCAGTAACCACCATGTCTATGGGTGGCATGGCAATTATGAGACAGGCAGTTGTTGATGGTAAATACTCTATAGCTCAACAAGGACAAGAAGTGCCAATTACAGAAGATACAAAGGAAGATCTTGACCAGTCTGCTACACTTGTACCAGAGCAATTATTCCTAACAAAAGGCTATGGCTTAAAGATTGTTGGTGCAGAAAAAGTAGACGGTAAGGATGCCATTGATGTTGAAGTGACTACGCCTTCTAAGAAAGTATCACACCGTTTTTATGATGCTAAGACTTTCTTATTATTAAAGACATCAAAATCAGAAGAAATACCAGGAAGAGGTACTGTTACACAACAGCAATTTTATAGCGGGTATCAAACTGTAAATGGTGTTCAAGTTTCTTCAGAACAGTTAATAGATATGGGTCAAATGAAAATTAATATCAAGTACACAGATATTAAAGTCAACCAAGGATTAAAGTCAAGCGATTTAAAATAGGGTGTAATAGCTCGCACAAAAAAGCCATCCCTCGGGATGGCTTTTTTTATATCGAAGAGAATATATCAATTAGATTGATCGATGAATTAATCTCAATCTGAATTAGAATCTGATTCCGTATCCAATATTGAATAATACAGTATTGCTATTTTGAACAGCAATAGGGCTTGGTTTATCAATTAATCGGTAAGGCACCACCGCATCTCTATTGGCTGCACTTGAGATTGTAAAGTCTAAGAAATATTTATTGGTTCTGTAACCAATACCACCAGATAAAATAAAACGAGATGGTGTTACTAATTTTGTTCCATTTTCGTCTGCAAATTCATTTTTGTAAGGACTACCATAATAAGCAGTACCTGCTCTAGCCATCCAGTTACCTGTTAATTTAATTTCAGATCCAAGTCTGATATTAATATTATTCTTGTAAGTAGCTTTCATGGTATTATTTAAGTCATCATAGTAGTCGGCACTTTCTTGGTCAAAATCATTGGCAGAAAAACGTGTTCCAGCATAATTCACCCACTCGATATCCGCACTAATAAACCCTAATGGTTGTGTTGGCTTGCCTGGGCTAGCAAAAAAGTAACTACCACTAAAAGTAGCCTTTGTTGGTGTGATGACTGTATACTCTCTTACACCTGGGAGGCCATTGTTCAATTGATTTGAACTAGCAGAAACTTTTCCAGCATATGACTCCGTATTCGTTGTCATATCTGCAGATACTTTATCTCTAAAGCCAATCAATTGTGGAGTATGTAATGCAAATCCCACACGTAAAGAGGCTTCTGGTTTGTAGATGATACCAAATTTTGCACCAATACCCCAGCCTTTAGAACTAAATTCTTCATTGAAAACAAAACCACCAAATTGATTTGTTGTATTGTTTGTTGAAAGATCAGTTTCAGAAACTGTAAGTGAACGATTAAAATTCACAATAGGTAATACGATACTTGCACCTAAGTATAATTTGTCTTGTACATTACCGCCCCAACCAAATGCTAATTCATTAGAACTACCACTGGTATAGGAATCAAAAGTTTGATTCACACCACTAGAAATAGGAACTAAACTTTGATATCCATCTATTGCGCCATTTTTACCAGCGATGGTATCAATCAAAAAAGTTCTAAATGCCAATGAACTACCAAAAATATAATTGTTTTCGGCAGCACCCATTCCTGCATTGTCATAGTATAATTCTTCTAAGAATTTTTCCGAGTAACTACTAAAATTATTAACGCCTTTAAATCTTTGTCTGGTATTGAAGTCTGCTATTTGAGTGAAGCTAATTGAAAACGCAGTACTTGAATAGCCTCTGTTCTTTTTACCATCTGCAAGGACAATGCCTAGATTACCCAGTGTAGTTGTGTTATCAGAAGTGCTTGTATTAGTACCTCTATAATTATAATCTGTTTGGGTATTTAAATATTTACTTGTGACAAGTAGTTCCCCAGACTTATAAAATCCTAAACCTGCTGGATTGATATGCGCAGCAGACAAGTCACCTCCTAGAGAACCCATTGCGCCGCCTAATGCGTTGCTACGTGGTGTTCCATTGGGAGCAAACCAAGATAGTCTTAATCCATCTTCTGGACTTTGTGCTTTTAAGCTTGCACTTACGAATACTAAAATACCTATTACTATTTTTTTCATGTTACTTTCTATTGAACTGTTTATAAACACCAAATTAAAAATCGAATAAGACTTACTTACCTAAAGGATTAATTACCTCCTCTTGGTGGTCTTGAACTAGGAGCAGATCCGCTACTATTGAATCCGCCACTTCTTCCACCTGCATTGTTATTTACAGAAGGTGAAGTGTTGGAATTAGAGTTAGAGTTACTTGATTTATTTTGGTTATTACTACTAAAACCGCCATTGTTAAAATAACGCGCAGGTCGATCAAAACTATTTGCTTGATTCGTGTTGGTATTATTTGTTGTTACACGTCTTAATAAATTGCCAAATCGACTATTTAAAGTTGGATTGCCAGTGTAGCGCGTTGTACCATTGGTCGAATTTGAAAAATTATTGGCGTTGTTGTAGTTTCTATTTGTTCTATATGCACCTAGCGCTGGAGCACTTGTTTGCATTGCCCTTGGTGTATAGTTATTTCTTTGCATAGGGAAATCGCTTACACCTCCGCCATAATAAATTGGTCTGTATGGGTTCCAGAAACCTGCGAAGTAAGGGTTCCAACCGCCCCAACCACCGAAGCCTCCGCCCCAGCCACCAAAGCCACCCCAACCACCGAAGCCTCCGCCCCAGAATGGGTCCCAAAATGGATCCCAGAATGGGTCAAATCCCCATCCTCCCCATCCACCGCCCCAGCCAAGGCCAATACTTCCGCCCCAACCGCCAAATCCGCCGCCCCAGCCACCGAAGCCTCCGCCCCAACCGCCGAATCCACCGCCCCAGCCAAGGCCAATACTTCCGCCCCAACCGCCAAATCCACCTCCCCATCCACCGAATCCGCCACCCCAACCCATTCCCATATTCATACTCATACTAAATCTTGGGTTGTTCCAATAACCAAAATCGTCGATGCTTGACCAACGGTTTCTGTTCGCCACTTTTAATCTTAAAAAGCGGTCGTCCTGGTAGTTTTGGTAATCTTGGTATTCGGCTTCTTCAGAAATTTCTGCATCGGCTGAATTATTTCTAGCGTTTGTTTTTGTATTTGTTTCGGCCTCTTTTGAAGGCGTAAAATATAGATCGTCTGTGGCTGCAGTTGTAGTTTGTTGCAAGCTTGTACAGCTGGTTAAGAAAAAACTACAAGCCATTAAAATACCGATGGCGTTGAACCCAATGAGGGATTGGTTGTGTTGCTTTTTCATGTTGTTCATTTTTTGGTTTTAATATGCCCCTGATTTAGCATACATTTGACATCCTAAAGGTAACAAAGTTTAAAACATAGAACGTTATTAGGAGCGGTTTTGTTACAATTTAAAATGTTAAGAATTTTTAGAAAATGGCAAAGGAACTAACGACAAGACAACAGGACTATTCGCAGTGGTATAACGACCTAGTTTTAAAAGGGTCACTTGCAGATTATAGTGCGGTAAGAGGCTGTATGGTGATCAAGCCATATGGTTATGCTTTATGGGAAAATATGCAAGCAACATTAGACAAAATGTTCAAGGATACAGGACATGAAAATGCCTATTTCCCTTTGTTTGTTCCAAAGTCTTTATTTGAGGCAGAGGAAAAAAATGCAGAAGGTTTTGCAAAAGAGTGTGCGATTGTTACACATTATAGATTAAAAACTGATCCAAATAATAAAGGCAAGTTAATGGTGGATCCAGAGGCGAAGCTAGAAGAGGAATTGATTGTTCGCCCTACCAGTGAAGCGATTATTTGGAATACTTATAAAACCTGGATTCAATCTTATCGTGATTTACCAATTTTGGTGAACCAATGGGCCAATGTGGTAAGATGGGAAATGAGGACAAGATTATTTTTAAGAACGGCAGAATTTTTATGGCAGGAAGGGCATACTGCACATGCTACCAAAGAGGAAGCGATTGAAGAAACTGTAAAAATGCTAGATGTCTATGCTGACTTTGCAGAAAACTGGATGGCCATGCCAGTGATTAAAGGGGTGAAAACGCCTAACGAAAGATTCGCAGGTGCAGAAGATACTTATTGCATTGAGGCTTTGATGCAAGATGGTAAAGCATTGCAAGCAGGCACTTCGCATTTCTTAGGACAAAATTTTGCAAAAGCATTTGACGTAAAATTTAGTGATAAGAACAATACTTTAGATTATGTATGGGCAACCTCTTGGGGTGTGAGTACGAGATTAATTGGTGGATTGGTGATGACACATAGTGACGATGAAGGGTTGGTTTTACCTCCACGTATTGCGCCTTTGCAAGTGGTGATTGTTCCAATTTTTAAAGGGGAAGAACAGAAAGCTTTATTGGATGAAAAAGTACATGCCATGGTGGCCTCTTTCAAGGCTGCTGGAATTCGTGTAAAATATGATGACTCTGATAATCAAAGACCAGGCTGGAAATTCGCCGAGTACGAATTAAAAGGTGTGCCTGTAAGAATTGCTGTTGGTCCGCGTGATTTGGAAAATAATCAAGTAGAAATTGCACGTCGTGATACCAAAGAAAAAACAACGGTGTCGATGGATGGCATTACCGAAACTGTTTCACAACTTTTATTGGATATTCAATCTAATTTATTCAATCGTGCTAAAAAATATAGAGACGAACATATTACAAAAGCAGATAACTGGGATGAGTTTGTTACAACACTAGACACCAAGGCAGGATTTGTATCCGCACATTGGGATGGTACACCAGAAACCGAAGATAAAATTAAGGAGATGACCAAGGCAACTATTCGTTGTATTCCATTGAACAATGAACAAGAAGCTGGTACTTGTATCTTAACAGGAAAACCTTCTGTGCAAAGAGTTTTATTTGCACGTGCTTACTAGTATTTAAGTTACAAGTAACATGAAACAGAAGCCCATCCCTCCAGCACTCACTCCTTTTTTAGAAGGTAAGGTTTTGTTGATTGATAAGCCACTGAATTGGACTTCTTTTGACATGGTTAAAAAAGTGAGGTGGTTAACAAAAATCATGAAAGTAGGACATGCGGGCACACTCGATCCACTAGCTACTGGGTTACTGATAATTTGTACAGGTAAGTTTACAAAACAGATCAATGAATTCATGGGGATGCAAAAAGAATACTCAGGAAGTTTAGTACTTGGAGCAACAACTGCATCCTATGATTTAGAACAAGAGCCTGAAAATTTTAAATCGATAGAAGCAATTACGGAATTAAAAATTCAAGAAGCGACAAAACAATTCATAGGGACAATTCTGCAAATGCCTCCTCAACATTCTGCGATAAAAAAAGATGGAAAGCGATTGTATGAGTCTGCACGTCAAGGGATCGAAGTAAAAGTGGATCCAAGACAAATCACCATTGAGCAATTTGAGATTACAAAAATTGATTTACCTAATATTGAATTTAGAGTACTATGTTCAACTGGCACTTATATAAGAAGCTTGGTGCATGATTTTGGACAAGCACTAGGTGTAGGTGCCTATATGAGTGGATTAAGACGCACAAAAATTGGATCATTCCAGGTAGAAGATGCCATGCAGTGGGAGGCGCTAGAAAAAGAAATCAATGCTTTGTTAGAAGGGTAATCCAATTCCAAATTGCCATGCATAGTTATTTACTCTAAGACCATTCGTCTTTAATTCTGCCCATTTCAAATCGCTGAGGTTTAACCAACCGTTATTATAGGATCGAGTAGGGTCTTTCATTTTTAAGGCAAAGTCGATTCTGATAATAAAATAATCAAAGTCCATGCGCAATCCACTTCCAACTGCGATTGCAAGATCTTTATATAATCGATCTAATTTAAATCCTGCTTTAAGGTCGTTTCCTAAATCTCTTGTGTTCCAAATATTACCTATGTCCGTAAAAAGGGCAGACCCAATTTTGTAGGAGCCAATTTGTAATAAAGTAAATCGGTATTCAAAATTGGCCTCTAATTGCAGGTCACCAAAGCGATCAAAATTTTGACTTGAAGCACTGGTATCATAAAATGTAGAACTACCTAAACCCAATTGTCTTAATCCCCAAGCACGCATACTATATGGGCCACCAGCTGTAAATTGTTTGAAGAAGGGCAATTGCCCACTCAAACTTGCATTGTCACTATAGTTATTTCCCCAGCCACCCATTAATCTCCAAGCAATCTCAGAATGATCATACTTGTAGGTAGATCTATATTCTGCTTCTAATTTCAAGTAACGATAAAAGTTATTATATAATTTTTCTGAAATGCCAAATATTCCTCCTGCATCTTCAATGCCTAGTCTTAAATATTGTTGTTGGCGAGGATGTTTTAATGAAGTCCCAATATTGGTATAACTCAAGGTTTGACTCGCTATATTACCCTCGTTAAATGAAGACCTTAAAAAAGGATTTCTAATCAGTAAGCTATCTAGTTTAGAAAACTTATTTAATCGGTATAGTTCAATATTCAATGGGGTATAGCTGATTACTTGTTGCTTGCCATTTTTATTTTTTTTCCACTCATAACCCCAATTGGTGGTGAATGATTTTAGTTGATAGAAGTCCAAACGATCCATATATGAACCGTTTAAAGAGAAGTTTGTTTTCACATTTTGATTTGCCTTTGCTTCTTTTTTTACAAATGGAATAATTAAATAAGGGAAGCTATAAGTTTGACCAACATTCATCAATAAGGTTTGTGCGAGATTGCCTCCGTTGTTTAAATTCAATTCCACACCTAGTCTTAGACTTGTGATACCAGGAATTGCTTTTCGTTGAACGTTCTTGTCTTTGTATGTAAGGTTCGTAGATAGACCCAATAAATTACCTGATCCTAATTGGGCTGTATTCCTGCTTCCTTCAACATCAAAGTTGACACTTCTTCTACTATAAGGCACTAAAAAATAATGCAGATAAACGCTATCATTTAAAAGCGTTGTTCTTCCATCTACTTGTTGCCATGCACCAAGACTACTCACATTATTGAGCGTTTGGTAATAACTTGTTTCATTAAAAAGACTTCCTTTTTGAATGAAGGCCTGTTGTTTAAATATAGAACTTTTGAATTTTGGTAAGGTATAAAGATGCACTAAATTAGAAAGCGTATCTCTTTTCAATGGTGCATTAGTAAGAATACTGTCTGGGTTGGATAGTACCGCAACATCGCTATAAAATAATTGTTGACCAACCGTATATTGTTTTGTAGTTTCTTTTGAAAGATTTCTTAATTGAATACTAATTTTCCAACTTGGATTTTGATTATTTTTTGCATTTGCTTCTGCGATTTGTGTAATTTGACTAAGTGGATCAAGTTGCAAAACCATCAATGATGCGTCGATGGTATCTACTTCTGCAAATATTTTTTCTTTTGTAAAATTATAAAATCCATTTGCTCTAAATAACCCAACCAATCTATCTAATTCGTTATTAATACCTTCGTCAGAAAATGCTTGTCCTTTTTTTAAGTAACTAGCTTCTTTATTTTTTAAAGCAATGGATTGTAAAATTGGGTCTGATAACTGAAATGTAACGGTATCAATGATTGTTTTTTTATTGAGCGCTACTTGCATTGTCACCGTTGTCCTCCACTCATTTTTGATGGTATCGGTGGTGATGATAGGAGTCAATACAGGGTGGTAATATCCTTCAGAAGCTAAAAAATTGGACATATACTGCATGGTCCTAGTCATCCTTTCGGGCTGGTAGCTCTTTGGATTTATGATGGTATTAAAAATACCATATTGTCTTATGGTTCGCACTTTAACACTGTCATCCCAATAATTATCCAGTGCAATAGATAGTGCCTTGGCTTGCTGCTTTGAAGCAGCGTCTTTAACAATGATTTTATTTTTGTAAATAAACTCTGTTTCCTTGGGGTAATTGTGCACAATCGCCATTTTTAAATCTGCGCAGCTATTTAATAAAAATAAAAGGCTGAATAGACTCAAACTTGAGGAGAATCGAATAATTTTAACTTTCCCAAAAGGCATGCGCATGATCAATAAGAATGAGCTCAAATATATCCAATCTTTCGCCCATAAAAAACATTGGGCAGAAGAATCTGTTTTTATCATCGAAGGACCAAAGATGATGGAAGAGCTGATGGCTTCGGAATGGGTGATTCGACAAGCTTATGCCACCAAGGAGTGGATCGAAACCCAGCCCTTTAAGCCGCATTATGTGACCGAGGTAGCCGATTTTGAATTAGATAAATTAACTCAATTACAAAAAGCCAATCTGGTCATCGCATTGGTTGAGAAAAAACAAATAAAAGGCCCCATACAATTAAAAGGTAAGATGACCTTATGCTTAGATGGCATTCAAGACCCAGGAAATTTAGGCACTATTATAAGAACCGCTGATTGGTTTGGTTTAAATCAAATTGTGGTGAGTGCTGATACAGCAAGTTGCTATAATCCAAAAGTGGTGCAAAGCACGATGGGGAGTATTTTAAGAGTGGATGTAATTGTTGCAGATTTACCTGATTTAATACAATCTTCCAAATTGCCCATTTATGGTGCAGTGCTTGAAGGAAAGTCAATACAATCAACAGCCTTGCCTAAAGAAGGCATATTGGTGATAGGCAATGAATCAAAAGGGATTCGACCACCCATTTTATCTTTGATCACAGATCCAATTACGATTCCAAAATATGGAAATGCAGAATCCCTAAACGCTTCTGTAGCAACCGGGATTATCTTAGCTAACTGGCAACATTAATCGAATCTTATTGCTTTAGCAGGACTGATTTTTTTGATCCAAATGGTAGGTAAAAGAAAAGATAAGTAACAGATGATTGCTGTTCCAAAAATAACCCCAACCACTTGCAGTGGTTGAATCTGGATAGGAAGTACATCAATTAAATAAGCAGACTCGTCTAAATGTATCCACTGAAATTTTAGCTGTAAAATTGAAAGGCCAAGGCCAATGAATACGCCTAGTCCGATCCCTACAAATGCAATAAAACTCGCTTGGTATAAAAATACTTTTTGGATCATGGCATGGGTTGCGCCCATTGCATTTAAACTGCCAATCATTGGAACACGCTCTAACAATAAAATCAATAAACAAGTGATGAGGTTTACAACAGCTATGAATAGCATGATGATGATGGTAATATCCCTATTGATACTTTGAACTTGAATCCAATCAAAAAGTTGAGGATAGATGTCGGCGCTTGCACTTGCAACCCAATTTTCTGGAAGTATGGATTGGATGTCTATTTGCGTCTGAGCTATTGTACTTAAGTCATTTACATTTACTTGATAGCCTGTAATTGCATTAGGAGCTTGAATTAATTGTTGTAATAATTGAATATCCACAAATACATTTTTAAAATCGTAGGCTTCGATACCAGAATGGAATAAACCTACAACCCTTAGTCTTCTTTCTTGTACTTGATTGTTTTGGAAAAAATAAAGCCTTACTTGATCCCCAATGGCAATATTTAATTTAGAAGCCATATTTTTTGAGAGCACAATTTCTTTACTAGGATTTTGGCCATCGCTTTGAATGATCCTGCCTTGGATTAAGCTCGGGATACTAGAAAAATCAGCAATGCCTTTTGCATTGAGTCCTTCAATCTCTATATCCTTGGCAAGTACCATGGTTTGGTTCAAAAACGCCGAAGAGGATTGAATATTCGAAATGGTCTTTATTTGTTTTGTAATTTGATCGTCACCATTGAGGTTAGCCCCATTGACCGAACTAATTTGAATATGCCCCCAAAAGGAGAATAATTTGTTTCGTACTGTTGACTGAAAGCCATTGACAATAGAAAAAGTGAGTAAAATTGCAGCCACACTAATAGCAGTTGCAGCGATAGATAGTCGTACTATAAATCGGGTGTAGTTTTTTTGTTTGTAAAAACTTATTCTTTTAGCTATTTCAAAAGCGGTGTTCAACTGTTAATTTTAATCAAATCTAGTTTTTTTATCTTTATAATTAGCGTATTCAACTTAGTTTCGTAGTAGTAAACAATAGGTATGAAAAACTGGATGATTCTAATTTGTTTGTATTTTTTGACTTCGCCATTATTTGCCCAGGTGGATAGAATAATGGATGCCAATATTCAAACCGTCTTGGTTTTTCCTAAAGGGAAGCCATTGGCATTACCGATTATTGGACTTAATACTCAGGACGAATTGTTGATTCAGTTTGATGACCTCTCTGCTAACTACAAGCAATATTATTTTACGATTGAACTTATGGATATCAATTGGCAGCCTGTTGCACTCAATCCCTTTGATTATACAAGAGGACTCACACAAAATAATATCAGGGAGTATACTATTTCATCTATCGCACAACAAGCCTACTTTCACTATAGTTTTACATTTCCAACCACATCCTGCAGGCCCACTAAGTCAGGTAATTATTTGATGAAAGTGTTTAGACAAGGAAGGCCCAATGAGCTTGTATTTACCAAACGTTTTTTTGTGGTAGAACAGGAAGTACCGATCACCGCTAGTATCCAAGAACCTTTTGATGAAACTATTTCTAAATCACATCAAAAAATACAAGCTCAATTAGATATAAAAAAAATCCAACTGCTTCAGCCAGAACTACTTCATGTTGCGGTCATACAAAACACTAGGTATAATGATGTGTTGATTTCAAACGCACCAAGTTTTATAAGAGGGAATCAAATGGAATACAATGCAGACAGGGATTTTGTTTTTCCTGCAGGTAAGGAGTCTAGGTGGTTAGATTTGCAAAATCTAAGGTTCAAAACAGACCGAATTGCTGCCATACAACAACTAGGCTATGGCTCTAGGATTATTTTAAAGCCAGACCAGTCGAGGGCAAGCCTGCCTTATTTTACATTTAGAGACTTGAATGGACAATACATGATTAGTAATACAGAATTAATTCGTTCAGAGGATCAGAATGATTATGCCCAAGTATTGTTTAGCTATCTTCCAAAAAATGGGGTAGCATATGAAGGGAAATCAATGTATCTAGCGGGAGCTCTAACAGGCAATGTATTAGATACCAATGCTCTTATGAGGTGGAATAGCACAAGTAAACAATATGAAAAATGGTTGAATTTAAAACAGGGTTATTATAGTTACAATTATATTCTTAGAGCCGACCAATCACCTAATCCATTGCATGATTTTATGTGGACAGAGGGGGATCATTGGGAGACCGAAAATAGCTATACGATTTTTGTTTATTTCAGGGCTCCAAGCAGTAGATATGACCAAATTATTGGGTATTCCAGCTTGAATTCGACTCAAAATTGGTAGGAAAACCAATCTGTTTTTACTACCTTCGCACCGGCAGGTCTTACACGACCAGCTCCTGCTGAACCTCCCCAGGGTAGGAATACAGCAAGGATAGGCGGTTGAGCGGTGCGATGTGAGTAGCCTGCCACTTTTTTATATTTTTATATAAAAAAGTGGCCTTAATTTTAAACTATAAACCTACCATATGAAATTTTTTATTGACACAGGAAATTTAGCTCAGATTAAAGAAGCAAATGATTTAGGCATCTTAGATGGTGTAACAACCAATCCTTCTTTGATGGCTCAAGTGGGTGTAAAAGGGGAGGAAGCCATTGCAGCACACTATAAAGCAATCTGTGATTTAGTAGAAGGTGATATTAGTGCGGAAGTTTTGTCTACAGACTTTGCAACGATGGTAGAAGAAGGTAAAAAATTAGCTGCTATTCATAAAAATATTGTGGTAAAAGTACCGATGATTAAAGACGGTATCAAAGCCATTAAATGGTTTACTGACAATGGTATCCGTACCAATTGTACTTTGATTTTTTCTGCAGGGCAAGCAATCTTAGCTGCTAAAGCTGGTGCAACTTACGTTTCTCCATTTATTGGAAGAATCGATGATAGTTCTT
>Ga0315905_10006104_pt1 | contig 12245 bp, 12 predicted proteins | sample LakEriMetagenome_5_FD_203522 | JGI IMG/M metagenome (GOLD analysis project Ga0315905, IMG submission 203522) | Freshwater fungal communities from buoy surface, Lake Erie, Ohio, United States - Buoy 4 MA121 | ecosystem: Environmental > Aquatic > Freshwater > Lake | place: USA: Lake Erie, Ohio...
TGGCGCCGTGTGCCCGACCCCCCCCCTCGCGGGCACACGGACGTGACGTAGGCGAGACTGCCCGCTGCGCTCCGGCTGTCGAAGAAGAGACGTCCTGCTGCGCTTCAGCGACCTCCCGCTGTGCACACACACACTGTGATGTATTTACACTTTTTGGACTTAGGACTGTGTGTGTGTTTATTACTGCCAGTGGACCTGCTCCGCCTCATCTTCAAAATACGTCCGCAGTGGTCGGAAATTTAAAATATAGGTCTGATTCTATTGGTTTCCGGCCCTTTCCGAAATAGTTCGATCCTTGGAAAAAGAGACCCAAAAACCGGACCGATCAAAATGTCGTACCACAGATGCGAAATATTCTGCCGTCTATGCTGACGCCCAGAGCTAGGGCTGCCACCGCCAGAGGCCCTCCGTGGACGAGCTGACCTACGCCTCCCGGGTGTTGACGGTGTCAGTCAAGAGGTCCCCGTCCAACTGGCCAGCGTCACCGGGGGCAACGAGGGTCGGCGTTGAAGGAAAGCCAGAAACACACTAGGAGGAGACGTGGTGTGAGGTTGAGCACGGACAGGACAGATGACCAATGCCCGCAAACGGGTGCAAACTCATGTCGAATCCACGGGTCACAGAGCTTTAGTCGCACCCGGCGCCAGAAAGCCTGCGTGGGTCTTTGCGTGCACGCTCCAGGTACTGTGCATTTTGCCAGCCAGAAGCTTGAACTTAAAGCCGCAGACTCGATGTGCGGCACTGGCATGGACCTGTGGGGCCATGGTCGGCCGCAATCCGGCTCCCCTCCGAGCGCTGCGGCAGCCAGAGTCTTCGGTAGCTGCCAAGGCCTTCTTAGCTCGGCGCCAACCGCGCAGCGCAGTAATTCCACAGGTTGGTGGAGGCTTGAGCCTCTCCGCTGCCACTTCGGCACCAAGCGAAGAAGGGGGGGCAAGAGAAGTAAAGAGTCTGCGTGTGCATGTGGTGTTGCCGTGCCTCAACGAAGAGCGCGTTTTGCCGGCCTCGCTCAACCGCCTTTGCCTTTTTCTTTCACAACAGAAAGAGTGGGAATGGCGCGTGACGGTGGTGGACAACGGTTCCAGGGATGGGACCAGCAACGTGACCCGCGCATTTGCTCGCAACGAGCCGCGTGTTTCGCTCATGTGCTTACCGGAGGCTGGGCGGGGCGGGGCTTTGAAAAAGGCATGGCTCAACGACACTGCAGAAATCCAGAGCTACATGGATGTAGATCTTTCGACGGATCTGGAGGCCTTCCCCTCTCTGGTGCGGTGCGTGGCCGAGGGCAGAGCAGGCATAGCTGTGGCCTCGAGAAATGTCGAGGGTGCTATAGTCAAGCAACGCGTGCCCCTCCGCTCCATTACCTCGCACGGGCTCTCGATCCTCATCCGCTGCCTCTTCTGGCGCTTCCGCGTGCGCGACACGCAGTGCGGCTGCAAGGTGTGTAGACGACCAGTATCCTCGGAGAGCCTCCCCCTCACACTAGCAGCACAGGAGGGGGCAATGGCAAGGTGCGGTCGCGTGCCTGCGTGGCCGCCTTTGTGCCCGTTTTTTCTGTGCTTGCCCGCCTTCCCGCACACATTTGTGTGCAGGTGTTCATTTGTACGTGGGAGGAGGGAGGAGGCTAAGAAGAGGGGGGGGGCAGGTGGCAGGGCGAGAGGCGCTGGCGCTCTTGCTGCCGCGCGTGCGCAATAATGCATGGTTTTTCGACACCGAGTTGCTGTGCCTGGCACATGCCGCCAATGTGCGTGTGGAGGAGGTGGGAGTGTTGTGGATCGACGATAGAGACAGCCGCGTCAAAGTGTTGAGCACAATCGCTGAAATGCTCTCGGGCCTGGCGCGCCTCCGACTAGGTGTTGCCTCGCCTCCTGCCCTTGCCCTTGCCCTTGCCCTCTCCTCTTCCTGTCAGGAATGGGTTTAGGTTGAGGCCTAAACCCTAAACCCTTGTGCAGTAGGGGCACTGCGTGCAGAACCATGAATGGTCAGGGTAAAGTAAGAGGAAGAAAAGAGGAATAGTCAGGGTGGTCGGGAGGTGAGCAAATGTGACGGGGGAGCACTTGGGCAGAGCTATGGGCGGTCGGCTTGCGGGCAGTGGGGCAACGGGTGGCCAAGGGTGGCAAGGACGCATGGAGGCGCATACGTCGAGCTGTCACGCGCTTACTGCTCCTGCCGCTGTTGAGGGCAGTGAACAAGGTGCTCACCAAGGTAGCCGCCGCGTCGCCACAAGCCGCGCGCATCGACTCGAGCGCCCTCCTCCGGGCGGGCTTTGTGGAGTGGCTGGGGCTGACCTCTTTTGCCAAGAGTTACATGCCGGCGCTCTCGACGCTTTCGCAGAGGATGGCGCGCTGGTTTCTGTCGCGCTTCGATGAAGGGCAGCTCATGGGGTTGATGAGCATGGCGGGCACTGAATTGATCGCGCGGGAAGTTCAGCGGCAGATCGAGCCGCTGCCCCCAGACGTCCAAAGAAAGGCCGTGGCCCTGTCCGAGCGCATGGTCGGGCAGCTCGAGACCAAGCTCGTTGAGTTCGGGCAGGTGAACTGGCTGATGGATGCCTTCATGGACAAAGAATTGAAGAAGCTTCCTGAAACGCTTAGCAAGGTGCTCAGCGACCCCTGGAACTCGCTTCCCATTCTGCAGGAGCCCGAGTCGCGTTCGGCAATGGCCGAGATCCTGTCAGCCAAGGCCGAGGTCGAGGCACGCCGCGTGCTATCAGCGATAGGCCTCACCGAAAAGCAGTCGGTGCGCTTCCTGGAGCTGAATGCAACGCGATTTGTCCCGAACAAAAAGAGACTTGATTTATCAGGCAACAGCAAGGGCGGCTTGAGTACGTCGCCGAATGCCTCTCTCAAGACGTCGCCTAATGCCTCTGCGCTCCAGAATGCGTCGACGTGGCTGGGCGAGGCAGCAGCCTCGTTGCAGCTCTCCTCGTTGCAGCTCTCCTACCCGGACGCCTCCGGCACTCCTCTAGCCTCGGTCTACGATATTCTTCTTGCCCGATCCCGTTTCACTCCGCCCGATTTGGATGTATACGGGGGAATGAGCCTGTGGCGCGAGGGGCAGGGGGGAGGCAATGTGAGCAAACGCTCAAACATGCTGGGAGCTTTCGTGTCGGAGCATCTCTCCTCAGAGGAATTATCAGGACCTGGGAACCTGTCTGACATGTCTGCAAGGAACATGTCGGACATGTTTGCCAACCCGTCGACTGCCAGCCTCACAAGCTACCTCAGCGACTTGAGGGAGCGAGACGCCGACAGGTATCTGTCCATGGCATCGGCAGCGTGGCAGGCGACGGGCAGCGTGTCGTGGGAGGAGCTCTGGGATTCCCTCTTTGCCAGCGCCCCCAGTCGAGGAAATGCTTCGCAAGTGGCGTTGACCTCCCTTGTTGATCCGCTTGAGACCGCCCTCAACACATCCCAAGACAACAGCAACCTTGCGCGCGTGGTAGTCAACAGGAAGCTTGCGCGCGTGCCGCTCTCATCCTTGCGCTTCCTCGAGTCTGTATCATCCGAGGTGGCTATTTCGCCCGCATCGCTGGGCATGCTGCGCGATGCCGCCGCTCTCAAGCTCCTCGACGACGCCCTGCGCCTGAATCAAAGTGGCGCAAATAATGATGTTGGAACCAGCTTCAACGCAAATAGCGCAGACCCTGTATGGCACCTGACGTCAGCCCTCTCCCTCTCCCTCTCCGTGGTTGCCTCAACTGCCACGGCTGCTCTGCAGAAGGCCTCTATTGCGTCAGACAAGATGTGGAGCAAGGGAGAAGGCCTGGTGCGGCAGGCTGCGGCGGAGAGCCTGCGTGTGCTCTCGGACGTGGAAGCTTTGGTAGGCTCTGCGCGTCCCGCCCCAAGTCAAGACACTGGTGCCAAGGGCGAGGAGGGTGCCGAGAGAGGGACAAACAACGGATCTGACGTCCGCGGTCAAGAAATGCAGCAAAACATGCAGCAAGTGATGCAGCGTGCAGAGTCCAGCATGCCTGTTCTGCGAAAAAGTGACATCGGCAGGGGCTGGCGACACACGCTGGTTGCACGCGTCTCTGGTCTCTTTTCTGGCGTTCAAGCGCAGCGCGAGACGCCCGCTGCCGTGACCTCCGTTCCCCCCACCGTGGCGTCCCCCAGCAACAACTCCTTCTCCCCCATCTCCTCCTCGATTGCTGCCCCGCACTCCCCCTCGTCCTCGTCGTCCTCCGCGCCCCCCCCCGCCGCCTCCTCCCCCCCCTCCTCTGGCCCTCCGTCTATCGCAGACTTGTAAATAAATACAAAACGCTAAAAGCTGAATGCGCGGGGCTCCACTTGGTACGGATCGGGAGTTACGCAGGCTTCAAGGCAGGTGCAAGTGGCGCCCGCACTCTATCTGATTCCCCCCCCCCTGCATATGCTACGTCCTCATTCGGATGAATGAGTTTGTTTCAGGGGGAGGAAGTATGAGTTGTTCGTTTCGTGCGAGGTTTGTGTTGGCAGTAGCTTCTTTCGCGTCACCGACTGCTCCTTCTTTTGCGTCACCTTTAGCATGAGCTGTAGCGCAAGAGTTCTAGTTCGAGGAGCATCATGTCACTGTCTGCCAATTAGACTCATCGTCTCATGCGCCGTGCTGGTGGCCTTGTCTAGATTGTTCTGTATGCCTCCTCCTCAAGTCGCGTCTGCGATGCTAAAGGGTGAGGCGCACGGACGTTTCAGAACGCTGGTTGGCCGCGTAAGAGGCTGATGAAAATGATTCGTGGCGCTGATGACACACACACTTTTGATGCACTGTTGATGCTTTATAATGTAACGGATTTTGCAGGTAGCGCTACCCTCTTGCGCAGGACGATGCGGCGCGCGTGGCGGCCTCGGCTTCGATGGCACGCAGCGCTGTTATGCATCGGAGGCATCGGAGGCTGTTGCCCCATGCTGGTCAAGCATGTGCTGGTATAGGAGGGTCATCGTCGTATAGGAGGGGCATCGTCGGGCACTAACTCCCCTTGCTCTCCCCACCGGAGGGTTGGCTCGTGTGTCTGGCTTATGCTTGGTGTGCTCATTGAAGGTGTGCTCATTGAAGGTGTGCACATTGAATCTCTGCCCCTCCCTCCCATACAAAATCAGTCAGGAGGGCAGAGGGCGCCTGAGCAAATGCATGCAGGCAATGCTGTCATGCCTCTTTGTGCGAACAGGATAGCAAAAGCACTCACCCTGGAACCCACAGACTGCAGCTACTGTCTTGTGACGGAGGCGGGCACGAGGCAGGAGGTGATGCTGTTGGCGAGCGCTGTGTCCACCCACGTCAGAGCAGGTGTGTATATAAATAGTGGTGTCTGGCGCAATTCCCCTTCCCCCACCAATTCTCAAAAATAATAAAAAAAAATCTCTTATCAGTCTCATCGTAATTTCTTACTGTGGGCGCACGCCATCCACTAACTCCCCATTCCCGCGGCATGCACAGACACCCCATTCCCAACTGTTTTCACCTTCCGTGCGAAAACGACACCTCCCCACTCCGGCCTGTGTCGTTTCGACGTTTCCCCACAGGGGAACGTGCACAAGGCACACCAAGGGGGTGGGAGAGCAGGGACAGTGCCAGTGTGTGTGAGAGAGACAGTGAGTGTGTGTATATGCGTTCGAAGCTTACCAGGGCATCCGTCGCAGACATAGGCTCTGCCGCGTTGACTGCTGCTGGCGCGGTCTGCGACCCCGCGCCTGCAGCAGTATCCTTTTGCGCAAGGCCATTGTTGAGCATCTGCTTCATCCAGCACAGCACTTCGGCGGACGCCGCCATGGACCCCGGATCTCCAGTAAAATACATATTGAGCCACCCGTGGGGCAGCAAGGGCGCAACCTTTATCCTCACGTCAGCCTGCTTGCCCAGCTTGTGCAGGCGGCGCGTGAACATGATGGAGTCATCAAGGAGCGGATCCAGCTCCGAAGCCATCATGCCGCAGGGCGGGAATTTTTTCAAGAGCTCGGATGGCGCGACCAGGGGAGAGAGGTGATGGATGCGTCTGCGCGTGGCAGGGCTGACGTAGCCCTCCTTGTGCACATGCATCTCTTGCAACTGATGCTCGCGCGTCAACTTCTGCTCAAGTCATGCTCGCCTGTCAACGTTGGCGCCTCAACCCTTGCGCGCCCGTCAACTTCTCCTCTCCCCGACCCGACCACGTCTTTGCGTCACCGCCAGCAGCAACAGGCCACAGGGAGATTCGAGAGAGCGCGCGCAGAGGGGGAATGGTGCGGCTCGGGGAACTCGGGCAACCTGGCGACGATGCATCATGACGCAGACGCTGCAGATGGGAAGTTGGCATTCCTCGCACCAGTGCGTCGCCACGCAATCTGCCGCTGCCTCCGCCTCCGCATCGCATCCATTCCCGCACGCCACCTCCGCGTCCGAATCCGCTGTAGTGAGTAGTGAGTAGTGAGTAGTGAGTAGTCTCGTGTTTCTCTCGTTGTTGCTTCGCTTCGCAAACACTTGTTTGAGAAGTTCCCCTTTCTTCATTTTGCATCTTTTTTTGCATGAGATATATATATATATAGTGAAGGCCTTCAAGGAGGTAATAATCCCACCCGCGCCAGCTCAAATGCACCGCTCGCCCATCGCCCACCCCTCCATTCCTAGAGCCTCTCGGGCTCTATAGCGTCTTTGACTCTTCAGCGCACGCACAAAACCATGGTAAAAACCCTTTTAAAATAGCTTAAAGACAAGAATATTAATCTCATTAAGAATATAAATAATGACTAGAGTATCACGAGATTTTAATAAATGAATAAATAATAAAATTATAAATATAAGAGTAAACAAAGGGTTCCCCGGAACGGTGTGTGGCCGCGTTGATCAACCACCCCAGTTGTATACAGACAGAATGTGTGTGTGTGTGTGTGTGTGTGTGTGTGTGTGTGTGTGTGTGTGTACCCTGAAAGGGCTCGGGGACGGGAGGGGCGTCGGGGCCGTACTCGGTCTCGGTGAAGTGTTTGTGAAGTGCGGCCGTGACATGCCCATGTCGCTCCTGTCTCTCGCAAACGCTTCTCAGCGCATGCGACACGCACGAGGGCGGCAGGCCGACCGATCATGTGCGTTCATCGTGGACAGGAAAAAAGACCGGGCGGGCGCTGTGGGGATCAAGGCTCCAAGACTTGCAAGGCTCCTTGCGCTCCGCGTATCAAGTCATGGAGCCTAAACCCTAAACTCTAAACCCTGAACCCTAAACCTGGAAGCGCTGGGCGTAGCTGGTCATGCAGAGCTGTAGAGTTCCTAACGGCAGCAGCGGGTCCATGAGCGAGAGCACCCGCGACGCGCACGGCGTCATGTGCAGATAGAGCGCCGGGTATATCATCACCACTCCGCTTGGTTGCGTGATGCCGAGCTCCAAAGCGCGGAGGGTGACGACGGCGGCGAGGTTGCCTCCTGCACTATCGCCCACGCACAGAATACTCTTGGCCGAGCTTCCGAGCTGCGACGCATGCTTGATGGCCCAACAGTAAGCATAGAAGCCTTGACACACGGCAACGGGGAATGGGTGCTCGGGAGCCAAGTCATAGTCAACGGACAAGATCGGAGCATTCAGCTCCTTAGCCCAATCTCGAAGGTACGCTTCGTGCGAGGCCGAAGACTGGGCGATAAAGCCGCCGCCGTGGAAGTGTATGATGAGAAACGGGCTCGTGTCGGCGCACTCCTTGTTCTTCCAGGCGATGGAGGGCATGGGGATGGATGACATGCCGATCGACCCACCCGCGCCTGCTGCCCCCCCTGCTCGTTCCTCGGCCTGCTCTTGGCCGAGCAAGGCGCGGTGAGAGATGAGGCGTGCCTTAACAGTGGAAGGCGCTACGTAGCCTGGGCCGCAATAGGATGAGCACTCGTTGTCGGATGGCTTGATGCTCACTGATACGTGCGCCTCGCCGTTGATGTAGACCACCTCAGAGGTTGTACACTTGTTGGCCCTAGTTGTGCCCGCAGCAGAGTGCGCATTGCTGCTCGTCGTGCACCCGCCAAAAGGCGCAGCGTGCGCTTTGACAGGCATGAGCAAGGGCAGGGCGCCGTCTATGACGAGCTTGCGGCACACTTGGACGTTTGCCCCAACTACCGCTCCAAACCGCGTTGCTAGCGGCAGCTCCGTCAGGTTCCAGAATGACTGTGTCCAGGATAAAGGTTAGGGTTTAGGATCAGCTTCCAGAATGACTGGGTCCAGGGGTCAATGGGGGGAAGGGCCCAGGGCAAGCGCCCAGGAACCATAGTGAGAGGAACCCTAGTGAGAGGGAAGGTGAGGCGCGAGTGAGGCACAACCCACAGGAGCATAGTGAGAGGGCAGGCATGCGCCACACTCAGAGAGAGATGAGCCGAATATCAAGAAAGCCGCAACAACCCTAAACCCGCCTCTCTGTGACACACGATGGGTGCACTCGAGCATGCACCATGCGTGCACGCCTAGGCTAGGTGCATGTCTGCCACACAAGCGCACAGAAGGGAACACAGCGGGCACTCAAGGGGACACGAGCGGCAAGCTCTGGCACGCGGCAAGCGCTGGCACACGGCAAGCTCTGGAGACGGTGCCTGGCACCTTGACAAACTTAACATCGGCCTCGGCAAATTGCTGGGTGAGGCGCTCGCTCTTCTTGCCCGGCTTCATGAGGAACTTGACGCTGTGCACGTAGGCCGAGTCTTCAGAATGCCCCATCCCCTAGTTACGGACTACACGTACCAGTGGAGAGACTTGACTACACGTACCTGTGCAAGTAGGCCATGGCCAGCTGACGATAGATGTTGTCGTCGGAATGCTCTTGAAAGGACCGCGAGTACCCCGCCGCCGCCAGCAAGATGACCCTCAAGAAATGCTTGAGACGTGCCGGATACTGGTAGCCGTGAACCTCGCCGTAGAGGACGGAGAGATCGAGGGAGGAGACAGCATCCTGGACGTCTTGCATGGAGATGCTATCCATGAAGAGACTTCGACGTCCCTCCTCACAGAGCGCTTGCGGCCCGAGTACCAGGTGAGTGGGGAGCCCGAAGGTGCCAGTAACACCCGAAGCCCGGGGAGCGCCCCGGTGTGGGGAGCGTTGTGCGCACCCCAGAGGAGGGGGCTTGTGAGGATGAGGATGGCGCTGCTTGCTTGCTTGCGCATCATCCGGATCCTGCTCCTTGTGGTGGCGCACGGGCTGGTTGGGTATGGAGGGGTTGCTTCTCGACGTTGCTGAGGAGGGTTTGCTTCTCGACTCAGCAACGTCTTGTTTGCTTCTCCACTCTGCTACGTCTTCTTCACGGAACTGGAGGGTTGTATGCAAGAGAGCTCGGAGAATCTCGAGGACCTTAAGGTACCCTGCCAGCCCTGCTTAAGGTTTAGGGTTTAGAGTGCTGCGAGCATCTCCTGACATCTTGTGGTTGTGGTACCCGCAAGAGCCCTGCCCCACGAGAGCCCTCCCCCTGCAACCCCTCTGAGCCCGTCACCCATGCACACAAAGAAGATAGTTGAGTGGTCAGACCCCAACCCGAAGACCTCTTCGGACCTTGATCGCAAGAACGGTACGGTTTTGTTGGGCCCCAAAGATCGCCCTAATCCCATATTACCAAAGGTTTTTCCAAACCGAACTTTTTGGTTTCATTTTCCCTACTATCGTTGACAAAACAATTGACATAACGATTGTCAACGATAGTACGGAAAATAAAACCAAAAAGTTCAGTTTGGGAAAACCTGTGGTAATATGGGATTAGTGCGATCTTTGGGACCGGGGGGAGAGGGAGGAGAGACGGACGGTGCAAGACAGAGGGAGGAGAGAAGAACGGAGCACGAGAGAGTCTTGACGCCAGTAGAGGACCGTGCAAGAGGTCTTGTTTAGGCTATGAGCTTTAGGGTTTGACCGTGCAAGAGAGTCTTGACGCGCGTGCCAAAGAGGAGGGACTGCCGCTCCGACGCCATTGTGCCCAACTTGCCCTTGATCTTCTTCAGGCAGCAGCTTAACACACGGAGCTGAGCCCAAAAGCCATTGCCGCACACCGAGGGACTAATGTCGTGCTTTGAGGCCACAGCTGCCACTGCCTGCACCACGGCGGGCATGTCGTGTAGAGTCACGTTGCCTGCCACGCACAGCTCGGTACAGCGCTTGTAGTGCTTCAGCGTCTGCTCGGGACAGGAGCTGAAGAAGCGCGCGTTGTCCGAAAGCATCAGCTGCACCTCGCTCAAGTCGCGTAGCACGTCACTGGCCAGTTCCGCCCCGATCCCCGGCAACCCCTCCTCCCCTGACCTTGGCGCCCCTCCTTCCTCCCCTGACCTTGGCGCCCCTGCTTGGTCCGCTCCGTCCTCTTCCACCGCCCACTCTGGTGCTGTGGCGGCAGAACGCAAGGGTGCTGCATGATAGGAGGCAAGGGATGCCAGCCAGGCTGCTGCCTTGTCCTCCACCGCCTTCTTGGACGAGTGTAACCACGACTGCTTGTCGCCCTCCTCCCCCAGACGCACGTTGTGCTCGTCGTCGCTCGACGAGCCTGCCTCGGCGGCCCATTCCCACTCGCCCGTGGGTTGCTTGCGAGTGTGTGTTGTGTGTTGGCACTCGCCCGTGCGTTGCTTGCTAGAGGCTGACTCGCCCGTGCGTTGCTTGCGAGTGTGTGTGCGCGTGGTTTGCTTCGCACCGCTCACAGCAAAGTGTGTGCTGCGCGCCACCGAGGCTCGAGCGACAGAGGAGGCGTGCGCTGGCCTGGTGAAAGACAGCTGGCAAGTAGCGCCAGGTCGCAAAGGACCCTCGTCGCATGCGCGCACCCACACTACCGGCACATGGAGCTCGGCAGGCAGGTCAACACCATTCCTGCACGATGGTGGTGACTGCCAGTGCCGCTCACTGTACATCAGCACCACGGCCGACGCACCAGCAGCAGCAGCCTCTTTGGCCTGATCCACAAACCCTAAATCCTCCAAGGCGCCTGAAGCTTCAGAGTCAGAGAGCACTCGCACCAGCGCAATATTGCCGTTCACCAGATCCCTGACTCTGCCCTTGTCCCCGTCGGCGCGCTGAGGGCAGACGAGCTTGCCCTCCACTTGGGCGAGCATACCCATGTCAGCATGCACGCACTCGACCTCGTCCAAAACTCCTGATTGGCACCCCGCTCTCTCAAGCACAGCACCCTCCTCTTCGGGCGTTAGCATCACTCGAATCCATCCAGCTATGCCGCCGTCGTCCTCACGCCGAGGCGCAGCGTGCACGTCATGGTGGCGTCGACGGAGCCAGATTCTTTTGCGCACCAAGTCCTGTCGCGTCACAGCCGCATGGAAGCTAAACTCCCAACCGAAAGCGTAGTGCCACCCATCTTCATCTCCATCTGTTGTGGCCCCATGCACCTGCAGCTCCCACTCTCCCTCCACAATCTCCTCCTCGACGGGTTCGAGGCAGCCATCGCTCCACGACAGATTGGGCGGGTCGGTGGGCAACAGGTATTGGCTGCACAATGAAATGAATGGCCTGTCATGCCCACTACCATCTTTGGATAATCCCACCCAACACCCACCTACACCACCGAAACACCGGGCATTACCTCCCAAATTCAAAAAAGGGCGTGAGTCTGCGCTGTCGCTCGACGATGCACGGTCGCTGCACGCGCAGCACCACGCCAATGTAAGCATTGGGCATGCGCAGCCGATTCCTGATCCATACTTGCGTGTGCGCACGCACACGTTTGTCGCGCGTAAGCGCGCTCGCAAGCATGCTCCAGCAGGGCTGTGGACTGCAGGGAGCGCAAGGAGAAGCGCACATCACTCTCGAGAATGCCCTCGCCCCTGGCGCCCTGCATGTTGCGTTTATCCTTCCAAGTCTGCCAAAACGGGCCACCGAGTCACCCGCAGCGCTGAGATGCGGCGGCGCCTTTGTCACGTCTTCGTGTGTTCGCGCTTGGTGCGAAAGCTTGAACAAGCACGGCAGCAGGGCCCCCACAGATGTCTAGTTTTAACTTCCGCTTCTGCATATACAGCTTCTACCCCGGCGGCAAGGCGCTGCATGGCGCGGGTCAGACACCTGGTAGGAGCCCTTGATGGCGCTCATCGCCGTCCATAGCGACATTGCTCGTGGCGCGGCGCAGAGTCCAATAGAGACCTGACTCGGTTGATCAACACCTGCCCTGGGCCTGCTGACGGCCTGCCCCCTATTTTTACCAACCAGCACTTTCACGTCACGAAATATTTTCGAGAGCTATAGGGCCGCTGGTCACGGTTAAGTTACTTGCGAGGCTGAATAAAGGTTTTATGTTCAGCTCGTCCTGCCTTGTGGTCTCATGTGACTTATGGGAAAGTGAGCGAGAGCCTCCCCTTTGTT
>Ga0315905_10006107_pt1 | contig 12242 bp, 10 predicted proteins | sample LakEriMetagenome_5_FD_203522 | JGI IMG/M metagenome (GOLD analysis project Ga0315905, IMG submission 203522) | Freshwater fungal communities from buoy surface, Lake Erie, Ohio, United States - Buoy 4 MA121 | ecosystem: Environmental > Aquatic > Freshwater > Lake | place: USA: Lake Erie, Ohio...
GTCACATCCTGGGGCTGGAGAAGGTCCCAAGGGTTCGGCTGTTCGCCGATTAAAGTGGCACGCGAGCTGGGTTCAGAACGTCGTGAGACAGTTCGGTCTCTATCTGTTGCGGGCGGAGGAATTTTGAGGGGGGCTGACCTTAGTACGAGAGGACCGGGTTGGACTAGCCTCTGGTGTAACTGTTGTGCCGCCAGGTGCAGCGCAGTGTAGCTATGCTGGGAAGAGATAAGTGCTGAAAGCATCTAAGTGCGAAACTCGCCCCGAGATGAGAATTCCATATAGGGAGGTTGGAGATGACGACCTTGATAGGCTGCAGGTGTAAGATCAGTAATGGTTTTAGCTGAGCAGTACTAATTACCCGAAACTTTGTTCTGCGCTTCTGACTACATGAAGCACGAGGCCTCGTAAGCCTTGGTTACTAACTCGCCGCTTGTTGAGAAGCAAAAGCTTTTTAGTGTAAAGTGGATAGTAATAAGTGTTTAGTGGAATACGATATAATCTCACTAATCACTATATACTAAAAACTAACTACTAAGCTTGCGCCATGAACTTTAAGGACTTCATGGTGGTAATAGTGCCGGTGTTCACCTCTTCCCATTCCGAACAGAGAAGTTAAGCCCGGTAACGCTGATGGTACTGCCCTAACCGGTGGGAGAGTAAGTAGCCGCCAGATCATCAAACAGAAGCCCCGTCCCAAAAGGATGGGGTTTTTTGTTGTTAGCAGCAGATATAAAAGTAGCTTGAGCGAAGTTGAGCGAAGTTGAGCGAAGCGAAATGGCGCAGCAGGCGCCACGCCAGATCATCAAACAGAAGCCCCGTACCAAAAGGATGGGGTTTTTTGTTGTTAGCAGCAGATATAAAAGTAGCTTGAGCGAAGTTGAGCGAAGTTGAGCGAAGTTGAGCGAAGCGAAATGGCGCAGCAGGCGCTGGCATAAGTAGCGCCGGCTTCCAGCCCCGAATCCTAAGGCCAGCAGAAGGAATTTTTTTGATGTGAACAAGGATTGATTGGTCTTTGAAGTAAAAGGTAAGCCAGAAACTTTAAAGCATAATTGATCCGGATATTGGTCAAAAATGATCATTGAAGAAAACCAGCTGGTTAATAAAGTAAAGGAGGAGAATATTGAAGTGTATTCTTGTTCTGGTCAGTATTGAACACCTTCTGTTCATATTAATACGCTGCGGGGATTACGGAGCACAAAAAGGTTTTGGCTTCTGACTTGGAAATTGATTCCCCATTTTCGGCAAAGCTTCCATAGAATGAGATATTGGCATTCGTAAATCTCGGAAATTTTATTTCAATTGAACAAAAGTGGAAAGATGCTTTCCTGTAGCCGCAGCCCAGGTAATGGAAGTTCCATCATCCATGGCGGTATAAATGGTTTTTCCGTCCGGACTGAATCCGGCAGAGCTGATGTTCTTGCCTTTTACACCAAGGAGCTGTACTACTTTTCCTGTGGCGGCCTCCCGGATTTCTGCCTGAATGCCATGATATGTTTGAACCAAATTCAGCAGGTTTTGCCCATCCGGACTGAACTCCGGGAAATGCGGTTCGAGTATGGTACTAAACCGACCGTATCGGATATTTGGCAGCAGGGGTAAACTGTACAGAGTTTTTCCGCTGCCTGCCTCCTGGATTTTTGCCTGATTATCCACTGAGGTGGTAACAACATAGTTGCCATCGGGACTATAATCCGCCGATTGGGTTCTCGCCCCATCTCCTTTTGCACTGTCGTTCAAACTTCGGATTAGCTTGCCGGTGGCAGCATCCCAAATCCGGGCAATGTTATCTGATGAAAGGGTCATAGCCGTTTTGCCATCGGGATTAAATTTTATACTCCTCACCGTATCCATCGTATTTTCCAGACTTATCATCTTTTTGCCCGGAGTAAGCGACACTAGACTAGCACGATTTGTGAAATTTGCTGTAATGATGGAATTTCCATCCGGGCTGATGTCTGAGGGAAGTATATCCTGTTTATTGTTTAATTTTAGTTCAAAGAGCAGTTTTCCGGATGCCATGTCCATTCCAAAAATCCAGGAATGCCGGTTTAGATTTTGTACAATAAGTGTTTTGCCATCTGAACCGATTATCACTGGTAAAGGATCTTTATACTCGCATGCTACCTGATTTAATAACTTTCCTGAAGCTACATCCCAAACCCGTACAGCCATATTATATGTTATGGTCATTACAAACTTTCCGTCGGGGCTTATTTCGGCAAATTGAACAGGGCTTTCATGAATATCTAGGGCGGTTATCATGGTATCCTTTTCAACATCCCAAATGCGCAATCCATCCCATGAAGTAATTTGAATTTGCTTGCTATTCTCACTGAAATTTACCCCTTCAGGAGGAACTGGCCACTTTCCAAAGTAATTAAAACTGACCTTGGGCTTACCCGAAATGGCATCCCTGATGATGGCCATTCCATCATTCGAAACGCTTACGATTGACTTTCCATCCGGACTGAATCGCGCAAACCAAATACTACCCTTGTGCTCTTTCCACCGGGCCAAAATCTTACCGCTGAAAGCATCCCGGACTTTTACATTTTCGGTTCCAAATAAACCGATGTTGTAAGAAAGCAGGGTTTTTCCGTCGGGACTCAAGGAGGCTTTTTCATTCCTGAGCTGGAATAACTGTTTCCCCGAAATGGCATCATGCATCCGGGTGCTTCCGTTGCCGGAGCTGCTCAACACCCTTTTCCCATCCGGGCTGAAAACAGCCAAGGCAGGCGCTGCTTTATGTCCGGTCAGGTTGCTGATTTCCTTTCCTGTAACGACATCCCAGGTCCGGATGCTTTTATCTGTTGAAGCAGTCAAGGCCTGCTTTCCATCGGCACTGAAACCCGCTACCACTACTTGACCTGCATGGCCATTCAGGCATTTCAAAAGCAAACCGCTACCTGTTTCCCAAATCCTTGCGGTGCTATCTCCCGATGCGGTTATTACCCATTTTCCATTCTGGCTAAACTCAGCCGATAATATTCCGCGCCTGTGTCCTTTCAATTGATGCAGCAATTTACCGCTTGCGGCATCCCAGATTCCTGCCGAACCATCCCTGTAAGCAGTCAGTACCCGATTTCCTTCCCGATTAAATTTGCCAATCCATGGCGCTTGGGTGTGTAGTCTCAAGTCATGCAACACCTTACCGCCGGCAACTTCCCGGATTTGAGTGGAAGAGTTGGTTCTGGTTAAAGCCCATCGGCCATCCGGACTTAACTTACTACCGTTGTAAAAGGAGTAAAAACCATCTTGCTGATAGATTTCCTTGCCCGTAGAGGCTTCCCAGAAAGAAAATGCTCCATCAGGCTTAATTCCGGAAAACAAATACTTCCCACCACCACAAATCGAAACGGGCTGTGTATTTGTCAAGGTGTCCAGCCAGGGCACTGATTGTAAACTTTGCACAACGCGGCCTGTAACGGCGTCCCAAATTCTGGCGGATTGTTGATCAGGGAAAGGAGCCACAATAAATCGACCATCCGGACTATACCTGGCATACCCAATATTTTCTGAAAAACCTTCCATTCTGTTGACAATCTGGCCATTTGCCGCATCCCAAATGCAGACTGAACCCTTCCCTTGTGGCCAATTGCGGATGCTGGTCACGATAAATCGCCCATCCGGACTGAAGTCGGCTGATTCAATCATTCCGACAAGTCCTTTAAGCCTGCACCTTCGTTTCCCGCTGGTAACATCAAGAATGTGCGCATGAGGCGATCGTATGAAGAGTACCGACTTTCCATCCGGACTGAACTTTGCTCTTGAAAAGTCGTTGAAAATTGCACCTGTATCGTTTTCCAATGGGACTTCATGGATGCGTTTTCCTGTAATGGCATTCCAAATCCAGCCGTGTAATCTCATCACATAAATGGTTGCCAGTTGTTTTCCATCCGGACTGAAACTTCCTAGAATACCCTGCAGCTTATGCCTTATTTTTCCCGAAGTTACCTCTATGAGAAGTGATGAATCGCGCCCATTGTATAACAGTACGGAATTGCCATCCGGACTGAAAACATCCGAGCCTCCATAGAATAACCGATTTTTCAGTTGGTAGAGCAATTTTCCTGAAACGGCATCCCAGATTCGGGTGGTATTATCCCTATTATCCCCTGATTGGGTGCAAATAAACTTCCCATTCGGACTGAAACCTGCTGAATAAACAGGCCCGTTGCAGCATTCAAGACTTCTCAGCAAGCGGCCGGTTTCCGCATCCCAGATTTTGACAAGACTATCACCGCAAGTCAGAATCCTTTTTCCATCCGGGCTGTAATGTGCCGACTCAATGAACCCTCTGTGGGCATCAAATGTTTGAAGCATTATGCCTGTGATTGGATTCCAGATTTTGGCCTTGCCTTCGCCCGATGTGAGAACAAATTTCCCATCCGGACTGAATTCAGCTGTTTTTACAAAGTGTCCGTCCTGGCTGTTCAGAATTTTAGCTGATTCCTGCGAAAATGCCAGCAGGCCCATCCGGAAAAGCAGAAAAGTGAAAATCCATTTTTTCATACTCAGGCAAAGAAAGGAATTTTCAGGCTGAATGTTGGAAGTTCTAAGCCAAAAGCCTTTAGGAAGTTTATAGCCAGGGAATTGTTGACATTGTTAAACCCATTTTATGCATTTGGCGGATAATTTATTGATTTGCAACCTAAGGGGTAAATTCAGCAATGAAGGACTTTGTTTTGCAATATTCCGAGAAATCAGTCACTGCCTTGGGTGGCGGCCCTAATGAAAAAGATGCAGTATAAAGTAGGTATCAGGGAGCACTTGAAGACATTGGATTTACCCAAACCTAAATCAAATCGTGGTTATCAATCCGCCGATAATGTGGAAGCATTTTGAGTTAGTGAACGGTGCGGAGCGTCCCGTTTTTCACACAGCGATTATTTTCGTTTTGATAAAGGCACTAACCAATTTGTTTGGTTGGGGTCAGGCTCCCCGTCAGAGCACATATTCCAGATATTTTCACAAATTCACTTAGAATAGTTCTGACGCTGTTTTCCTAGAGCTTATATGACTTTGGAATGGATGCCTTCAACATGAGTAAATTTTTCCCCACCGAAGCGGCTTTCAGATCAATCATGATGGCATATAACCTAATGGCATTGTTCAAGCACATGGTTCTGCAAACCAAACAGCATCAAGAACTTAAAACACTCCGTTTCCAATGCATTGCATTAGCCGCATGGATTACTAAATCTGCAGTAAAACCCATCTATAATCTGGCTTTAGCCAAGAACAAAAGGGCATGGATGGATGGGTTGTTCTTGAGCATTTCCAAGATTCCTCCCGAATTCAGACTCTCTAATGCATAAAATGGGTTAATCATAAAATACAACTTTTGCCTTCTAGCTTCTACCTTATGCCTTTGTATTTTCTACATCCCCGGCTTGTGGCCACACATCCTGATCAAGGAGGTGTGCCAGAGAGTTATTGATCAATAATTTCTGCCTTTGCTGGTGTTGTTCCCAGCAAAACAGAGAACTTAGCTTCAGCCATTCCAGTTCCGGATATGAAATTGACTTAAAATCATTCATTGTTCGGCATCGTTTAGAAACACATGATGCAACAATGAATCCCTGATTTTTACCTATGGTTTAATCCGGACAATCTTATCTCCTTTTAAAACAACTATTTCAGAATTTACCTTTCGCTTGAATTCGATGAGGCGTTTCCGGACAAGCTCCATCCCTTCGATGATCTGCTTGTTTTGATCTGTTCTTATTGTTTTTTCCATTTCATTAATTTTTCATGCTTTCAAATTTTCCCGGATTCAGGATGCTGATTTCATGATCAATGGTTTTCTCAGCAATCAATTCGGGTGTTTCTTCCGAATTATCAAAAATCATTATGCTGTCTGGAATGTCGAGATATAGCTCAAACAGGTTTTGCAAACCACGGGTGTACCTGCGTTTTATCACTTCCGGATCTACAAAATGGCCTCCCTCACGAACCCTGATTTTCACTCTTTCAATTGCCAGATCTGCATTTCTCAGCCAGAAAAAAAGAAGTGTAATATGGTAGCCTGATGCCTTGGCATGGTTCAGCATGGCCTTGTAACTTCTGGTAGAAAGCGTGGTTTCAAACCCAAAACTTTTGGATTCTTTTAACAGAAGGGTGATTCTTTCCAGCATTATCCTGCCGGCTTGAACGGCTACCGTTTCCGGCTGGAAGGGCGAAAGGCCCCTTGCAATTTCATCCGCATTTACAAATTCCTTACAATTCAGAATCTCGGGCAGTATGGTAAAGGAAGCTGTGGTTTTACCAGCTCCGTTACAACCACCTATAATGTACAGATTCTTAATCATCCGTCAAAGATAACCAATTGATTCCTCCTTTTCAGCGACTTCGTCCCCGCATGTTGTTTTATCATCTTTAAATTTTCCACGGCAAAAAAACTACTGGGGCCCAAACTCAGGATTATATTCATTCAATCCGACATTGTCTTGGGTATTGCTGACCAATGCCCCGGCCTGAATCCACTCCTCCTAATCTAGGAGGGGATCCAGATGGTTGAGGATTAATAATCGGTATTATTTGCATTTAAAATCATTTCTCTGATTAATTTCGCTGCAGCATGTAATTGAAAAAGAAGCTCATGAAAAATTAAATATTTCTGTTTTTAGCCATCTTCCTAATCACTAATTACTTTATACTAAATACTTGCACAGCGCAGTCCCCGCAGAACTTTTCCTACCAATCCATCATCCGGAACCCGGGTGGTCAGGCTTTGTCAAACCAACCGGTGGCGATGAAAATAAGTCTCTTGCAGGGCAGTGAAACGGGAGCGGTTGTGTACAGCGAAACCCACACAGCCACAACAAACGGTTCCGGACTTGTCACCCTTCAGGTAGGAGGGGGCACCGTCGTAAGCGGCAGCATGAGCAGCATCGACTGGTCTGCCGGGCCCTACTTCATCAAAACCGAAACCGATCCCGAAGGTGGTACAAACTACAGCATCACCGGCACAAGCCAGTTGCTGAGTGTGCCCTATGCACTTTTTTCGGCCAATGGAACTCCTGGCCCGCAGGGACCAGCAGGGCCGCAAGGTCCTCAGGGTGAGACGGGTCTGGCAGGAGCACAAGGTCCCGCTGGACCATCCGGCAGCGGAGGTTTTGTGCATTACCCGGGCGAAGCCTTAGGCGGCGGGGTGGTTTTTCATGTTTATAAGGATGGCAGTGGCACCGAGCATGGCCTTATTGTGGCGCTTACCAATCAGAGCGATGAACAAGTTTGGAGTAATGTTACAGATCAATTAGCTGGAGCCACCAGCAGCTGGAATGGCCTGGCCAACAGCATTGCCATTGTAGCACAGGCTGGGCATACCAACTCGGCTGCCAAACTTTGTCTGGATTACGAGGCCGGTGGTTTTGCCGATTGGTACCTGCCATCCAGGTGCGAATTAAATCTGCTTGGTTATAGCCTTTATTTTGTAAATAAAAGTCTCACATCCATTTCTGGGGCCTCGGAAATTTTTCCTGGAAATAATAATGGTTATTACTGGTCGTCGTCGGGGGATAATCAATGGACGGCATGGCTACTGGGTGCCAGCGGCCAAATATTCCAGGGCTGGCAGATCAACTCTGGTAGTGCCCAGGTGCGAGCAGTCCGGGCTTTTTAATCATCCTTTTTTCCATTAATCCATGCCGCCCAGGCGGACCAAATTTTTAGTGGAAGGAAGGCTTCGCTGCGAGCGAAGCCTTCCTTAATCAACAGGAAATAAGGAATTTGTCGCGTAGGGGCCGACGATCTCTCTGTCCATAGTCTTGCGCAGCGGAGACTACGGACTTGATAAATATGGTAGGGACTCCGTCCCGAAATATTTCACCCATTCCAGATGGTTTTAGGCAAAGGATCATCACCACCGGGACAGAGTCCCTGAAGATATTTACAAATCCTGAGAGCGGCTGAGCCTAACTCTCAGGATAGTAATGCCTGCCGCTCAAAAGTTCGGTACCTGGCTTGATAAAAGTCAGAATGCTTCGGATTGGCATCTCAACCAATCTCAATCAGGCTGCTGATGCATCTCTGGCTGAATTTCTGCCGGCAGATACCTTCTTGCCGGAAATTTCGTAAGCATGAAATATCTGTCTCTGCTTCTTTTCTTAGCGTACACTTCCTTTCTATCAGCCCAGATTCCCAATGCCGGATTTGAAGACTGGTTGCCCAATCAGGCCTGCCTGAAACCAGCCGGTTGGTATACCCTTTTTTCTGAAATCGATTCGTCCGGAACTTATTGCCCGGTTCAGCGCTCCGAGGAACATTTTCCTCAGGATCAGGGCCAGTACTCCATCCGCATCGCCAACGATACAGCCCTCTGGAACTCTGCTTCCGAACCTGGCTCATGGCTTGGCTGGGGAATTGTTTTTTCCTCCCGCCTGAACGACCGGCCGCTCTTTCCGGTGCAGGGAAAACCCCTTGCTTTTCAGGGATATTACCTGTTTCTGCCTCAAAACAACGATACGCTGAATCTCCGCGCATTTCTTTACCACAACGGAACGGAAATTTCCTCCTCACACTTCCGAAGCAGTACGCCTGCACCGGACTGGACATTTTTCCGGGCCTATTTCGATGATACCACTTATGGGGCTTTAGATTCTGCGCGGATTACTCTGAGCTCTGCCAATGAACCGAAGGATGGCAGCAAAGGCCCGCTGGGAAACTCGGTCCTTTGGGTGGATAATATCAGCTTTGAACAATCGCTTACCGCCATTCCGGAGCTTTTCCCCGCAAAGGCAACAGCCGGCCTGAACCTAACTGTTTCTGAAAAAGATTATCTGATTCTGCTCCGCCGTAACAAGGATGCCAGCAGCAGGAAATGGAAGTTGCGTTTTTATGATCTGAACGGACGGATGCTTGCGGAAGAAATCTGGTTGCCCGGAGCATCAGAACTGCAGCTCTCCACAGTAGGATTTCCACCGGGGCTGATGATCCGGTATCAGGATGAAAAGTTCAGTTCATCCTTCTTTCATCAGCTTTCCCGTCGCTGATTATCAGAATTTCACCTGCAGCCGCAGGTTGAGAAAACGGGTTGAAAGGGTATTCGGTACTGCGTACTGCACATTGTACACATCCTTGATCCAGGTATAGGAAATGGTATTTTCCGCACCTATCAGATTTAGGATTTCCACACCCATCCAGATGCTCTCAAATCGCCTGCCCAGCCAGGTAGAGCGGTCGCTAAGCGAAAGCACTTTGGAGAAGCCAATGTCCACACGGCGGTAGGGCGGTGCCTTCAGCGTTGCCCGGTTATCCGGCGAAGCAGGAGGACCGAATGGAAGTCCTGTTCCGATGAGCAGGTTCAGGTACATACGCACGCTGGGGTTTTTCGGCAGATGATCCTGAAAGAAAATACCCATGGTTACGCGCTGATCAGTGGGCCGGCGTATAAAACCAATCGGATTCCTGGCAATTACATTTTCTCCATTCTCATCATAAACATTGCTGGAATCGCCGGCAACATTTTCCCGGGTGCTCAGTACACCAAGGCTGAACCAGCTTTCTGATCCTCGGATAAATTCCCCACCAATCCGCAGATCATAGCCCCATGCATAGGCAACAGCCTTGTTATTGGCATAATAGCGGATGCGTACATTGTCTACATCGTAGGGAACCACATCCCAGAGATACTTTCCATATACCTCCTGATTCAGTTGAAATTCCCGGTCCCACAACATAAAACGATTGTTGGCTCCCAGCACCAGTTGGGCGCTTTTCTGTGAGCGGAGGTTCATATTGAGCTTTCCGGAATAATCGCGCAGTTCCCGGTAAAAAGGCTGCTGCTGATAAATACCTCCGGATGCACGGAAAATCCAGTCTTTTTTCCAGGCCGGTTTCCAGGAATACTGCAACCTCGGACTCAGAATAAACTCCCCGTTTCCAGACCACCATCCTGCGCGAATTCCATAATTCAAAGTGCTTCGGCCATTGATCCGGAAGGTCTGCTGTAGGTAGGCGCCTGCACGGTAAGTATTCAGGTTCTGCGTACTAATCAACGGTGCTTTTTCACTTACAAAATCGGAGGAGTCTATAAACTGATACTCGTAGAGGTAATCATTCAGTTGTTCCGAACCGGCATTCCAGCCGAACTCCGTTTCAAAGCGGCTGCTGTCCGATTGGTAGTAGTTCCGCTGGTTGATCTGGAAAATTGTTCCTTCCAGTCGGTTACGGGCATAGCGGTATTCTGTTCCAACTCCTCTCGTGGCAATGCACTTATTAAAATCAGCTTTCGACTGATTGGTTTCTACATCACAGAGTCTGTAGCCTCCTTCCACATCTACCCGCTCTCGCTCCCTCGTGGAAACAAATGAAGGAACAAAATCTGAACGGAAATGCTCATTCCAACGGTGGCTAAGCCGGATTCCGGTCTGCCAGGTATCGTAGTTCAGGCTTTCCTCTCCCTCGAAAGCAGTGTAAAGCCTCAGTACTCTCTGAATTGTTCCAAACTGGGTTTCACGGCTTGCAGGTCTTACTGCATAGCGGTTTCGGGCAAAAGAATTCAAAATACCAAGGGTAGTTCTGCCGGCATCTTTTCCACGGTTTTTCTCCGGGGTAAGGTCGATGGTTACAAAGCTCTGGGCATCAAAAAATAAAGGAAGATATTCTCCCTTCACATCAAATCCTTTGATCAGTTTGCTTCCTCCGAAAAGGTAACGTGCATCTTTTCTTCTCAGGCCCAGTACCCAGGAAATCCTTCCCGAAGAATCTGCACCTTCGAGGTGTCCGGTTTGGGTAAGGATTCCAAGTGAAATACTGCCAGCGGCTTTTTTCGGGGTTTTGTACTGCACATTCAGCACAGAGGATAATCGGTCTCCATAGCGGGCCTGAAATCCTCCGGAGGAAAAGTCCACGCTTTTTACCATATCCGGATTTACAAAACTCAGGCCCTCCTGTTGCCCTGAACTCACCAGAAAAGGCCTGTAAATCTCCATATCGTTTACATAAACAAGGTTTTCATTGAAATTACCCCCGCGAACGGAATAGGAGGATGAAAGTTCATTATTGCTCACCACTCCCGGAAGGGTGGCCAGAACCTTGTTGAAGTCTCCGAATGGGGAGGGCATAAATTTGGCAATTTTCGGGTCCAGGGTAATGGTACTCACCTGTTCCCTCAGCTCTCTTTTTCCGGTTACAACCACATCGGCACCCTCTTTGCTTTCCTCTTCAAGTTCCGCATTCAGCTGCCTGACCTCATCGGGCTTCAGCCGGATACGATACTTTTTTGTTGTCATACCCAGAAAGGAAATTTCTACAATCAGATCCTGTCCGGAAGGAAGTTTCATGCTGAATTTTCCGCTGGCATCCGACTGGGTGCCTTTTCCGATGGGTGAAACCCTGATAAATGCACCCTGCATGGGTTGCGACATTGTACTTACCGAACCATTGAGAGTTCCCTGCTGAGCGCTGGCACCAGAAATAATCCCGAAAGCAAGGAGCAGAAAAATGAAAATGTACCGTAAGCCTTTCAATTCAGATTGCTCAAATATCCCGCAAGAAAGCGAAAATAAGGGATAATGCCATCCGACTATGCCGATCCGCAGGGATAAGGGATTTATATGGCCGAATCTGTTTCCGAAGTAAAGAATGCAGAGAAAGCAGGTTTTTCCTTTCGGAAAATCAGGCCTCGGCATGCAGCCAATGTTTCTTGGCCAGCAGCTCTTCTTTTGTTTCTCTCCAGTCTGGATCGTCTACGCAGCAATCTACCGGACAAACTGCCGCGCACTGTGGTTCTTCGTGGAAACCAGTGCACTCGGTGCACTTATCGCTTACGATGTAGTAAAATTCATCCGAAACAGGCGACTGTTTTTCAGTTCCGGAAACGCTGCTTCCATCCGGAAAATCTACCACAGAGAGCTTCGTGCCACCTCCCCATGTCCATTCCATTCCGCCTTCGTAAATTGCTGTATTCGGACATTCCGGCTCGCATGCACCACAGTTGATGCATTCGTCGGTAATCATAATTGCCATTTGCTTTGTATGCTATTTTTGAAACAACAAAAGTAGGAGGCAGATGGTTATTTATCCATGAAAAAAACTTTTTGGAGTCAAATTTGCCGTTCCAAATTTTCAGAAAACGCAATTCTATGATGTTGAAGCGCCCCCGCCGTAACCGTAAATCATCCGCAATAAGGGAAGCAATGGCCGAAACCAGGCTTCATGTTTCTAATTTATTGTATCCGATGTTCCTGCTCGATGGGGCAGGAAAGCGTGAAGAAATTTCTTCCATGCCGGGTATTTTT
>Ga0315905_10006110_pt1 | contig 12240 bp, 4 predicted proteins | sample LakEriMetagenome_5_FD_203522 | JGI IMG/M metagenome (GOLD analysis project Ga0315905, IMG submission 203522) | Freshwater fungal communities from buoy surface, Lake Erie, Ohio, United States - Buoy 4 MA121 | ecosystem: Environmental > Aquatic > Freshwater > Lake | place: USA: Lake Erie, Ohio...
AGATCCAACAGCACATCCCGCGCCAACTGGAGGAGGACGTAACGAGCATTAAGAGCAAGCTCGAGGCAGCGCAAAAGTACAACATTCTCATGCGCGAGTTTCCAGTGGCCGAAATTCTGAGCGCGCCGGACTTGGCCTCCACTGCCGCAGCCATCACGAAGGTTTTCGAGCACGTCAAGAAAAATCTCATCCGCGCCGGCTACCCCCTAGGGCGGGCAGTGCAGCTGCTGGAAGCGGTGTCCCTTGACGTCAGCCAACAGCTCCACCAAATACTGCGCAAGAAGAACCTCATGGACATGCGCTACGAGGACTTTCAGCACCTGTGCGGGTACACTGTCAACGCTAGAGGGGCCGTCGCGGGGCTGCAGCAGGGGGGGGGGGGTTGGGGGGAGGAATCACGGGGACCACGGGGAAGGCGGCAGGTGGTGGTGAGTCCGCGCGTGCGGGCACATGTAAGGCTGTTTTTGATGCGTGGAATGACCGGGAAAGGGAGTTCGTGAGCGAGACTAGTAAACTGCGACGCTTCCATAAAGGTGCCCCCGCAGACGGCGACCGGCTTGCAGCAGCGCACCAGGAGCTGGCGGATCGAATGCAGCAACTAGTAAGGTTCCGGCACGCGCACGAGAGTCTGAGGTCAGTGATCAACAAAGTGGCTAAGTTATCACAGGCAAGAGGAAGAGGTGCACGAGGTTGGCGAGCTTCTGGGCTGTCTGGTGTAACATCTGGTGTAACATCTGGTAGTCTTCAGCGTGACGCCCAGGAGGTACTGAAGGAGGCATACGACGTGGTGCGAGGGGTTGACAGCCTAGACACATCCAAGGACGGCACCGACGCGTGGCTCGCCGCCATGGAGCAGTACTCGGATGGTGTAGACAAGGTAGAGACGCAAATGGCGGCCAACCTGCGGAACAGTCTCGGCGCGGCCAAGGAGGCGAAAGAAATGTTCAGTATTTTCTCCGTGTTTAGTGCCCTGCTTGTGCGCCCGAAAATTCGCTCTGCGATCCAGGAGTATCAGAATAAGCTACTCATACAGGTCAAAGACGACGTCAAGGCGTTGCAGGAGAAATTCAAACGCAAATACGCGGCTTCTGAAGCGTCGCGGTTGACAGTTGGGCGTGACATACCCCCCCTGTCCGGTTCCATTATCTGGGCGCGTCAGATCGAACGGCAGTTACACACGTACATGCGCCGTACACAGGACGTTCTCGGAGAGGGCTGGGAAGACCACCCAGAGGGCCAAAAGCTGAAAACCGAGGGAGATGCGTTTCGGGACAAATTGGATGCGGGGCCGCGCTTTAAAAAGTGGCAGGAGGAGGCCATGGTCGTGAACCGTGAGGCTATGTCTTTCTTCCCTGCCGAGACCTTCTTGACCAACGTCTTCCGCATCACCACAAGCCGACGTAGTGAACTGATCCTCGAAGTCAACTTTGACACCGGGCTTTCGGAACTGTTTAAGGAGGTACGCAGTCTCTCCATGCTCGGCTTCAAAATGATCCCGTCCATCGAGACCTTTGCCCTCACGCTACAACGCATCTACCCGCTGGCCATGTGCATGTCAGAGGCCATCCGCATCTACTTCCATGCTGCCACGCGGCAACAAATTCTCACACGTCCTCCATAGCGACTTTATGTAGTAAATATACAAGGGCACTGACTTTTGAGAATTTGTGCCTAGGGTGAAGGAGGGTCTATTGCCCCTCGTCGCTGGGCACAAGCGGAAGATGCACGCCTACTTCAAGCTGGGGCTCGATCAGAAGCTCGTGGCGAATTCCAAGGAGTTAGTGCGCGAGGTGAAGCGTGACTTTGAGCGCCAGCCGCAATTTCTGGACGAATTCGTGCGCAAACGAGAGTTTGAGCACCTGGAACTCTTTTCTCGCAAACTCTACGACTGCTCCCTCGCGTTTCAGGGCAAAGTATCCGACGTGCTCGCCAAGAGCAAAGCGGCCGAGGCCGCGCTTGTCAGCCTCCAGACATGCCCCATGGAGAAGCAGCAGCTGCATAGAATTCTGGGGACACTGCAGGGTATTGTTTCGGAGTTGGAGCTAGCTTCCTACTCCAATCTTGAGTGGTGGGCTGCGGAGCTCGACCAACGCGCTCAGGCCATTCTCCTCACACGCCTTGAGGAGCTTGTCAAGCAGTGGATCATCAATTTCAAGGAGGAGGCAGACGACGGCGATGCCAGGGCACAGCAGCCCACTGAATACATGAGTTCTATGTCGGAGGCAGCGCGGACGCGTCTGGAGATCAAAATCAAAAGTTCGGTGCTGTTGGTGGAGCCGAGTGTCGAGCAGGCGCGCGCGACGTGGATGAATCAATTGGCGTTGAGTATGGGGATGATTGCTAATTTGCCGCGCATCAGACACACTGCGTACTCGGAATTCAGCGACGTGAAACTTGACACGAGGCAGCTCACGTACCAGGAGTTGCTCTACAAACTGCCCGCCAAATTACTGGAGAAAGCATACAAGATGATTGCAGATCGATCGGACGAGTGCGAGGCGTACGTGAGTTCGTGGCTCAATTACCAGGCGCTGTGGGACTTGGACTCGACCAACGTGATTTCCAAGCTTGGCGACCACATGGGAGAGTGGCTGGCGGTGGTGACGGAATTGCGCGCCTCGCGTTCGCTTTTTGACACGGAGGAGACGAACAAGACATTCGGTGCCATTACAGTTGACTTTGCTAAAGTGCAAAATGGAGTTGTCATCAAGTTTGATGTGTGGCACAAGGCGATGATGGGGGCTTTCGCTGGCATCCTCCTCGAAAAAATTCGCAAAATGCTTGGCGATCTCAAAGACGCGAGAGATAGCCTTGAACGCTTCTCGGCAGATAAGGGCACTTCAGATGCTGTGGACTTTTTGAATCGCATGCAGGTCTTCAAGACAGATAAGTTGAGATGGGAGGAGATGATGAAATCGCTGCGAGAGGGCGAGCGCATGTTACACAAGCACCGCTTCAAGTTTGCTGGCGACTGGACTTATGTAGATATGATCGAGGGCGAGTGGATGGCTTTCATCCAAATATACACGAAAAAGGAGCTCGAGTTGTCGGAGAAGATCGCGACGCTGCAGGCGAAAATCATTGATTGGGACAAGTCTGTCTCGGAGAGAATTAAAATTGCAGTGAGCGAGTGGAACGCCAATAAGCCGACGCAGGGTGACCTCACACCCACCAGCGCGCTGGACCAACTGTCTCTCTTCCAGACCAATGTGAGCAAGCTGCAACAGGACAGCTCGGACATCGCGCGCGCCAAAGAAGCATTGAGCATGGAGAATCTGTCGGGAATCAAGCTCAATACAATCGTTGCCGAGATCTCGGATCTCAAAGAGGTGTGGATGAGTCTCGTGAAGCCGCACGATGATCTGCTGACACTAGGGGACACTGCATGGAATGCCGTAATTCCGCGAAAAGTGCGGACTTCGCTGGAGGAGGTTCAATCCCAGCTGCGCGAGCTCCCGGTGTTACGATTATTCTCAAAAAGTACTCTCTGTCAGTGACTGCATATAGTAAATAAACTGTAAGTATATTAATGCCCTATAAAGGGCATTGACGTTTGGTAATTTCACCAGAACATGACAAGACAGTACGCGGCGTATGAACATATAAGCGGCCTGATCAAATCGTACCTCAAGTCCAACGTCATTGTCATCGACTTGCGGTCGCAGGCTATGAAAGAGCGGCACTGGGATATGTTGGCAAGTCGCCTCAACATGCAGCAAATTCTCAAACGTCCTCTGTACGGTGACTTTATATAGTAAATGTACTAGGTCACTGACTTGTGCAAATCACGAACTTGTGTCAGGCGGTGGAGCCCTTCTGATATGACGCTGCGCGATGTGTGGGATGCAGGTACCACTACTAACGTAAACACATAATTTCTTCTGCCTCAACATGCGATGGTGCCCTTCTGATATGCGCGATTTTTTTTTGGGGGGGGATGCAGATATTCACAGACACGAGAGCGTTTTCAAAGAAGTGCTCTCCGTGGCGCAGGGGGAGCTGGGATTGGAGGAGTACTTGAAGCAGCTGCGCGAGACGTGGCAGTCTTATCAATTGGATTTGGTGTCGTATCAGCAGAAGGTTTCGCTGATCCGAGGCTGGGACGATCTTTTTACGCAGCTCGGCGAAAACATCAACAGCCTATCCTCCATGCGAAATTCCCCTTACTATAAGGTCTTTGAAGACGATGCCTCTGGGTGGGAGGACAAGCTCAACAAAATGCGCGATGCTTTCACGCAGTGGGCAGACATTCAGCGCCGCTGGGTGTATTTGGAGGGCATCTTCTGTCACAGTGCTGATATCAAACATCAGCTACCGCTGGAGTTTTCGCGCTTCAAAACCATCGACAACGACTTTGTGTCGTTGATGCGACTGGTGGCCAAGAAGCCCTCAATCTTGGACGTGATGAATCTCAAAGATCTGCAGGCCACCATGACCCGCCTCGACGATTTGCTCTGTAGGATTCAAAAGTCACTTGCCGAGTATCTTGAAGGGAAGCGATCGTCTTTCCCGCGCTTTTACTTCGTGGGAGACGACGACTTGCTTGAGATTATTGGCAACGGAAAGAATCCGGTAGCCATTCAACGCCATTTCCGAAAGATGTTCTCTGGAATCCAGGCCTTTTCTGTGGACGAGGAGGGCACCAGCTTGGTAGGCATGCAATCTGCCCAGGACGAGGTCGTGCAGTTCAGAGACTCGGTGTCGTTTTCTGGTGAGATTGAGGTAAACGCGTGGTTGTCGAGAGCAGAAGAGGCGATGCAGCGATCCATCGCCATAGACACCGAGCTGAGTGTTCAAGCAGTGCTGGCACTCACCGTTGCGAATTTCAGCGGCGAAGATTTGTTCAAGTGGATGGATTCGTGCTCATCGCAAGTCGCCGTCATCGCGCTGCAAGTGCTTACGTGCCAGAAAATCGAAGCTGATATCACGGGTGCCAGCCAGACATTCGAGGCCTCATCAGCGTTTTGCAACTTGTTACTGGGCATGCTCGCCGACTCTGTGTTGCAGGACCTGACGGCGATTTGCCGCAAGAAGGCCGAGCATTTCATCAGCGAGCTGGTGCACCAGCAGAATGTGATTCAGGCCCTGCAAGCCAAACGGACCTCGGACCTCGATGACTTCTCCTGGCTTTACTTTTTGCGCGTGTATTACAGGGCGGCGGAGGCGTCTCTTCTCGAGAGGCTCCAGGTGTTGGTGGCGGACGCGTGCTTCTTTTACGGATTTGAATACCAGGGTGTTGCGGATCGCCTTGTGCAGACCCCGCTCACAGACAAGGCGTATCTGACGCTGACGCAAGCTCTCAGATCGCGCATGGGCGGCAGTCCGTTTGGCCCCGCTGGAACGGGCAAGACTGAAACGGTGAAGGCGCTTGCCGGGCAACTGGGACGATTTGTCCTCGTCTTCAATTGCGATGAATCGTTTGACCTGCAGGCTATGGGGCGCATCTTCCTTGGGTTGTGCCAGACAGGTGCGTGGGGATGCTTTGACGAGTTCAACCGTCTGGAGGAGCGAATTCTGTCGGCAGTCTCGCAGCAGATTTTGACCATTCAGACCGCCATTCGTAGGAACGCTGCCGAGGTTGAACTTATCGGGAGGACTCTTAAGTTGAACCCGAGCATCGGCATCTTCATTACTATGAATCCGGGGTACATCGGCCGCAGCAATCTCCCAGACAACCTCAAACAGCTGTTCCGCAGTGTTGCCATGACGAAGCCCGACTCTGAGCTGATAGCTCAAATCATGTTGTACTCACAAGGATTTCACGATGCAACGAATCTCAGCCGCAAAATTGTGCCCCTCTTCAAGTTGTGCGCAGACCAGCTGTCGCCGTGCACCCACTACGACTTTGGCTTGCGTTCCCTGAAAAGTGTTCTGGTGGGAGCGGGGCAGGTGAAACGAAGTGCGATCGCTGCGGCGAGCGCCAGCAGCGAAGCTATCGAAGAAGTCCCCATCATAATCAAAAGTTTTTGCAGCGCGGTCATCCCTAAGCTGCTCCCCGAGGATCTGACTCTCTTGCAGAGCCTGCTCCGAGATGTGTTTCCAGGCGCGCAGCCGCCTGACTTTTCCGACGAGCTGCTGAAGCAGGGCGTGCTGGAGGTGTGTAATGACTGGAAGTTTCAGCCTAGCGACAGCTGGCTCGAGAAATTGATGCAGCTCAACCAAATAGTGAACCTGCATCACGGGGTCATGCTGGTGGGCCCGTCCGGCAGCGGGAAGTCGACCACGTGGCGCGTGCTCTTTGAAGCACTCAGTCGTGCCGACGTGAAAGCCGGGAACAAGGTTGGTTCCTTCCACCAGCTGGACCCGAAAGCGCTGTCGAAGAGTGCCTTGTACGGCACCCTCGATCCAACTACCCGCGAATGGACTGACGGGGTGTTCACGAGCATCTTGCGAGAGATCGTGGACGGCCCCCGAGGAGACAAAGAGGGGCGACACTGGATTGTTCTTGACGGCGACGTGGATCCAGAGTGGGTCGAGAATCTCAATAGTGTGCTCGACGACAACAAACTGCTCACGCTGCCCAACGGTGAGCGAATTGTGCTTCCGAACAATGTGCGCATCATCTTCGAGGTGCAGGACTTGCAGTTTGCAACCTTGGCCACCGTCAGTCGATGTGGGATGGTGTGGTTTAGTCCCAACATCGTAACCCCAAGCCTTATCCTCGCGAGATATCTGGCATGCCTGGCGTCTGCGGTGCCCTTCTTCTCGTGGGACTTTGCTGGCGCCAAGCCTGACCTTGACCCGACCTTGGCGCCAGTGTGCGTGAAGATGTTCAAGACAATCTTGGATCGCGACGGCCTGCTCGAAAAGGCTATCGCCCACGCCTCCGTCCTTGATCACGTCATGGCGTTCAGCAGTCAGCAGGCGCTCAGCGCGTTCTTCAGCCTGCTCAACACCGGGGTTGCGCGCATCCGAGACCACAACCTGGATTGCCCTGGAGTGCCGCTGGCGCAGAACGTCGTGGAGCTGTTCATTGCAAAACACACGATACTCTCCATAGTATGGTCGTTAGGGGGCTCCTTGAATCTGCAGCAGCGAGAGGCTTTTGCGCGCTGGGTTGCTGGCATGACCACTATTGCCGTGCCCAGCGTCGGCGATCGTTCTTTGCTTGAGTACGAGATCGACGTGAGCGATGGCGAGTGGGTTTCCATAGAAAACAAGGTGGCGTCGATCGAAATCGAGACGCATCGCATCACGGCATCTGACGTCCTCATTTCCACAATCGACACCGTTCGCCACGAACAGCTGCTACAAAGTTGGCTGCGTGAGCGCAGACCGGTGCTCCTTTGCGGTCCGCCGGGAAGTGGGAAGAGCATGACTATCACCGCGTGTTTGCGCAGCATGCCGGAAGCCGAGCTTGTCTCTCTCAACTTTAGCAGCACGACGTGTACCGACCTGCTCATGACAACATTTGACCACTACGGATCCTACTCGAAAACGCCCGAGGGTACCATCCTGCGGCCGAAGATGGGAGGAAAGTGGCTCATCATTTTCTGCGACGAGGTCAACTTGCCGGCTCCCGACAAGTACGGGACGCAGCACGTCATGTCGTTGCTGCGGCAGTGCATCGAGCACGGCGGTTTCTGGCGCCCGTCCGATCAGACTTGGGTCAAACTTGAGCGCATCCAGTTCATCGCTGCCTGCAATCCACCCACAGACGCCGGGCGCACGGTGCTGTCGCCGCGATTCCTCAGGCACGCGCCACTGCTCTACGTGGACTTTCCCGGCAAGGAGTCGCTGCGGCAAATATATGGTACCTTTTGTAGGGCCCTCCTCAAGCTCATGCCCTCCTTGCGTGCAAATGCCCAGCCCCTCACCGACGCCATGGTCGACTACTACACTCTGTGCAAAGAGCGTTTCAACCGCGACATGCAAGCGCATTACATCTTCAGCCCTCGCGAGCTCTCGCGATGGATGCGAGCAATGTATGAGGGCGTCCGCAACAAGGACACCATGAGCCCTGAGGTGCTCGTGCAGCTGACGGTGCACGAGGGCTTACGCCTGTTCCAAGACAGGCTGGTCGCTGAGGACGAGCGCGAGTGGGCTGCCGCTGCCATCACCAAAATCATGCGGCAGTACTTCCCGACGGTCGACCTGGAGCAGTGCTTGGCGGAGCCTCTCCTCTTCTGCAACTGGCTTTCCAAGGACTACGTGCAGGTGCAGCAGAGCGCTTTGCGCGAGTTCGTCAAAGCACGCCTCAAGGTGTTTTACGAGGAGGAGCTCAACGTGGCGCTGGTGGTGTTCAATCAGGTGCTAGACCACGTGCTTCGAATCGACCGTGTCTTGCGCCAGCCCTTGGGCCACATCCTCCTGATTGGCGCCAGCGGTGCGGGCAAGACAGTGTTGTCGCGCTTTGTTGCATGGCACAATGGCTACAGTGTCTTCCAAATCAAGGCCCATCGCGGATATGGGCAGGTGGACTTCGAGGCGGACCTCCGCAAGGTGATGAAGCGCGCTGGGTGCAAAGGCGAGACCATCTGCTTCATCTTCGACGAGAGCAACGTGCTGTCCTCGGGATTCCTGGAGCTCATGAATGCTCTCCTGGCTTCCGGGGAAGTGCCCGGGCTGTTTGACGGTGAGGAGTGGCCTGCCTTAATGCAGCTGTGCAAAGAGGCTGCGCACCGCGATGCCGCCTTACTCGACACGGAAGATGAACTCTACAAGCGCTTCATCCAGCAGGTGCAGGTCAATCTGCATGTTGTCTTCACCATGAACCCCGCCAGTTCCGACTACACGAACCGCACGGCCACTTCGCCGGCGCTCTTCAACCGCTGCGTCGTCGACTGGGTCGGCGACTGGTCCGATGATGCCCTGCAGCAGGTCGCGCAGGAGTTTACCAGCACGCTCGACCTTGAAATGGGGGTGCAGACGGAGGGCCAGAGTGACGATGAGCTGCGGAGCGCTGTCGTGGGGTCCCTCATGTTTGTGCACGAGGCGGTGCGCAAGCTGTGTGAGCGGCAGGCCCAGCAGCACGACCAGTTGCTCTTTGTCACGCCGCGCCATTACATTGATTTCATCCAGCAGTTTGTGAGAGTCTTCGCGGAAAAGCGCGCAGAGATTGAGGAGCAGCAGCTGCACCTCAATGTGGGCTTGCGGCGGCTGACAGAGACGCAGGGAGCCGTGCAGGAGTTGAGCGTGAGCCTCGGCGTCAAGGGCGAGGAGCTCGCGCTCAAGGAGGCGCAGGCCAATGAGAAATTGCAGCAGATGGTGCACGATCAGCAGGAGGCTGAGAAGCAAAAAGCTGCGACCGCGGAGCTCACCGTCACCGTGGAAGCCAGCCAGAAGCAGATCCACCAGCGCCAGGAGCAGGTGCACCGGGATCTCGCCGACGTGGAGCCTCTGGTGCAGGGGGCGAAGCAGGCGGTGCAGGGCATCAAGAAGGCGCATCTGGACGAGGTGCGGTCGATGCTCAACCCGCCTGCCGGTGTCAAGATGACGATGGAGGCTGTGTGCATCATGATCTACGACATCAAAAAGCCGACCTGGGACGAGATCCGCAAAAACATCCGTAAGGATGACTTTGTCAACAGCATCCTCAACTTTGATACAGAGGCCTTCAAGGGCGACAAAGCGAGAATGAAAGCCATGAGCATCTTCATGAGCGATCCCGAATTCTCCTACGAGAACATCAACAAGTCGAGCAAGGCGTGCGGCCCTCTAGTGCAGTGGGCGACGGCCCAGTACAAGTTTGCTTCCATCCTCGGCAGCGTCGAGCCGCTGCGAAAGGAGGTAGCTACGCTGCAGGAGGCCGGGCGCGCATCCGAGCAACAGCTGGCAGAGCTCACGGTGCAGGGCAAGGAGCTCGAGGCCAAGATTGAAAAGTACAAGAAGGAGTACGCCGTGCTCATTAGCGAGACGCAGAGTCTCAAGACGGAGATGTCCAAGGTCAGTGACAAGGTGCAGCGGTCGACCAAGCTGCTGCAAAACCTCCTGGGAGAACGCGAGCGCTGGCAGAAGCAGACTGCTACGTTTGGAGAGGCTCTGTCGACACTGGTGGGCAACGTGATGCTCTCCGCCGCCTTTCTTGTCTATTTTGGCATGTTTGACCAAGAAATGCGCACGGCGCTCAAGCGCCAGCTCTGCGCATACCTTGTTGACGCCAAGATTGGCGTGAACACGGAGTTGGACTTTGCTGAATACCTGAGCCGGGCGGACGAGCGCGTCGGGTGGCATGCAAATGCCTTGCCCGAGGACGCGTTGTGCGTAGAAAATGCTGTGATTATCATGCGATTCAACCGCTACCCCCTCGTCATTGACCCCTCAGGACAGGCTACTGGCTTCCTGATGAAGCAATATGCCAATCGCCAGATCACCAAGACCTCGTTCATGGACGCGTCGTTTATGAAGCACTTGGAAAGCGCCATGCGCTTCGGCACGCCGCTAATGGTGACGGATGTCGAGCAGCTCGATCCCATCCTCAACCCTGTGTTGAACCGTGAGATCACCAAGAGCGGAGGGCGTGTGTTAATGCGTCTCGGCGACCAGGACATTGACTTTTCACCTACCTTTTGCCTTTATCTCAGCACACGCGACGCAGGATGCCGCTTCAGCCCAGATCTCTGCAGCCGTGTAACGCTCGTTAACTTCACTGTCACACCTGGGGGCCTGCAGAACCAGTGTTTGAGTACTGTCCTCAAGGCCGAGCGCCCCGAAGTGGACCAGGAGAGGTGTGAGATGCTGAAGCTCCAAGGCGAGTACCGCATGCGGCTGATCCAGCTGGAAAAGTCGCTGCTGCAGGCTCTCGGTGAGGTGGAGGGCAATATCCTGGATGACGACAGCATCATTTCGACTCTGGAGCGCATCAAGACTGAGAGCCGCGACATTGAGAGTAAGATGGAGAAGCAGGAGACCGTGCGGGCACGCGTGCAGGAGGTGACGCTCTTTTATGAGCCGCTGGCGCAAGCGAGCTCGCGGATCTTCTTTTCTCTGCGGTCGCTCGCCGAGATCAACGCCATCTACCAGTTTTCGGTGCAGACCTTTCTGCACATCTTCAATCAGGTTGTGACAAAGAACGCACACCTCCAAGGTGTTGAGGACAAGGGAGCGCGGCTCCAGGTGATGCTCCAGGACACCTTTGCATTCTCCTTCCGCCACGCGTGCGTGAGCCTGCAGGAGCGCCACAAGATGCCATTGGCCCTACGTCTCGTGCAAATGCGCCTGCAAACGCAGGGGCAAGCCCTTAACGATGCGGAGCTCGACGTCATGTTCCGAGGCGCCGGCCAGCCTGCTGCAGCACTTGGCGCCGGATCCCAGGGCGAAAGTTTCCCACAAGGTCTTCTATAAGAACAGTTCTTTCTTCTCTGGAGCGGCGGCTCTCTAGACAATTTCTCAAAAGTCCTGTTATAGTGACTTTGTATAGGAAATACACTAGGGCGCTGACTTTTGCGAATGTCTGGCAGGTCTTCTGTCTGAGCGGCAGCTCTCTAGACTCGTGTCTTTGCGGGGCTTGGCGCCGTTTAGTGACTTGGCAGGTTGAACCCTACACCCTGTACCCTAAACCCTAAACCCTAAACCCTAAACCCTAAACCCCAAACCCTAAACCGCGCCGTTTCATGACTTGGCAGAGCGCATGTCTACCAACACCCACGCGTGGAAGGATTTTTTGTCGGCGCCGCTTGCGGAAAAATGCATCCCCAAGTTTGGCACTGCGGATGGCAACGCGAAAGATGGCGTGGTCGCAGCCTGGCACAACCTTCTCTTGATCAACGCGCTCCGCCCTGAACGCCTGCTCGCCGGCGCCGCGGGCTTGGTATCCCTGGTCTTCGGGCCTGAATTCCTCTACGTAGAGGAGCCCGACCTGTCAAGGGTGCTGGACAGCGCCCCAGAATGGCTTCACTCCTTTCTCTTGACGTCTACTGCCGGCTTCGATACGAGCGGGCGCGTGGAGGCGCTGGCGCTGGCGCGAAGGGTGTCGTGCAGCGTGATTGCCCTCGGTTCTCCAGAGGGTTACGAGGCTGCAGACAAGGCAATCAGTCTGGCGTCAACACGGGGCACGTGGGTGCTGCTGAAAAACGTGCACCTCGCTGTCGATTGGCTGCAGCAGGTGGACAAGAAGCTGCACCGTATCTCCGCGCACGGGGCGTTCCGTCTATTCATGACCATGGAAATCAGCGCCTCGCTCATGTTGCCCAGTAGTCTCGTGGCTTCAGCGCAGGTGGTCGTGTACGAGCCGCCCACGGGCATCAAAGCCTCTCTCCAGCAGTCCTTCCGGGCCATCCCAGCGGAGCGCTTGACTCGGGA
>Ga0315905_10006111_pt1 | contig 12238 bp, 13 predicted proteins | sample LakEriMetagenome_5_FD_203522 | JGI IMG/M metagenome (GOLD analysis project Ga0315905, IMG submission 203522) | Freshwater fungal communities from buoy surface, Lake Erie, Ohio, United States - Buoy 4 MA121 | ecosystem: Environmental > Aquatic > Freshwater > Lake | place: USA: Lake Erie, Ohio...
CGAGGTGCTGGCGGGCCCCACCCCGGTGATCTATCCCTTCATCGTCAACGACCCCGGAGAGGCCGCGCAGGCCAAGCGCCGCATTGGGGCTGTGACGCTTGGCCATCTGCCACCCCCGATCGCCAACTCTGCCGTGCCCGAAGGTCTTTTGCGGCTGGAACGTCTGCTTGACGAATATTCCACCGCCGACGGGCTGGACCCGTCGCGCCGCGACCGTCTGATTGTCTCGATCAGAACTGAAGCGCAGGCGGCTGGCGTCGAGGATGATCTGGCCCTTCCCTCTGATGCATCTGCCGCCGAGGCGATCACCCGGATTGACCGCTTTGTCTGTGACATCAAGGAAAGCCAGTACGGCGACGGGCTGCATATCTATGGCTTGGGCGCGGGGGAAATGGATGGTCTTTTGACCGCGCTATCGGGCCGCCGCGTGGCAGCGGGGCCAGCGGGTTCGCCCTATCGCGGGCGCAGTGACGTGTTGCCCACGGGGCGCAATCTGTTTTCTGTCGATCCCCGTGCCGTGCCATCGCGCGCCGCCCATTCGCAAGGCGTGAAGCTGGCCGAAGAACTGCTGCGGCGGCACTTGCAGGACAAGGGCGACTACCCGCGCGGTTTGGTGCTGGACCTGTGGGGATCGGCCACTATGCGCACGGCGGGCGAAGAAATCGCGATGGCGCTGCATCTGGCTGGCCTTGCGCCTGCTTGGGACGCGGGATCGGACCGCGTGTCAGGGTTTGAGGTCGTGCCGCTGACCCTGCTGGGCCGCCCTCGCATTGACGTGACGCTGCGGGTGTCGGGCTTGTTCCGTGACATCTTTCCGGGGCTAGCGCAGATGTTTGAAGCAGGTGCCGCCGTTCTGGCCACCCGCGATGAGTCCCTCGAGGACAACCCCTATATCGCCGCCGCCGCGCGGGTGTTTGGCCCTAAACCGGGCCTTTACGGCATGGGCATGGCAAACGCGCTGGAAGATTACAGCGACGCAGGCCGCGCCGCGGCGGGCGAGGCTTGGTTGCAGAGTTCCTCATGGGCGATGGATGCCAAGGGCGAGGTTTCGGAAAACCGGGCCGGGCTGGAGGCGCGGCTGCGCACCGCCGATGCCTTTGCCCATGTGCAGGATCTTGTCGAAACCGATGTGCTGATGGCCCCCGACTATGCCGCCCACGAAGGCGGTTTTGCCGCAGCGCTGGCGCATATCGGCGCGGCCCCTGCGCAGCTTTACCACATGGACAGCAGCCACCCCGACGCGCCCCGCGCCCGATCTGTGGCCGAGGAAATCGGCCGCGTCGTGCGCGCCCGTGCGGCCAATCCGGGTTGGGCCTCTGGCATGATGCGCCACGGCTTTCGCGGTGCTGCCGAGGTGACGGCCACGCTGGACAACCTTGCCGCCTATGCCCATCTGACCCGCAACGTGCCCGCGCATCTGTTCGATCTTTATTATGACGCCACCATGAACCGTCCCGATCTTGTGGCCTTCATGGAACAGGAAAACCCCGCCGCTTTGGCCGCCCTGCGCGCCCGGTTTGAGGCCTTGCGCGCAGCAGGCCTGTGGAGGACGCTGCGCAACTCTATCGCAGCCGGGCTCGAGGCTGCGCCATGAGGCATGTGGTGCAGGGCTGGTGTCCGGGGGCTTTGCGCCCCATGGCCTCGGGAGATGGTCTTGTGGTGCGGGTGCGCCCACCAGGCGGCACCCTGTCGTCCGTTCAGGCCACAGGCCTTGCCGATCTGGCCGCGCGTCATGGCAACGGCCTTTTGGATCTGTCCGCCCGCGCCAATCTGCAACTGCGCGGCGTGACGGAGGCAAGTCACCCTGCCCTGCTATTGGGTCTGACCGCCTTGGGTTTGCTGGACAGCAACGCCAAAGCGGAAAAAGGCCGCAACATCATCATCACCCCTTTCTGGACCGACGGCGACACAGTGCAGCCGATAGCGCAGGCACTGCAACGCGCGGTTACGGCGGCGGATTGGCCCGATCTGCCTAGCAAATTCGGCTATGCCATCGACAACGCCCACGCGCCGGTGCTGCGGGCCACCTCTGCCGATATCCGGATCGAGGCAAGGGCCGATGGCTTTCTCATCTGGCCCGATGGCGCAGCGACAGGCGCACAGTTTGCCGCAGCAGATGCAGTCATCGCAGCCATTGCAGACCTAATCGCATGGTTCCTTCAATCGGGCGGGGTCAACAATGGCCGTGGCCGCATGGCGGCGCTGATGGCGCGCGGCGCGACGCTGCCTCAGGCCTTTTCCGCAACGCCCGTTTCCAGCGCTTGCCCCTTCACCCCCGCCCCCGGCATGCTGTCGCAAGGCGCACTGCTGGGGCTGGAATTTGGCCAGATGCAGGCGCAGACACTGGCTGATCTGGCCGCATTTGGCCCGCTGCGTGTCACGCCTTGGCGCATGCTGATGCTAGAGGGTGCGGGGCACATGCCCGATCTGCCTGGCCTGATTACCCGCCCCGATGATCCCATGCTGCGCGTCATCGCCTGCACTGGTGCGCCCGGATGTCTTCAGGCGCATCAGCCGACCCGTGACCTTGCCCGAACTCTGGCCCCGGCATGGCGCAGCGGCACCCTGCATGTTTCCGGCTGTGCCAAAGGCTGCGCTCATCCCACCGCTGCCAATGTCACCCTTGTCGGCACGCCCGATGGCTTTGATCTGATCCGCAACGGCACTGCCGCCGATATGCCCGCAGAGTGCGCCCTTTCCCCCTTCTTGACCGAGTTGCCCCAATGACCCACAGCTACATCACCGACGGCGCAGAGATTTACCGCCAGTCCTTTGCGATGATCCGCGCCGAGGCCGATCTAGCCCGCTTTACCCCCGACGAAGAGCTGGTCGCGGTGCGAATGATCCACGCGGCAGGGATGGTCGGGCTTGAGACGTTTGTCGAATTCACTCCCGGCATGGCGATTGCCGCGCGGGCGGCGCTGGACGCAGGCGCGCCGATCCTGTGCGATGCCCGCATGGTCAGCGAAGGCATCACTCGTACCCGTCTTGCCGCCCGCAACGAAGTGATCTGCACCCTGAACGATCCGCGCGTGCCCGACATGGCCCGCGAAATGGCCAACACCCGTTCGGCGGCTGCGTTGGAGCTTTGGCGGCCGCATCTGGCGGGTGCGGTGGTGGCCATCGGCAACGCGCCCACCGCGCTGTTTCACCTTTTGAACATGCTGGAAGACCCCACCTGCCCGCGCCCCGCCGCGATCATCGGCTGCCCCGTCGGTTTCATCGGAGCGGCGGAGTCCAAAGCGGCCCTATTGGCAACACCCCCGGTGCCGTCGCTGATCGTGCGCGGGCGCTTGGGCGGATCGGCGATCACCGTCGCTGCCGTCAACGCGCTGGCACAGCGCAAGGAGTGACCATGGGCAAGATCATCTGCACCGGCCTTGGCCCCGGCGACCCCGATCTGATGTCGGTCCGCTCGGATCGGTTGATCCGCGGGGCCGCGCATGTCGCCTATTTCCGCAAGCTTGGCCGCAAGGGTCAGGCGCGGCGCATTGTGGACGGGATGCTGGCGCAGGGTGTGACGGAATATCCGATGGAGTACCCCGTCACCACCGAACTGCCCTTTGACAGCCCGGAATACATCGACGCGCTGGCCCGTTTCTATGACGATTGGGCCGACCGTCTGGCCGCGCTGGCGCAAACCGCCGAAGTGGTGGTGCTGTGCGAGGGCGACCCGTTCTTTTACGGCTCATTCATGCATCTTTACACCCGGTTGCAAGGGCGCGCCGTGGTCGAGGTGGTGCCCGGCATCACCGGCATGACTGGCTGTTGGAACGCCAGCGGCACTCCGATCACCTGGGGCGATGATGTGCTGACCGTGCTGATGGGCACCCTGCCCGAGGCCGATCTGCTGCGCCATATGCAGGCCGCCGATGCTTTGGTGGTGATGAAAACCGGGCGCAACCTGCCGCGCGTGCGCCGCGCGCTGGAACAGGCGGGGCGGTTGGATCAGGCGTGGTTGGTAGAACGCGGCACCATGCCGGATCAGCGTATTGCCCGGTTGGCCGACGTGGATGCTGCCGATTGCCCCTATTTCGCGATTGTGCTGGTGCATGGCCATGGCCGTCGCCCTGAATTGGGGGGCGTGGAATGACCGCGCGGGCAAACGGCTGGCTGGCCGTCGCGGGCCTTGGACCGGGCGATGAACAGCTTGTCACCCCCGAAGTGCGCAGCACTTTGGACGCGGCCACCGATGTGATCGGATACTTCCCCTATGTCGCTCGTGTGACCCCACGCGAAGACCTGACCCTGCACGGATCGGACAACCGTGTCGAACTTGATCGCGCCGCCCATGCTCTGCAACTCGCCGCAGCAGGCGCGCGCGTCGTGATCGTCTCGTCCGGTGACCCGGGCGTGTTCGCCATGGCCTCGGCCTTGTTCGAAGCGCTGGAAGGCCGTCCCGACCTTATCGATCTGGATATCCGCATTCTGCCCGGCATCACCGCTATGCTGGCTGCCTCTGCCCGAGCCGGTGCGCCCTTGGGGCATGATTTCTGTGCCATCAACCTAAGCGACAATCTGAAACCCTGGGCCTTGGTGGAACGCCGCCTGCGGCTGGCGGCACAGGCCGATTTCGCCATGGGGTTCTACAACCCCCGCTCGGCCAGCCGCCCGCATCAGTTCGCGCTGGCGTTGGACATCCTACGGCAGGAATGCGGGCCGGATCGTCTGATCACCTTTGCCCGTGCCGTGACCACGCCGGATGAACGCATCAGCACCGTCACCTTGGCCGAGGCCACGCCAGAGATGGCCGACATGCGCACAGTTGTCATCGTCGGCAACTCTGCCACCAAGCGCATTGGCCGCTTTGTCTACACCCCAAGGCGGGCGGACTGATGCAGCCATTCCATCACCTGCGTCACCTCATGCACGATCTGGCGCGGCGGCAGCGCAGGCCGCTCGATCAGGATCACCGGCAAGTGCCGCGCCCGTGCAGCCGCCAGCTTGGCCTGCGCGCCCGTACCGCCCGAGTTCTTGGCAACGATATGGGTGATGCCGTGCTCCGTCATCAGGTCCGTATCCCCCGCCTCTGTGAAGGGGCCACGTGCTATCACAACGGCGCAATCGGGCAGCGGCAACGGCCCTTCAGGCACGTCGACCAGCCGCAACAGATAATGGTGCTGCGGCTTGACGGTAAAGGGCTCCAGAGTTTGCTTGCCAATCGCCAGAAACACACGCGCCGGGGCATCAGGCAGGGCGGCAACGGCGGCCAAAGTGTCGGCAACATGGACCCAGCGATCTTGCGCGCCCGCAATCCATGCCGCGCGTTGCAACACAATCAACGGCACCTGCGTGGCGTTACAGGCGGCAATGGCATTGCGGCTGATCTGAGCGGCAAAAGGGTGAGTGGCGTCAATCACATGGCTGATGGCATGGGCGCGGATATATTCGACCAGCCCGTCAACCCCGCCAAAGCCGCCTATCCGCGTTGGCAAGGGCTGCGTCACGGGGGCTGCGGTTCGCCCGGCATACGAAAACTCAGCCTGAACGCCCGCAGCATGCAAGGCAGTGGCCATGGCGCTGGCTTCGGTCGTGCCGCCCAGCAAAAGGATGCGTGTCATGGATAGGCCTTGGCTGCAGATCATCGGTCTGGGCGAAGATGGCCTGTCCGGCCTGTCCGATGCAAGCCGTAAGGCCATTGCGCAGGCAGCGGAGATATTCGGCGGCCCGCGTCACCTTGAACTGGCGCAGGCAGGCGCGCGCGGTCAGGCATGGCCCGTGCCTTTTGACATTGCCCCAGTGCTGGCCCTGAGGGGTCAGGCGGTGGTGGTTCTGGCCTCGGGCGATCCGTTCTGGTTCGGCGCAGGCAGCAGCCTTGCCCCGCATCTGTCGCCCGGCGAATGGGTCGCGCATCCGGCGCCTTCGACCTTTGCGCTAGTTGCCGCGCGTCTGGGCTGGCCACTGGAAAGCACCGCCTGTCACGGGCTGCACGCCGCCCCCTTTGCCCGTCTGCGCCGCGATCTGCACAATGATGCCCGCCTGATCTGCCTGCTGCGCGACGGTGCTGCCCCGCAGGCACTGGCGGCATGGTTGACGGAAATGGGGTTTGGCGGATCGGCTCTGCAAATCTGCGAAGCCATGGGTGGTGCGCGCGAACGCATCCGCAACGTGCAAGCCGATGCCTTTGACCTGACGGATATTGCCGCCCCTGTCGCCATGGCTATCTCCGCCAAGGGCAACGGCCTGCCGCGCGGTTTTGGTCTGGCGGACGATCTTTTCGCCCATGATGGCCAGATCACCAAGCGCCCCATCCGCGCGATTACCCTGTCGGCCCTGTCCCCTCGCCCCGGCGAACTACTTTGGGACATCGGCGCAGGCTCTGGCTCGATCTCAGTCGAGTGGTGCCTTGCCGGGGGCCGTGCGGAGGCGGTCGAGGCCAAATCCGCCCGCATTGAAAACATCCGCGTCAACGCTGCCCGCTTGGGTCTTGATCAATGCCTGACTGTCACCCAAGGCCGCGCGCCGGGTGCTTTGGCCGCCTTGCCCACACCCAATGCGGTATTCGTCGGTGGAGGCGGTGACGACACGCTTTATGCGGCCCTGTTGCCCCTGCTGCGACCAGGCACGCGGCTTGTCGCAAACGCGGTTACGCTGGAAACTGAAGCCCTGCTCACCACCCTTCATGCCCACCACGGCGGCACCTTACTGAAAATTGACATTGCCCAAACTGAACCCTTGGGTCGCATGCGCGGCTGGTCCGCCGCACGCCCGGTTGTGCAATGGAGCGTCACACTATGATCTTCGCAGGTTTGGGTTTCCGCAGCGCAGCCCCGGCGGCGTCATTGGCCGAGGCGCTGCGCTTGGCCCTTGCCAAAACCACCCTGCAACCAGATGCACTAGCCACCTTGCCGCACAAGGTGACTGCCCCGGCCCTGCGTGAGTTGGCTGATTCCATCGGGCTGCCCATTCACGCGGCAGTGGTTGCGGGTCAGCACACCGCCACACAGTCGCCCCGCATTCAGGTCGGGTTTGACACAGGCTCGGTGGCCGAGGCGTCTGCATTGGCGGCGGCTGGTCCGGGCGCACAGTTGGTTGTAAGCCGCGTTGTATCGGCGGATGGCATGGCCACAGCCGCCATCGCCACAGGAAAAGGATTGATGTTATGACAGTGCATTTCATCGGGGCAGGTCCGGGTGCGGCCGATCTGATCACCCTGCGCGGGCGCGATCTGATTGCTGCCTGTCCTGTCTGCCTTTACGCTGGGTCATTGGTGCCGCGGGCCCTACTGGCGCATTGCCCACCCGGTGCGCGCGTCATCAACACCGCCTCTATGTCGCTGGACGAGATCATCGCGGAGTTGTCTGCGGCACACGCCGCAGGCCATAACGTGGCGCGCCTGCATTCAGGCGATCTGTCGGTCTGGTCGGCGATGGGCGAGCAGTTGCGCCGCCTGCGCGCGGCGGGCATCCCCTATGATGTGACGCCGGGCGTGCCTTCGTTTGCCGCTGCCGCTGCTGCCTTAGGGGCCGAACTGACCCTGCCCGGCGTGGCGCAATCTGTGATCCTGACCCGCACTTCGGGGCGGGCCTCTGCCATGCCTGTGGGTGAAAATCTGGCGGCGTTTGCTGCCACAGGGGCGACTTTGGCGATCCACCTTTCAGTGCATGTGCTGGACAAGGTCGTGGCCGATCTGACCCCGCATTACGGCGGCGATTGCCCGGTGGCCGTGGTCTGGCGCGCCTCTTGGCCCGATCAACGCATCGTCCACGCCACCCTTGCCACGCTGGAAACTGCCATCGGCGCAGAGATGGAGCGCACCGCCCTTATCCTTGTCGGCCATGCCCTTGGGGCAGAGCATTTTGACGAAAGCCGCCTTTACGCGGGCGATTACGACCGCCGCTATCGCCCCGTCGGCACTGAACCCCGCTTTCCGGAGGCCGATTGATGCAGATGCCCCCCGGCCTTTTGATTTCCGCCCCCGCGTCGGGCACCGGTAAGACCACGCTGACGCTGGGTCTGCTGGCGGCTCTGCGGGCGCGCGGGCTGACAGTGCAGCCGTTCAAAAGCGGCCCCGATTACATCGACCCCGCCTTTCACACCGCTGCTTCGGGTCGCGCCTCGGTCAACCTTGACAGCTGGGCGATGTCGCCCGCGCGGATTTCAGGGCTGGCCGCGGTGGCAGAGGGGGCAGATCTGGTGATTGCCGAAGGCTCGATGGGCCTGTTTGACGGCGTGGCGATGCCCGGCGAATCCGGCAGTGGGGCCAGCGCTGATATGGCGGTTCTAATGGGCTGGCCGGTGGTTCTTGTGCTGGATGTGTCTGGTCAGGCGCAGTCGGCGGCGGCGGTGGCACTGGGGTTTGCACAGATGCGCCCCGAATTGCGGCTGGCCGGAGTGGTCCTGAACAAAGTGGCAAGCCCAAGGCATGAAGCGCTGGTGCGCCATGGCATGGCACAGGTGGGCATCCCGGTGTTTGGCGCGCTGCCGCGCAAAGCCACCATCAGCCTGCCCGAACGCCATCTGGGTCTGGTGCAGGCAGCCGAACACCCCCGCCTTGCCGCCCATCTGGCCGAGGTCGGCGCGTTTGTCGCGGCCCATCTGGACATTGACGCGCTGCTCGCCGTGGCCGCGGTTACAGCGCATTCCACCCTGCCCCTGCCTGTCCCCCCGCCAGCCGAGCGCATCGCGCTGGCGCAGGACGCTGCATTTTCTTTTGTCTATCCGCATCTGCTGGAGGGATGGCGCAGGGCCGGTGCAACGATCCTGCCCTTTTCGCCACTGCAAGATCAGGCCCCTGACGCCAGCGCCGGGGCCTGCTGGCTGCCGGGCGGCTATCCCGAACTGCACGCAGGCGCGCTTGCTGCGGCGCAGACTTTCCAGACAGGCGTGAAGACCTTTGCGCAAACCCGCCCGGTGCATGGCGAATGCGGAGGCTATATGGCCATGGGCGCAGGCCTGATCGACGCGCAGGGCAACCGCCATGTCATGTTGGGCCTTCTGGGTCTTGTCACCTCGTTTGAAAAACGCCGGATGCATCTAGGCTATCGCCTTGCACAACTGGCGGTGCCGATGCCTGGCCATGATGCTGGCACCGCCCTGCGTGGCCATGAATTCCACTATGCCACGATTCTTGACCAGCCCGACGCACCACTTGCTACCGTCACCGACGCCACCGGCGCGGCGGTGGCCGAAACCGGCTCGCACAGGGTCAATGGTACGGCCCGTGCCACCGGCACCTTCTTTCACCTGATCGCAGAGGCAACATGACTGGCTTCGTATCCTTTGTCTCCTCAGGTCCAGGTGATCCGGAATTGCTGACACTGAAGGCCGTAGCGCGGTTGCAGACCGCCGATGCGGTGCTGTTTGACGATTTGTCCTCTGGCCCCATCTTGGCCCATGCCCATGCGGGCGCTGATATGGTCGCCGTGGGCAAACGCGCCGGTCGGCCTTCTCCAAAGCAAGACCACGTCAGCCGCCTTCTGGTCGATTACGCCAGTACTGGCGCGCGGGTGGTGCGGCTGAAATCGGGCGACTGCGGGTTGTTCGGACGGCTGGAGGAAGAGCTCGATGCGCTGAAAGCAGCCGGGATCGGGTATGAGATCATCCCCGGCGTATCATCCGCCTTTGCGGCAGCCGCGGCAGCAGGCATTCCGCTGACACGGCGGATGTCGGCACGCCGCGTGCAATTCGTCACCGGCGCGGATGTAAGCGGCACCCTGCCGTCCGATTTGAACTGGGCCGCTTTGGCAGATCCACTGGCGACAACCGTTGTCTTTATGGGCAAGCGCAGCTTTCCGGCGCTGGTGGCGGTGCTGGTGGCACATGGCCTGCCACCTGACACCCCCGCACTTTTGGCCGAATCGGTGGGTCACCCTGCTCAAAGTCTGACCCGCAGCACCATCGCCGCGCTGGCACAGACCCTGCAAAATGGGACCAGCAGCCTGCCAGGCCTGATCTTGTACGGCCCCCTTGCGCTTGATCTGCCATGAAAATCAGCCTTTGCACCGGATGCGCGGGCGGGGCCGGCGGGGAGGACGGCTTGGCAGAACCCCTGCGCGCAGCGCTGGCGCAGGCACAGATCAAGGCCACCATTACCCCCATCGACTGCATGTCGGGCTGTGCCCGCCCTTCGACAGCCGCCTTTCGCGCGTCGGGCAAGACCGCCTATCTTTTTGGCGATCTGACCGCAGCCGATCTGCCCACTCTGATCGCCTTTGCCCAACTTTACGCTGCCTCACCCGATGGCAACTTTGCCGATGCCCGCCCTTTGGGCGCGTTGCGCAGCAAAGCGCTGGCCCGCATTCCCGGCTGATGTGTCGCGAACGCGTAACAGGTGCCGCAAATGCACTTGACCGTCTGGGCAAGCTCTGTGCAGATGGAAAGGCAAGGTGTTCCAGTGGTGCAAAGCATCGGAACTCAAACGGGAATGGGAACGGGCGGACCAATCGCGGCGCCCCAAATCTCAGCCGCCCCCGCGACTGTACGTGGTGAGCGCGCTTTCAATCTGCCACTGCCCTTTGGGGTGGGAAGGCGAAAGCACGCAGCGACCCACAAGCCAGGAGACCGGCCTTGCAAGGTGAAACACGATGCTGTCGGGTGTGACAGCAAGGAGCAGAATTATGACGACGACCACTTCGGTAAAAGCCAACACCTCGACCCTTGTTTCCGTGCTGTTCATGGCGGTTCTGGGCGGAGCTGTCCTGTTTATGGCAGGCCACGCGCAATCGGCCACGCTGCATGATGCCGCGCATGATGTGCGCCACGCAACTGGCTTCCCCTGCCACTGAACCCATGTTCCGACGCATGTTGGCCAGCGCGTTGTTCGCTGGTGCTGCAGCTGGGCTGATTGCCGCCCTGCTGCATTTCGCGTTTGTTCAGCAGTTGATTCTGCAGGGTGAACAGTATGAAACCGGTGTCATCACCCATTTCACGACAGGCAGCGCATTGGCCACGGCCGAAACAGGCCACAGCCATGGCACAGACACCGCCGAGGCCGAACACAGCCACGATCACGGCGCGGCCCCGTCCGATCTGCAGCGAAACGGTTTAACCGTTTTGTTCATGGGGCTGGTCTATATCGCCTATGGCATGCTTTTGACAGCCGGCTTTGGGCTGGCCAAAAGCATGGGCCAAAGGATCGGCCCGGCGCAGGGTCTGCTTTGGGGGCTGGCGGGTTTTGCTACCTTCCAACTGGCCCCAGCCATGGGTCTGGCCCCGGAACTGCCCGGCACGATTGCCGCCGAACTTGGTGCGCGTCAGGTCTGGTGGTGGGGTACAGTTGCCGCCACTGGCACGGGCGTCGGCATGCTCGCCTATGGCAAGCAGCTATGGATGTTCGTGCTGGCCGGAGTGTTGCTGGCCGCACCGCATGTGATCGGCGCACCGCAGCCCGAGGCCTATTTTGGCGCTGCCCCTCCCGAACTCGCCGCCGCCTTCACGGCGCGGGTTCTAGGAACCGGGCTGGCGGTCTGGGCCTGCCTCGGCTGGCTTGCGGGACATTTCTGGTCCCGCCCCGCAACCGCCGTGTAAAAAACGAACCGGGGCAGCCTATGCCCCGGCTTCCAACAGGGGGCGCGCATGCTTGAACTTTGTCTTGTCGGCATCGGTACCGGCAACCCCGATCATCTGACGCTGCAGGCGATCAAGGCGCTGAACGCCGCCGATCTGATCCTGATCCCGCGCAAGGGCCCGGACAAGGCCGATCTGGCCGAGCTGCGCCACCAGATCTGCGCCGCCGTCATCACCAACCCCGCCACCATCTTTGCCGAATTTGATTTGCCCACTCGGAATGAGGCGACAGCCGATTACCGCCAAAGGGTCGAAGACTGGCACGACGCCATTGCCGCCGTCTGGGCGCAAACTATCGCGGCCCACGCCGGCGTCGGCAAGGCGGCGATGCTGGTCTGGGGCGATCCGTCGCTTTACGACAGCACACTGCGCATCGCCGAGCGCCTGCAGCCCGCACCACAGATCACCGTCATCCCCGGCATCACCTCGATGCAGGTGCTGACCGCCGCCCATGCCATCCCGGTCAACACAATAGGCGCGCCCTTTGTGGTCACCACCGGCCGCCGCCTGCGCGACGAAGGCTGGCCGCACGCCGTCGATTCAGTTGTGGTGATGCTGGACGGCACATGCAGCTTTGCCACCCTGCCACCCGAGGGCATCACCATCTGGTGGGCTGCCTATGTCGGCATGCCGCAGCAGATTACCCTTGCCGGGCCACTGGCCAAAGTCACGCCGCAGATCATCGCCACCCGAGCCGCCGCCCGTGCCAGCCACGGCTGGATCATGGACA
>Ga0315905_10006113_pt1 | contig 12233 bp, 15 predicted proteins | sample LakEriMetagenome_5_FD_203522 | JGI IMG/M metagenome (GOLD analysis project Ga0315905, IMG submission 203522) | Freshwater fungal communities from buoy surface, Lake Erie, Ohio, United States - Buoy 4 MA121 | ecosystem: Environmental > Aquatic > Freshwater > Lake | place: USA: Lake Erie, Ohio...
CGTCGTATCTCATAGCACATGTCCTCCACTATCCTCCTCCCCCCACGCGCACAGCTTTGTATTAGGTACTGCAGTAATAAACACACACACCGAACAGAGGTCGGATCGTCGTCAGCGCTCCGTTGCTCTCAACCAACTCCAAACGGAGCTCAAACAATTCAGCCCGGAGCAAACTGCAACAATCGAAGAAATTTACTCGTGGTGTTCCAAGACCAAAAATCCAAGCGTCAAGGCACTCCTCCACGACCACTACTTCTCCTTCATGGACTCCCACACTTCGAATGCACGCCTTGAAATGGTTGGACCAGAACAATGAGACTTTTTATATACCCTTAAAACCTCCTTTCTCTGTGGGGAAGAGGCAAGACGTGCCGCTGTTTTTGTACAGCGTCAAAAACTACTTTACATACCCTTAAAACCTCCCGATTGGACCTCATTTCCCTGTGGAGAAGACGTGCCGCTTTGTTACATCTCAAGTCGCGTTCTATTCGAATAAACCGTTTTCCAGCTCGTACGATCCCTCGTGGGATGATACCCCAGCATCAGATGCTGTCACGGATGCTGTACCCGCATCCGATGCTGTCACATGAATCATATTTAGACTTCTTTGTTACTTTTGACAGTTTCTAATTATGACCTAAACCCCAAACCCTAATCTGACCCCTAAACCCTAAACCCTAAACTCTTTTTGGCCCAATTTACGTCGCACGAGCTGTAGCATTGCGTCCTCTTTGACGACGAGGTCAGCCTGCGGGCTCTGCACACAGCAAGCCAGACGCTGCCTCGCCAAAGCCAGACGCTCTAATAAAATCCACATATCATCATCATCATGATTTATTTGATCGTAGGAAAGGCCCCCCCTGCGCCCAGTGCACCTGCGGCCTCCTTCCACCCGCTACTCTTATGCGCTGCCTAAGTCCGTGCCTGTTTTCCCCGGGGAAGCCCTCTTGTTCCCAAGTCTTCAGCGCCCGTCGTCGCCCACCGGGTTGGATTGTGTATTGGTGATGCGATACAGCAAAGTCTCGCGGCGATTTCGTGGGGTCTGGGGGTCTTGGGGAGGTCCGCCTTTGCTTCTTCAAGCAATGCCGGGTTGACAGGTCGTAACGAAGCGTTCTCGTAGGTTGGAAGAGTGTGACCCCGGCATACCGGTCCTTCATTGATTTTGAAATAGTGGCGTTACTTCAAGCGGCAGCATTTGAGATATGTTGTGGTCCACTGGTAGTCAAGGTGACCTTAACCGTGACCACTACGTCACGATGATCTTCACGAACTGAAGTACCTAATACAAAGCCCGGGCCGCTGTGCGCACAGTGTGGCGCGTGGCGGGGAGGATAGTGGAGGATTTTTTGTGTGACATTTTGATTTCGTCTCAATAAATCACACTTCCCGGCACACTGAGAGACTGAAGACACCTCAGAGGAACAGGCGACCATTTTTAATCAAGATTGCTGCTAAACCGATTAGCAATCTCTCCATCACTCAATCACCGAGTGTCTTAGTCTTCCCACGAACGCCTCAAGACGAGACCTCCACAGCTGAGTCGCAACAACTACCTGCTGGATGGGAACAGAAAACTAACAAGACAGGGAGAGCATACTTTGACACATGTGTGATTCGCGCGAAGAACGAATGATGACTCAGCTCACCTCGGCGCTCGACGTCTGATGCCCGAGACCCTCTTCTTTCGAAAGTTCTAATTGAAATTCTTCCTCCAAACTTATGTGTTTTGACTGATGGCACGGAGGCCTGGGGCATGTTGATGCAGGCAAGGATCGAGAGGATGGGGATGGAGGCTCGCGAGCGTGCAAGACGACTGTAATGAAAACAAGAGGACAGGAGAGGAGCATGGACTACAGCTGAGGGACTACAGCTGAGTCTCAGACTCGCTCTTTACCTATGTGACAACCTATAGATAAGGAGCGAGCTTGGCGCGCAGAGGGTCTGTGTTTTCGTCATCGATCCTGCGTTTATGCCTCTTGGCTGCATCACTCAGGAAACTGCGCAAAACCCCCCACCCCCACATCACACCACCACCACATCCACCCCAAGTGTGACTCATATCAGGAATCCCTCTTTACTCCATTCGACCAACATGCACACTCTCTCACGTGTGGGAGCGAGTGTGCACGAGTGTAGGTAAGGGCACCACAAAGCGTGTACAGGCGCAGCATGCAGCATGCGACGGCAAGGACAGGCAACCAGAAAGGCCCAGGCCAGCCTGAGTCGCTCTGGCAGCACGCTGTAAAGGGGTAGAATCAAACGTGGCGTTAAGTTGTAGGTCAATTTCCGAGAATGAGATGTGGGGGTGAAATCTCATTTCAGGAAATCGACCTACCTACGACTTAACGCCACGTTTGTTTCTACCGCACCCTTTAGCCCGCCAGAACGCAAGAGGGAAGGAGGTGAGGCGAGGGCGAGACGCCTGGACGCGCGCAGAAAAAGGAGTGGTATGGCTTATGTTATGACCAACGCGTGGAGCACCAGGGACCAACACGTGGAGCACCAGGGCACACCTGCATTTTGACAGCTTGGAGTGGTACAAGTGGCATTGAAACGCTTTCGCCGCCATTTCATCAGACTGTATCACAAACCGCGCCCCGTGCGCATATAATATTCGCGCCTGCTCGTTGCTGTAAGCCCAGGGAGAGGATCAGGGAAGAGCGGGGACAGGTGGAGGCGTGAGTGAGCATGGGATGGGAGCAATGAGCGATGCCACGTGCCATGCTCATTGCACAATGTATCACATGACGTGTGGGCTACACGGGCGCTAAGGCGATGGAGTGTGCGCACCCCTGCAGCGCCGGCAAAAGCATCCTCTAGCTCAACGTGCAAAAGCAACCTCTAGCTCAACGTGCGCGCCGCCCTGTGCGCGCTTCCACTGAAAACAAGCATGCTCTACTGCCCGTTTGCGCGCGCAAACGGGCGGCAGATGGGGAGCGTGCCTAAGTGCCCGGTAAACGCAATAAGAGGTGGTTGCAGGCGAGAGCAACAGCACTTGTCTCATGAGACAACTCCTGCTGCTGCACCTGTCAGCTGCCGCGAGAAAGGGTACTTTGTGCTTGGAGAGCTCGCGCGCCAAGACGCAGTCGGACTCTGTCGTCCCCAGCTCACACGACACCACGATGCTGGCTGCAGTCAAGTGGTAGTGGTGCCACGTGTCAGGCTTCGTGGGGTCGGCATACTGAGAGTAGATGTTTGTGCCGCAGCCAGCGGTGAGGGGGCGGGGCGCAGCGTTTGCCCCTGCATCCTCCACGGCTGGAGCTTTTGGGCGGCGGAGGCGATACACGTCTTGGAGGTGGCCGTGCAGCTTCGGGTCCAGGTGTATCACCATCACGTCCACGCCTGTCTGCCGGTAGTACTCGGCGATATCGAGCGCAATGGCGTTGAAGCCCAGCAGCACCACATGCGCATGCATCACAAACTCCCCGACGAATGGCGCGGGCATACTGCTGCGCCTGTCGAGTATGGCAAGAAGGTGCTTGAAGACGGCATCGTAGAGCCGGTCCGCCAACAGGTGCCCCAAGCTCGACAAGACAAAGCAGATGAGGGCGGCCACCACGATGGTCAAATACATCTCAGGGCTGAATATGCCCAGGGCAACCGCCTGGTTGGCCAGGATAAGGGAAAACTCGCTGATCTGGTTCACCGTGTTGCCGAGCAGAAACGAGGAGCGGCCGTCGAGGCCGGAGATAGCCCCCGTCACCCAGAGCAGCACGGGGCACACAAACACCTGGGGAGATGGGGAGTGGACCCGTCACGCAGAGCAGCACGAGCAATTGGGTGCCTCTAGGCTCTGTGTGGCCGAGGTAGTGCCGTGAACCTCCTTTGCATGTGTGGTGGTGGTAGAGGCGGCAACCCCTTTGGTAAGGGGTTGACTTAGGGCCGTCAACCTCCTTTCCACTTGAAACAATACCTCTTGGTGGTGTCAGCGCCGCTGACGTGGACGCGTCCCATGGTCGTCGGCTCACTCACGCCCCCGCGTGCACAGAAACACACAGCCACCCGCGCACGCATGCGAGGGCCAAGGTACCGTGAGAACAGCGACGATGACGCCCGGGATGAGCGCGGCAAGAATAGTCTCGGGCTGGAGCGGGAGGGTCATGCCGAGGATGAAGAAGAAGAGCACCACACCAAACTGCTTGATGGGCTCGACGAAAGACTCGATCTGCACCTTGTACTCCACGGCCGAAATGCTCACCCCAGCGAAAAAGACAGCTATTTCCTGCCAACGCCGCCCAGCGCACATGCGCTCTCAGGCCTCAACCCTACGCTCCAAGCGCTAAACCCTAAAACTTTCCTGCCATCGCAGCCGAGGGCGTGCCGACGCAACACCACACAACACCATACAACACCGGCAACTCTCAACGCTACTCGCCGTCACACACCACGGCGCCCTCTCAACCCGAGGTCCGCATGCTCCCTGCATGCCACCACGAGCTGCCTCACCCCGCCGCTTGCTCTCTCCGGCATAACACGAGGGCTGTCTCGGCATCCCACCGCCAGGGAGGGCGAGCAGAAGGGAGGGAGAATCTGATTGAGGGAAGGAGCGCGGGGATGGCGCGTCTCGAAAGTCTGCCGAGGAGCGCGCGCATCCAAGTCTCTGTCCTCGCAAGAGGGGGGGAGGGCGGGGATGCACGTCTCTCTCCTTGCGAAGAGGGGATCCGAGAGACTTGGAAGGCGGAGAGAGACCTGGGAGAAGCCCGACTGGTTGATGGTGGGGAGGAACCATCCGAAAATAGCGGCTATCCCGAGCGAGTAGGCGAACACCGCCACGAACAGCTTCTCGTGGCACACTGTTTGTGTGTGTTTGTGTTTGTCAAGCCCCGGCAGGGCGCGCAAGGCGAGGGTTCGAGGGTTGGCCACCCCAAGGCCCTACTTGTGCGTACAAACGGGAAGGAATCCCCGGACCGGCTAGGCTTGCGGGTGCGGGGCAAGGAGGGGACCCCTTGCAAGGTCTCGACCCGCCCAAACTTCTGTCTCCCGGACCCAGGTCCCAGCCCAGCGCGCAGTAAGCTGCCCACACGCACGGCTACAGAAACGAATTCTTCCCCGACATCCGAAGCGCATTGGAGCAAGTCCTGAGCCCGACACAGGCCCGACACAGGCCCAGGCTGCGGGGTGCCCCAGGCAGGCGCCTTGCCTCCATGCACACACAGGCATGCGCACACACAAGAGGGTGGGAGGCAGGAAGGAGGACCGGCGCAGTGGGCGAAAAGGGCATCGAGCACGTAACGGTTGAGGAGGAAGAGGACGATGAGGAGCACCGCAAACCACATTGCCAGATAACCTATTGTCCTCCCAATGTCCACTCCTGCGCACAGGCTCAGTCAAAGTCTTTGACTCAGTCTTGCCTCAGTCTTGACTCCGCGCTGCCTCTCCCTCCTCCACTCTCCCTCTTGGACCTCCCCCCCCCCCCTGCTCCTCACGTGCCTGGAGCGTGAATGCTTGCACGCATCCTCCATCGACACATGCCAGACGTAGAAGGAAAGAGAGAGGGCGGGTTGCCGGGGGGAAGCGGGGAAAGCAAGAGAGAGATGGATTTGAAAGAGAGAGAGGGCAGGCAGGCAGGCGGGCGAGCGAGAGACCAACAGCGTTGGGGTCGAAGGCAGGCATGAGAGCTATCCCCACAACCGCACTCACGTCTTGGATCACCATGAGCCCTAGGATGATCTTTGCCGCGCACAACCCCCAGCATGTCAAACAGGCACACACGACGTTGCACCGCTCGCAAACAGGCACACACTACGTTGCACCGCTCGCACTCCCCTCTGACACACCACGTTGCAACCCTCCCACTCCCCTCTCACTCCTTCATTTTCTCTCGGGCTAGGGCGGGTGGCCTCCTCGCTGGACACAGTGACCTGGCTGTGGAGCATTTCCATCTCTGCGCGTTTCTTGAGGCAGCCCAGGACGAGGATGGTCGATGAGAGCGTGCAACAGAGTCCGAAGTAGACCCAAGGCACCCAGCCCGCGTCCCGGAAGAGCCACACGCCAAGCCCCGTGAAGAGGCCGAGGTTGAGGATGACCTGACCGAGTCCGTTGACCAAGACGCGGCTCCAGTTGCTCTTGAACGCTGTCAAATCTACTTCCATGCCGCCCATGAAGAGAACAAGCAAGATGCCCAGGTCGAAGAGGCTGGCTGCCGTCTTGACGCTGCCACTCAACGCCCCCCCGGTTAGTGGGGGTGTTGAGCAAGGCCGCGGGGCAAATCTCGAGAAACAAGCAACAACTCTGAATGTCCAAATGGGTTGGCGCTCACGCGTTAGTGTCAAACGCTACCGCGGCAGCGCTTGACGCTAACGCGTTAGCGTTTGACGCCCGCAAACGCGTGGGGACCGCCGCGTTTGCGGGCATGCGCGAGTCTGCTCGGCACACCTGAGCCCCATGGGGCTTGGATCTCCAGGGTGCAGGACGGGCCCGAACACGATGCCCACGAGGATCATCGCGATGATCTGCGACTGCTTCGCAAGATAGAAGGGCACCGACAGCACGACCAGCATGAGCACTGCAGGAAAGAAACGTCAGGGCCGAGCATGCCACGCGCATACACGACGAGTACGGGGAAGCCTTACTGAGGATGCCCACGGGTGACACTAGCTGTGGGTTTGACATTCTCTCCTCTGAACACAACGAGTGGACATCAATCTCCACGCGGCATTTTCGGCATTTTTAGCTGTGGGTTTGACATTCTCTCCGCTGAACACAACGAGTGGACATCAATCTCTTTACGGCATTTTCATTAGGAAATTTTGCAAAAACAATTATTTCCTGAAAGCTAAATTTTTACAGTACTCTAGTACTGTACGTAAATTTCAACAGGTCTCAGAATCCCATTAGTAACAATGGAAGACAGACGTGCTCCATACATGGACAAGGGGAGTGCAGCGACGCCCATCGTCGCCGCGCGGTGCGCTACACCTCCCATCCGCCTTCGCACGCTGCTGTCGTCCAGAGCCCCTCTGCCTCGGCTTTCCCACAAGCGGATGCCATTGCGCGCGTGCGCGGGGCAACAGGGCCGGGCCTGAGAGGGCTTGGCCATGGCGCTTGTGCGTGGCAGGGTGGCTGCGACGACGCCAGGCGCAGATCCCGACAAGCTGCCGTACCCTGAAAATGTCGAGCCCGGCAAGCCCGGCACCTACTTCGCCAAGCCCGACGAGACGTGCCACAAGATAGCAAAGATGTTTGGCGTGGACCTGGATCTTTTGGTGCAGATCAACAAGAAACGCTACCCGACGCTGCTCTCGTCGTCAAAACTGAAGAAGGATACGTGCATCGAGCTCCCGCCGCCCGACATGCGCTGGATCCTTACCAAACAGATTTCGAAGACGAAACCCGAGGGCAAGAAGAAGCGAATCTACTCGGTTCAGGTGTGTGTTCTCGGTTCAGGTCGTTCCCATTTGTGTCTTGGGGCCTTTTTCTGTCCCTGTCCTCCGCACACAACAAGGTTGGAGCGCTGGGGGCGCGAGGCACATGGCGTGCTGAAATCGGCGGTGTGTGCTTGCTTATGGCACGAGCACAGGATATCGAGCCGCCGCACCAGATGTACCACAATATCGAGAGCTTCCGCGTTCAGGAGTACCCGCAGCTGTCTAACATCTACCGTCCGCACGAGATCGTTTGCGCGCTGTACCCCAACGAGACCTTGCATGGGACAGCCTCCGCCTCCGACAACACTCACTGGCTCACGGAGTTCTACCCAGCCATCTTCCTGCGCCTCATCCCAAACTCCAACCCTCCCAAGGTACCCAGCTCCTGTCGCACACTGATACAGAAGCGCAACCACGAGGCGAGCTAGCGCGGGCGGCTGGCTGCTTTGTGCAAGGCCTTTGCTTTCTCGCGTTGCTGCTGTTGCTCATGCGCATCCAACTCATGCTCAACAGCAGCTCCGCAAACAACTCCTGCTTCTCAGATGCCAAGTGCGTCATAGGTGTTGTAGATGTATGGCGCGATGCCACTTGGCCGGGTGCTGCGGGCACCGTCTGCTGCTTTCCGTCTGCTGCTTTCGCAGGGCACCGTCTGCTGCTTGCTTGTTGGCAGCTGGTCGTCACACCAGCTGCTTTCTTGTTGGCAGCTGGTCGTCACACCAGCGAGCTCGACAATCTCGACAATTTTGTCGCACGAACCGTCAAACAACGCGTGCTCGTCACGTGACACTCGCGGTGACACACCGGGTCACAACGCGTGCTGGTGACGTGAGTGCGCTCTGACGTGACACACCGCGTGACAACGGTGCTCGTCACGTGACACACCGGGAGCTGGTCACACCGGGAGCAGGAGACAGCAGATGACTGTTGCGTGCGCAGGCGATGCTCAAATTCGAAAACGACAAACACTCTCTGGACCACGAGGACCGTGGCCTAGAGATTGCTGTCCCGCTCTCTGTCATCATCAAGGTGTCATGCCTGTAAGCGCGAGCCGTCTTGCCAACGCACAACGCGGTGTCTGGTCTATGTGTGTGTGCGGTGGGGGGGGTGGACGCAAATATGGGTGGGAGGAGAGGGAGAAGGGACTGACACATATGGGAGTGGGAGAAGCCTTTGACCTCTGTCGCAGCACTCACACATGTGACATGGGAGCGGCAGAGGGAGAAGGCACGCAACAAAGGGGACGGAGAAGAAGACGGCGCGCTCCACGAGACCACCGAAATCCAGATCTTTGACCCCAAGTATCCGGAACTTGGGAAGCGTCAATTTCTCTGGTGTCCCGCCTCGTCGTGTTGTGTGTTTGAATATGCAATTATTCGCTTGCGTGCCAACACGCGCACCACCATTGCGGCATCTTTTCTGGCGTCAGACCACGAGGTGGTGGCACCTTCTCCGGCCGCTAACCTCGTGGCTAATCTCGTGGCACCTTGTGGCAACTTGTCCGGCGTCTCAATCTCCCTCCATAGGGCCCGCTGTGGGAGGGCTGGAGCAGACAAGACGGAGGGGTGGAGTGGCTCATGTTCGACGGAGGGGTGGAGTGGCTCATGTTGAGCGCGCCTCTGCTGGCACTCTAGCCCCATGCCTCGTGTTGCATGGCAGGGACTGATGCACCTCGGCTTAGCTGTTGCCTGCCTTGCAGGAGTGACAGCTGGTGTAGCAGGAGTGACAGCTGGTGTATGCCTGGCAGGAGCGGAGGCAGACAGCTCCAGACAGGCAACGCCTGCCTCCCACGCGGCACAGACATGTGCTGTGGCACTTGGGCTGACAGGTGCTCTGGCAGGGACTGATGACAGGTGCTCTGGCAGGGACTCGTGGACGCAACACTGGCACGATTCGTTGGATGCAGGCTGGAAGCTCAAGTTCCGTTGCCGACTTCCATGCGCCTCATCCGCCTCTGCCATGCAGTCGCAACCCACTGCCAGTCACGGTCGGCGGAGGCAACACACGGACTACAGCTATGTCGACACTGAATACCCACAAGCTCGCTCGCCCAGTCCGCCAAAGTCGCCTCGCAGGTCCGGCGACGCGAGCCCCTCTTCCCTCTGGCTCATCGCAAAAGCTAGAGTAGACGCGTCACATGGAAAGGGATGCAAATGGGCTGCAACCGGCTGCTTGACGTGTGATGCTTGGATGAAGATGACTTGTTGTCGCATGCAAGAGACTGCCTGACGTGTGTCATGCCTCCATGCACGCTCGGGTAGACTTGTGGCATGCAGCGACAAGCGTTGTGGCATGCAGCAACAAGAGTTGTGGTGACATGCATCAACAAGCCTTGTCACCCCCATGAAGAAAGCTAGGTTAGACGCGTCACATGCGTCACATGCACCAAAGCGATGCCGATTGCTAGCGCCGAATGCGTCCGCGTAGGCTTGCCTGCTTGACGTGTGTCAAGGAGGGTGTGAAGGAGGGAGGAAAGGGACCTGGAAGGTGTCGAAAGGGACCTGCAAGATGTCGAAAGCGCTAGCTTTCGCGTAGCCTCGTCACATGCAGAGGCAGATCAACCTCCACTCCACTAACGGTGTTTACGGGCTGGGCAGGATGACGGAGGACCAAGTGCGGCAAACGCTCCAGCACCTCAGAGTCGAGGACATGTTGTTTAAGGACACGCCGCTGCCTGTGCACGGTGTCTTTTCTGTTGGGCGCAAGGACTTGGCGCGCACCTGGCCTGCTTGGAGGCGCCGCGTGTGTCCTCCTTGCAGCCTTGCGTGTGTCCTCCTTGCAGGTTTGCGTGTAGGCTTGCGTGTAGGCATCACTTTTGCCTCTGTAGCCTGTTTGGTATTCAGCTGGCATGCATGGCAGGCGATGTAAAGATGGAGGAGGAGGAGGAGGTGCAAGAAACGGCAGCAGCCCAGGCGACAACGCAGGAGGCACAGCAAGGGGCCCTGACGGACGAAATCGAAGAGGAGAGGGCGCCGCATATGCAATGGACATACAAGGTGCTGACGAGTAGCGGCAGGGCAAACTCTCTCTGTCTCCACATTTGTTTGGCGCTTCAAGTGTGCGGAGAAAGGCACGCGAACTGAGCTTTCTGAGCTGGTCGAAACGTTGCCCATGCCTGGCCTTGGTGCGCATGCTTTAGCTGGTTGCCCATGCCTTAGCTTGTCAAAGCGTTCCCGAAAGCACTCCCGTTCACTTCTTGACAGATACACGCAGCGGAGAACAGAGCCCTCCAGAACATGTTCTCCAACACATGAGCCCTCGTGAACATGAGCCCTCCATATACACATATGACAACATAGCTTCGGGGATGCTTACTTGAGAAGACTCGAGCCCTCCAGAACATGTGTTGGAGAACATGTTCTGCAGGGCTCATGATGCTTACTTGAGAAGACTCGAGCCTCCAGAACATGAGCCCTCCATACGAACGCGCTTGCGTCCTGCGCAAGAGCGTGCGATGATTTCGACAGACACTGACTTTGACATGCTGTACAGTCGCACGATGGAAAATCGCGGCACTGGACCGCCACGCGCGCCATTGACACTCTGCGAGAACCTGCTCCCTACCTCGTCTTGTGGTGAAGTGTGAATAAAGGGAATGGTTGCTGCTAGATGTTTGAATGTTTGTGGTTTGATGCTGCTTCATGTTTGTGGTTGCGTATCGACTCTGAGAAGAGACGGGTACAGCAAGTGACAGAGGTCAACACTTGAGAGCAAGTGACAGAGGTCAACACTTGAGAGCAAGTGACAGAGGTCAACACTTGAGAGGTCAACACAGAAGTCATGAGGGGTCACGGACCGAGAGTCGGGTCCTTCCAAAACCCTCGTTTCACCTGAGGTGACATCCGGGGGAAATCCACTGATTGAAACAGTATGTCATCATCGCCTTGAAAGAAACTAAGGGGACCGCATACTACCGCACTTCCGCAAGGGGACCAAATGCGCCCCCTTAGTTTCGCACCAGAATTTTTCTTGGGATTTCGCGCGAGGGTGAAAGTCGGGGGACATGCGGTCTTGGATGTACCCCAGTGTCTCTTGAGAGCATGCCTAGCAAAGCACGACCCCTGTGTCTGGCGAGTGAACTCGAGAACGCCTGGCAGGGCAGCACAAGATGGCCTCCCAAAGCATCCTCACCAAAGAATGAACCCCCAGTCATTCTGCATCCATGACTCTAGTCGCCTGCCAAAGAAGGACTGAGCTCAAACCCACGCCCGCCACATGTCACTGAGCTCAAACCCACGCCCGCCACATGTCACTGAGCTCAAACCCACGCCCGCCACATGTCACTGAGCTCAAATCCACTGGCACATGATTTGAACACTGTCATCAGTCATCTGCGTATCGCACACCCCATTTGGCCTTGAGACGCTTTCATTCCTTCGAGACGCTTTCATTCCTTCCTGGAAGCCATGACGCTGAGTGCTGCCATTCGGTGGCCATCAGTCACGAGGGAGGACAGGGATCAGGTGTATGAGGACAGGGATACGGAGTCTGGTTGGGATGCTACGCCAAATCTCCATGTCTCCGCTTCTCTAAAGTCACGAGTGAAGGAGGGTGAATGAGGCAGCAGGCTTCTCGCGGTCTTCTTCGGAAGGCTAGAGAAGGCGTGTAAAGAGATGACTTGGTTCAACTCACACGACTAGCGTTCATCAGGAAAAAACATGTGAAGACATCACACCATACGGTGTGATCACACAATTTCCAAAAAATGGACGTTTGTTCACACCGAAATATCGTTTCATCACACCATAAATATTTGATCACACCGAAAAAAAATTGTTCACACCATTAATTTTCAAAATCACACCGTCATAATTTTGTTCACACCATGAAGATGTTGATCACACTCTTGAAAATTTTGTTCACACCATC
>Ga0315905_10006114_pt1 | contig 12230 bp, 6 predicted proteins | sample LakEriMetagenome_5_FD_203522 | JGI IMG/M metagenome (GOLD analysis project Ga0315905, IMG submission 203522) | Freshwater fungal communities from buoy surface, Lake Erie, Ohio, United States - Buoy 4 MA121 | ecosystem: Environmental > Aquatic > Freshwater > Lake | place: USA: Lake Erie, Ohio...
ATCCGCCGTGCCCGTGCTCATGCTCACCGCGCGCGGCGACGAGACCGACCGCATCGTCGGCCTCGAAGTCGGCGCCGATGACTACCTGCCAAAAACATTCTCCACCCGCGAATTGCTCGCCCGCCTTCGCGCCGTGCTTCGGCGCAGCGCGCTCAATACGGGTCCAGCCACGTCACCGGCCGAGGCTCCGCCCAAAGAAATCGTCGTCGGCGATCTCCGCCTGAACCTCGACGCCCGCTCCGCCGTGCTCGGCGCCGAAGCGCTCGTGCTGACGCCGGTCGAATTCGATTTGCTCGCGAGTCTCGCCAGAGCGAAGGGCCGCATCAAATCCCGCGAGGCGCTTCTGGATGAAGCACGCGACCGCAATTACGACGTGTTCGACCGCTCGATCGACGTCCACATTTCGTCGCTACGAAAAAAACTCCACGACGACGCGAAGGAACCCCGCTTCATCCGCACCGTGCGCTCCGCCGGCTACATGATGGTCGCGCCGGAATAGTCGCACGGCCGTCTGGTTGTAAAACCGACCGCCGGTCGGTTGTCGGAGCACAGAAAAGCCCGACCGCCGGTCGGACCCACAGTCCAGGCGAGTTCACGCTCAAGGCCGGGCCAAAGCGCATTGGGGACCACGCGCTCTGGCTCGGATTTCTACGGCAAGGCGTAGATTTCCACGAGCGCGGTGCCCGTCGTGCCGCCGACCCCGCCCAACACCGCCGTGTAAGCTCCGGGGGGCAACGTCGCGATCAACGCCGCGTCCCGGCTGCCCGTTGTCAGCGCAAAGGTGCCGACCGTCGCCGCCGCCGCGGCGAGCTCGGTCGCGTTTACCCCGGTGGACCAGTTGTCATTGGTCGCGAGCGCGGTCTGACCGCGGTAGAGGGTGATCGTCGGATCACCGAGTGCGTCGCCGATGTTGAACGCCGTCAAAGCCGGTCCGACTCCCCGAATAAGCACGCGCAAGGCGCCGGTACCGCTGATAATGAACGCCGGAATGAGCACATCATCGCCCGTGCCCGCAAACGCGCGCGTCGAGGCGGCGGCGAGTGTGGGCGTGCGGTCCGTCGCCGTGTCGTAGGTTTCCAACAACACGACGCCGCTACCGCCGTCGGTCGCCGTGATCGGCGTGCTGTAGAGCCCTGCGCCGAGCGTGGTGACGAGGGCCGCGTCCCGGCTGGCCACCGCGAGGGCGAACGCGCCCGACGCAGCCATCGTGGTGGTGTCGGCGGCCAGCCAGTTATCGTTGCTGCCCAGCGTGACGCCGTCGCGCACGAGGCTCAGCCTCGGATCGGCCAGCACGCCCGCGACGCTAAACGGGGTGAGACCCGGGCCGACGGCGCGGGTAAGCAGCGGCTTCGTGCCTGCGCCCGTGAGGAGGAAACCCGCGATCGGCGTGCCGGCCGCACCGCCGATGCGCGCCCGCGTGGCGACCGAAACCAGGCGCGCGGTGCCCGAGCTGCCGACCGCCGCGCTCGCCGTGGCGTCGTTGCCCACCCCGGAAAGTCCGCCGGCCCCGCGGATATCGTAGGTCGCGAGCGCGGTGAGCGTCACCCGGTAGTGGGCCGCGACGGTCGCGGTGGAGAAGCTCGTCGTGTCGCCGCCTGCGCTCGTGATTGCGGCGGCACCGGCGAGCGCCGACCACGTCGCGCCATCGGGCGAGGTCTCGATACGGTAGGTCGCCCCTTCGACCGAAGTCCAAGTGATCGCCACGGCCGCGCCGGCTTGGCTGGCATTTACGCTGATCGGCGAGGCTTGGCTGGCGCGGACATATTCGACCACGGTCTCGTTGATCGCATTCACGCTGCCACCGGTGGGATTGCCGTAGAATTGCCGGCCGATGAGATTGGGAAACTTCGGTGTGCCGTCCGCCTCGATGGTGAGAAAATAGGCCCAGGTGCCGTTGGGAAACTCGGGCGTCACGCAAAAGCGGACGTTGTATTCATTGAGATCAAAATCCGTGCCTTGGATTTTTCCCAAGTCGCCGAGGTAGTCGTAGTCTTCCAGGTAGTTGCCGAGCGGAAAAGCCGGGCTGACCGCCGGGCCAGTGACGGTGGTCGGCAACGTTGCGCTGCGATTCTGCACGCGGGCGGCCCACGCCGGCAAAGTGGTGCGGCCCGCGGAGATGAGATTCGTGGTGCCGTTGGCGCCGTCGCGTTTTACGAAGCCCGGGGTCATCCGGCGCAGGCCGCTTGCGGCGTTCATCGGCGACGCGTAGCCGAACGGGCCGTAGACCGGCAGACCGTCGGCGAGCCACGCGACGATCGGCGAGTGTTTCGTCACCGGCGCCGTGCTCTCGGTATAGATTTTGGTCGCGGGGTTGAACTCGACGTGATCACCGAGCGCGAACCGCACGGCCGGAGCGTTGGCGTGGTAGTGGTGGCTGGTCATCGCCTGATGCGCGAAGGCCGGGTCGAACGTCACGCCTTCGTTGGCGTAGGCCTCACGGTTCCATACGCCGTCGCCGCGACCACCACCCGTGGGCGAACCGTCTGCGCCGGAGGCGTTGATGTAAGAGAAGGTGTCGCGGTTGTCATAGGCGGCGACGCCGTCGACAAAATAGCCGATGGGACCGGCAGGGGTCAGCGTCTTGGCCGCAGGAATCGTGGGCGTGCGCGGGAAGCGGACGAGGGTGCCTGAGTTGGCCGGAAAACTGGGGAAATTCTGCGTCTTCGCGGTGTTGAGATACCAAGGTCCCATGACGTGGGTGCCGAGGCCCGTCGTGCGCAGATAAACCCAGCTCGCCGAGGACGAGACCTGGATGACGCCCGCGTAACTGGGCGTGGTCTGCGAAGTCGTGCCGCGCGTCCACGTCGTGACAGAGGTCCCGGCCAGCCGAGCCGCGTCCGTTTGATAGATGCGCGCGTAGCGGCGGGTGTTGGCCGTTTGCCAGGATTCGAGCTGGGGATCGGCGGCGAAGATCGAGACGCAGGAAATCGCCAGCGACGCGGCGACTCCGATGATTTGCGGAATTTTTTGTGTGGGCGACATGGAGGTGAGGAGGCGAGCCCAATAAACCATCGCCCGGTTAAGCCGATGTGAGCGGCGGAAGGATTTTTGTTAAGCCCGCGTAAACGTTGCGGATTTTTACGCCCGATTAGGCTACCACTCCGTCCTGCGATGAAACTCTCGTTTCCCCTTTCGCTCAAAGTCTCGCTCTGGCTGCTCGCCAACTTGCTGTTGCTCGCGGCGGCGGGCGGAGGTTTCTACGTGAGCCAGTTTGGCCTGGGCTGGACGTCGCTGACCCATGGCGTGCTCGGCGATCAATTGCAGAGCATAGGAGATTCGATCGCGAGCGACCTGCAGGCGGAACCCGAAAGCGAACGACCGGCCATCATCGCTTCGCGCAGCCTCAAATACGGCGCGGATTTTTTTCTGTTCACCAACGATGGCCGGCTCGTTGCCGGCGACGGCGTCGACCTGCCAAAAGCGGTCCGCGAAGAACTTGATCGCAGCCTGCGCCGCGGCAGTCCCACCCCCGAAAACCCGCCAGCCCACGGCCAACCGCCACGCGGCCCGCGCTCGCCCGACAGCGGACGGTCCGAAAATTTCTCCACCTCCGACGGCCCGCCGTCGTCCAACCGCCACCCGCCGCCGGGCGGGAAATTTCTCGTGCGCACCGCAACCCCCGCCGCCACTTGGATCGGCCTGCGGGTGCCGATCAAAATGGGCTTCGGCCCACCGACGCCCGGCACCGTCATCATTCGCACCGATTCGCTGTGGACGCTCGCCCGGCTTCTTCGCCTCGGCCCCGGACTCGCGATCGGCGCCGGCGCACTTTTGCTTTCCCTGCTCTTTTGGCTCCCGCTCGTCGGCGGCATCACCCGCTCGCTGGCGCGCCTCAATCGCGCCACCGAGCGCATCGCCGAGGGCGAATTCGCCACCCGCGTCAAACTCGACCGCCGCGACGAAATCGGTCAACTCGGCCACTCCGTCAACCGCATGGCCGAACGGCTCGACACGCTCGTCAACGGACAGAAACGTTTTCTCGGCGACGTGGCCCACGAACTCGGTTCACCGCTTGGCCGCCTGCAAGTCGCCACCGAAATTCTGGAGTCGCGCGCCGACCCGTCCCTGCAGCCGCCGATCGCCGATGTGCGCGAAGAGGTCCAGCACATGGCCGCGCTCGTCAACGAACTCCTCGCCTTCACCAAAGCCGGTCTGCAAGCACCTCTGCCGGCGCTTGCTCCCTCGCCGCTCGCGCCGCTCGTGCAACGCGTGCTCGCCCGCGAAGACCCCGCCCTCCGCGTCACCGCGCACCTCGCCGAGGAAGTCTCGGCGCTCGCCGACCCGGCCCTGCTCGAACGCGCGCTCGGCAACCTCGTCCGCAACGCCCTGCGCTATGCCCCAGCCGGAGTGATCACCGTTTCGATCCAGCCCGCCGGACCCCGGGCCATTCTCACCGTCGCTGACGAAGGCCCCGGTGTGCCCGCGGACGCGCTCGCCCGCCTCGGCGAACCGTTTTACCGGCCCGACGCCGCGCGCACCAGCGAGGCCGGCGGCACCGGCCTGGGTCTCGCTATCGTGCGCGCCGGCGTCGCCGCCTGTCGCGGCACCGTTGTCTTTCGCAACCGCGCGCCACGCGGCTTCGAAGCCACGATCTCCCTCGGGCTCGCCTGACGGGCACCACCGCACGAGAGCGCTTCCCGCAAGGGACGGCGGGCAAAAAAACGCGCCGACATTCCTCTGGCCAACGGTCCGCTCCGACCGATATTTTCCCGCAGTCATTTTCATGAATTACTCCACGCACATCGAGAACCCGGATATCATTTTGGTCGGCTCCGGCGTCATGTCGGCCAACCTCGCCGCGCTGCTCAAGCGCCTCCAGCCGACCATCAAAATCCAAGTCTACGAGGTCACGTCCGATCTCGCCCAAGAGAGTTCCCACGGCTGGAACAACGCCGGCACCGGTCACGCTGGCATCTGCGAACTCAGCTACACGCCCCACCGCGAAGCCGACGGCACCGTCAACGTCGCCAACGCCATCAAGATCTTCGAGCAGTTTGAACGCACGAAACAGTTTTGGAGCTACGCGCTGGCCTCCGGCATGATCGACCGGCCGACGGAGTTCATCAATCCCGTGCAGCACCTCAGCTTCGTTCACGGCGAGGACCAGGTCGCCTACCTCAAAGCCCGCCATGCCGGACTGGCCGCGCACCATTTCTTCAAGGGCATCGAGTTTAGCACCGACCGCGCGACGATCGGTTCATGGGCGCCCCTCCTCACCGAGGGCCGCGCCGAAGGTCCCATCGCCGCGACCAAAATGGACTGCGGCACCGACGTGAATTTCGGCAATCTTTCCCGCAAACTCCTCGGCTGGCTCGCCCGCCAAGAGGGCTGCGGCATCGCCTCCCACCATCGCGTCGTCGACCTCACCAAAACCGCCACCGGCTGGGACGTGAGCATTCAAGACCTCGCCACCGGGCAGCTTCGCCAGAACCGAGCCAAGTTCGTCTTCGTCGGCGCCGGCGGCGGCAGTCTCCATTTGCTTCAGAAATCCGGCATCGCCGAAGCCCGCGGGCTCGGCGGTTTCCCCATCGGCGGCCAATGGCTCGTCTGCGACGACCCCAAGATCGTCGCCCGCCACCACGCCAAAGTCTACGGGCAAAACCTCGACACCGCGCCCACGATGGCCGTGCCCCATCTCGATTCCCGCCTGCTCGACGGCAAAAAGACCCTGCTCTTCGGCCCGTTCGCCGCGTGGACCACGAAATTTCTCCACCGCCAAGGCAGCGTGTTCGACCTTCCCGCCTCCGTTAGGCCGCATAACCTCGCCACGCTCCTCAAAATCGGCGCGAGCAATCTCGGCCTCGTGCGCTACCTCGTGCAACAGGGCACCCAGAGCATGGCCGACCGCATGAAGGTCCTCCACATTTTCTATCCGACCGCCCAGGCCTCCGACTGGAAACTCATCGACGCCGGCATCCGCGTGCAGGCGATCAAGAAGACCGACGGCGAGGCCGGCATCGTGCACTACGGTACCGAGGTCATCACCAATCCCGAACGCACGATCTCGGCCCTCCTCGGCGCGTCGCCCGGCGCCTCGGTCTGCGTCCACATCGTGCTCGACGTCATCAAGCAGTGTTTCCCCGACTTGATTTCGTCCCCCGAAGGCCGCGCACGCCTGAAAGAAATGATCCCCACCCACGACGTGGACATCAAACTCCCCGAACACGCCGCCTTCTTCAAAACCCACAGCGACCGCGCCGAAAAAATCCTCGGGCTCGCTTAGTTTTCCGCTCACGGAACACACGGAATAACCGGAAGAAAATCCCTTCCGAATTCCGCGTCTTCCGTGTCTTCCGTGAGCCCTTTCCGAATCCTCACCATGTCTTCCACGATCTACACCGCCGCCGTCGATTTCGGCGCCACCAGTGGCCGGGTTATCCTCGGCTCTTGGTCGAAAAATAAACTCACGCTCAACGAAGTTCACCGCTTCCCCAACACCTTCCGCACCCTCGCGGGCCACGACTACTGGGACCTCGGCACGCTTTGGCACGAGGCCCAAACCGGCCTGCGCAAAGCCGTCGCCGCCCTCCCCCGCGGCGCGAAACTCGCCTCTGTCGGCGTCGATGTGTGGGGCGTCGATTTCGCGCTCGTGAATGACGCCGGTCGTCTGGTCTTCCCCGTCCACGCCTACCGCGACGCCCGCTCGCAGCCCGGCCTCAAGCGCCTCGCCAACACCCGCGCCGCGCTCGCCCGCGTCTACGCCGCCACCGGCATTCCCAACGTCTTCTACAACTCCTCGCTCCACCTCGAAGAGACCGTCGCCTCCTGTCCCGCGATCACCGACCTCGCGACGCGCTGCCTCTTTCTGCCCGACTATTTTAATTTCCTTCTCTCCGGCCGCATGGAGAACGAACTCACCGTCGCCAGCACGAGCCAGCTCCTCGATGTCCACTCGACCGACTGGTCGCCCGCCGCGCTGAAGCACTTCCGCCTTCCGCCCCAGTGGTTCTCCAAGCCGATCAAATCCGGCACCCGCCTCGGCGCGGTGAAAAACTTCCCCGAGCTCGCCGGTGTGCAAGTCGTCGCCGTCCCCGGCCACGACACCGCCGCCGCCTACGACGCGATGCCCGCGTCGCCCGACGGAACCGATCTCTTCCTCAGTTCCGGCACCTGGTCCCTCGTCGGCTTCGAAAGCGACCAACCCATCCTAGGCGCCGAAGCCCTCGCCGCCCGTATCTCCAACGAACGCATCGGCGACGGCCGCTACCGGCCCCTCACCAACGTCATCGGCCTGTGGCTGCTCGAAGGCACGATGAAGGACTTCGCCTCGCGCCCGTCCGACGACAAAGCGTGGGCCGCCCTCATCGCCGCCGCCGAAAAACTCCCCTCGCCCGCCGCGCTGCTCGACGTCACCGACCCCGCGTTCACCAATCCGGCTTCGATGAAGGCCGCGATCGACGCGCAACTGAAACGCCGGAAACTCCCCGCGCCGAAAAACCTCGCCGCCTACACCCGCCTCATCTGCGACTCCCTCGGTCGCGGCCACGCCGACGCCATGCGCGCCTTCGAAAAAATGGCCGGCAAAAAATTTAAGCGCATCCTCATCGTCGGCGGCGGCTCGAAAAACCGCCTGCTCTGCCAAGCCACCGCCGACGCCGCCGGCCTCCCGGTCGTGTCCTTCGCCCTCGAAGGCACCGCCGTCGGCAACCTCGCGAGCCAGCTCATCGCGCTCAAAGCCGTCAAAGACCTCCCCACCTTCCGCCGCCACCTCGCCGCGAATCTCAAGCAGACGGTCTACACCCCGCACCTCTAAACCTGGAACGGGCATCGTGCCCACGTTCCATGCCGACGCCCAGATTGCCGCTTTGGCCGCGGACACTAGGGTACGTCTTCAAAATCACATGAGCCAGAGGAAGACGCAGGCGAGAGAGACGAAAGCAGAGAAGCTAGAGACAGTTTGATCGTAGCGAGTGGCGATACGGCGGGCGGATTTGAGACGGGCGAAGGCGTTTTCGACCAAGTGGCGGGAGCGGTAAGAGTGCTGATCGTAGAGTGGTTGAACGAGGCGGTTGCGGCGGCCGGGGATAACCGGTCGATGGCCTGCGGTAACCAGACGTTCCCGCCACCAGTCGGCATCGTATCCGCGGTCGCAGATCACCTCGGCGGAGCCGGCCGGAATCAAGGCCGGGGCTTGAGTGATGTCGTTGCGTTCGCCGCCGGTCACAACGAAGCGCACGGGGTAACCCAAAGCGTCGGTGAGCAAATGCACCTTGCTGGTCAGCCCGCCGCGGGAGCGGCCGATGGCTTCGCGTAGATAGCCGCCCCGTGCCCGGGTGCCGTGCGCATGCACCCGCACATACGTCGCGTCCACCGCGTAGCTCTCCGGATCGTGCTCGGTCGTCAGCAAAGCGAGGATCTTGCTCCACAGCGCCTGCCGCACCCACCGCCGCCAGCGCGTATAAACGCTGCGCCAGTTCGGATAGCTCTCCGGCAGGTCTCGCCACGGACTGCCCGTGCGCGCGATCCACATCATCGCTTCCACAAAAGGCCGGTCGGCGTGCCTCGGTCTTCCTCGGCTGCTTCGCCTGCCGTTTTTCAGCCCCGCACGGTTAATTTTTTTAGGCCCGTCCACCGGGCCCCGCTCAGTTTTCTTGGGATCATCCGCCCATTCTACACTCATCCCTCCACTTGGTTCCCTCTACTCTCCTCAATTTTGAAGACGTGCCCTAGGGCACAGCGATTCACTGCGCCGACATTTTTGCCTCACGGCACGTCGTAGAGTTCGACGAGCACCACTCCACCGACCCCAGCCGGTCCGCGCACTTGCACGCTGTAACTGCCGGGCGCGAGTGAGACCAGCAGCGCCGCATCTTTGCTTCCAGCCGGCAGCGTAAAGGCGCCAACCCTCGCGACAACCGGCCCGATTTCAGCCGTCCAATTGTCATTTTCGTAGATCTTCCCGGAGGCGCCAAACACTTCAATCCGTGGATCACTGAGAACGCCGCCGAGGCCGAACTCGGTGAGCGTCGGTCCAACGGCGCGAATCAGCACGAGGCGATTCCCGGTACCGCTGAGCACAAAGCCCGCGATCAATACGTCGTCCGCGGCGAGGAGCGTGCGTGCGGCAAGACTCGACAGCCCAAGATTCCGGTTGGCGGTGGCCGCATCGTAAACCTCGATCAGCCCTACGCCCGTGTCCGCGCTGTTGATCTGCGCGGAGTAGCTGGCCGCGCCAACGCTGGCGAGAAGCGCGGCATCTTTAGTCGCGGCCGCGAGCGCAAACGCCCCGACCGACTGCGAGGCCGCCAACAGCGCGGGTGCGTTGCCCCAGTTGTCGTTCTCGGCCAAGACCGCGGTTCCCTGCTGAAACTTCAGGCTCGGATCGGCGAGCGCGCCGGACACTCCGAATTCGGCCAGGGTCGGGCCGATGCCGCGGATGAGCACGTCTTTCGTGCCCGAGCCGGAGAGCCCAAAACCGGCGATAAGGGTCTGCTCTCCCGCGCCGGCAAAGGAACGCACGGCGAGACTGACCAGACGCGTGCTCGAACCGGCGGGAGACGCGGTCACGAGGCCCGCAGGTGAGCTCGTATCCGTCGAGACGGGCGGGGTCCAGCCGCCCAGAACGTTGGCCGGGAGGCGGTAAAATTCAGCTTCAGCCTCGGTCATCTGGCGCGAGCCCGCCGCCCGCTGGCTGGTGTCGATCATGCCCCCGGTGAGATTCTTGCTGCGATATTCAAGGAAGCGCAGACCGGACGTGCCGCCGGTGCCAGTGACGAGCCAGCCGGCCGCGGTAATGTGCGGGCCGAGCACGCAATCGAGTAACACCACCTCGCAGTTGGGAAATGAAGTGGTGTCGGTGCGCGCGAGCACGTGGTTGGTCACGCCGTCGGCGGCGGTCACCGCGCACTCGACGAAGATGAAACCGTATCTGCCGGCCGTGCTGCGGGACTGGAAGTTGTAGCCGCGGCGCAGCGCGCGCGTTTCACAGCGGTAGAAATAGGCGACCCCGCTGCCCCAGATGAAGTCGACGTCACCCTCGATGTAACAGTTGGAGAAATAAACCGCACCGTTGATCAGCAAGGTATCCTGGTAGCTGGAGAAGTCGCAGTTGCTCACGAAGCAGCGCGTGCTGTTCGTGCGCAATGCCTCGGCTTGGGAACCGCCGATGGGCGTGCTGTTGCGGAGGGTAAGTCGTTCGAGCGTGAAGTCGTTTGAGTCGATCCCGACCATGGCGCGAATGTTGCCGGAGTTGAAATTGGCGTTATTGGCGTAGGTGATGACCGTCTGGCGGCGGTCTTCGCCGCGCAGCGTGACGAACGGGCGGTTCCGCAGGAGAAGAATCTCGTGGTAAGTGCCGTTGCGGAGATTGATGAGGACTGGCTTCGAGTTATTCACCGGCACGAAGTCGAACGCGCCTTGCACGCTGGCGAAATCACCCGTGCCATCGGCGGCGACCGTGAGACTGCTCGTGCCGGCGGCGGGCCCGACGGACTTTGTTGAAAAACTCCAAGTTCCCGCACCGATTCCGGCAAAGGCCCCGCCGGATGCGTCGCGCAAAGCCCCACCCTCAACCGTCACACGATACGTCTGACCGTAGGCGAGCACCGCGGTGCGCAGCGTGATGATTGCGGTATTCCCGACGACGATCACCGGTCGGTAATTGTAAACCGTGCCGCCGATCGTGCGCGTCTGCGTGGCGGACAAGAGATCGATCATATCTACGACGGTGCCGCCGGAGTTGGTCACCACAATCCGACCGGACGTGCCGACGGTGGGCACCGCGTCGAAAATCACCCGGAGCGGTGTGTCGATGCAGACGCCGGTGGTGGCGTTGGCGGGAAACAGCGAGTTTACGCCGAGCGCGGCGTGCAGGCTCGGCGAACCAAGACAAACGAGAGTGGCGCACAGCAGGAGCCGGCGGAAGAAGCGGTCAGCAAACATCGGGGTAAGAGGGTGTGTCGAGTCAGCGTCGACGTCGCACTCGGGTCAAGAGACCGGCCTTGGGAACGCAAAAAAGGGCGGGTCAGAGACCCGCCCTACGCTCCTATCCGCGTCACCTCAACAAATCACCGCAGGAACGCTTCGTGCAGGCCGCCGTCGACCGTCACGATCTGGCCGGTGGTCTTGCTGAGGCGCTGCGAGACGAGGAGGAAATACGCCTCAGCTTGGTCGGCGGGCGTGATGGGCGCCTTGGTGAGCGTGCGGTCGGCGTAGAATTGCGCCAACTTGCGCACGAGGGAGTCGGTCGCCTCGTCGTCGGTGTAAGGAATGTTGTATTTCGCGAGCGAGCCGATGACGCGGTCGCGCGGGAACATCGCCGAGCCCTGCACCACGGTCGCGGGGGCGACGCCGTTGACGCGCACGAGCGGGGCGAGCTCCATCGCGAGCTCACGCACGAGATGGTTGGCGGCGGCCTTCGAGCAATCGTAGGCGAGCGAGCCTTTCTTCGCGACGGCGGCGTTGGCCGAGGTCGTGAGGACGAGTTGGCCTTTAAGACCCTGCTCTTTCCACGTCTTGAGCGCCTCGTCGCCGACGATGTAGCTGCCGGTGACATTCACGCCGAAGGTGAAGGCCCACTTGTCGTCGGGAATGTGGCCCGTGGTGTCGCTCGGCCAGAAGACACCGGCGGTCACGCAGATCGAGTCAAAGCCGCCGTAGGCCAGCGCGACGTCGTCGAGCATCGCACGCACGCTGGCGCGGTCGGTGATGTTGGCCGCAAGACCGAGCGCCGGGCCACAGGAGGAAAGGCCGGTGCCGGCGACGCCGATACCGAGGCCATATTTGTCGGTGATCTCTTTGGCGGTCGCCTGCGCCGTCTCGATCTTCATGTCGACGCACACGATGTGCGCGCCTTCTTTGACGAGGCGGTGGGCGGTCTCTTTGCCAATGCCGGAGCCGGCGCCGACGACGATGATGACTTGGCGCGCGAGCTCTTTCTCCGCAGGCATGCGCTTCAACTTCGCTTCTTCCAGGAGCCAGTATTCGATGTCGAACGCTTCCTGCTGCGGAAGGGAAATGTAGGTGTCGATCGCCTCGGCCCCGCGCATGACTTCGACGGCGCAGTTGTAGAACTCGGCGGTGACGCGGCTCTCGGACTTGTCTTTGCCCCACGCGATCATACCCACGCCGGGGATGAGCACCACGGTCGGATTCGGATCGCGCATCGCGGGCGAGTTGGCGTGTTTGCACTTCGCGTAGTAGGCGGCGTAGTCGGCGCGGTAGGCCTCGAGGCCGGCGGCCAGTTTCTGCTTCAACGCGGCGGTGTCCTCGGCTTGCGGATTCCAGTCCAC
>Ga0315905_10006116_pt1 | contig 12230 bp, 6 predicted proteins | sample LakEriMetagenome_5_FD_203522 | JGI IMG/M metagenome (GOLD analysis project Ga0315905, IMG submission 203522) | Freshwater fungal communities from buoy surface, Lake Erie, Ohio, United States - Buoy 4 MA121 | ecosystem: Environmental > Aquatic > Freshwater > Lake | place: USA: Lake Erie, Ohio...
AAACCGGTGGGGGAAGGCATGAACTCTTTGCGCTTGAAACATTTGTTCCTGAGCCCGACAACCACGCGCATCCAGCCGTGGTTTCAAATAGATTACCGACTCGTAGGATGTGCGACCACTCCATGCGGTGCAAACGAGCATGGGGAGGCGACAATGCTGGGTCCTCAACAAAAGAAAAATCACGCCACGTATTCACAGCAGGTGCGGAAAGCAACAGAAGCTCTGCTGCTCGGTTACAAAGCATTAGCGTAGGGTTTAGGTTTTTACCCAGCATATTTCCTGATTTTGATATGTGGCAACCAAACATAGGTATGGATTGTTCCGGTCAACGACCCGCCTGTGTTTTCAGATCCCCAGGTGGGGTACATGGCTGGCTGCATAACGAAGACGCCTTGTGTGTTCTCGTTTGGCATGCTAGACACTGATGGTGACGGCGCGATTACCAAAGAAGAGTACGGAAAAAGTTATGCAAAGGAACGGAAAGACTTTGAAATGATCGATCAGAACCAAGATAAAGTCATCACCGAGATTGAGTTCAGCTTCGTGTACCCACATGGACTTGTCAATCCGTACAGCGTCTTTGAAACCAAAGGTCCCGACTATTATTTTGGTCAGTTTTGGAGGTGGGAGGGTACGAGCGATCCGATTTCGATCACGGGCATTGGAGTTTCTGATCCAGACGTGGATGAAAATTGCATTTTCGATTCTCTCAAACCGTGTAAGTTCTTTGAGGACCCCATCAAGGCGTACAGATGTGGCAACTTAGATTTCAATGCCCGCGTGCTGATTGGGGCGATTGGTCTCAACACTGCTGACGATCTCAGATTTTACGAGAACTCTCGATCGGCCAAAGGGTTCACTGCTCAAGAAAGATTTCTCACCCAGGCCATCAGGGCTATCAGATATAGGGTGGACACACCCGAAAACATTGCAAGCGGGCTCAGTGTTGTGTCGGAACTCAATACTCAGTATAAAGACTCTCCTCAAGAGTTCTTGTTTTTGCGCGTATCAGACCAGGGTTTGACTGGTGCTAATGGCCTTGCAGAGAGTGCCCGGGACAAGAGTGGTCAAGAGGGCTTGAAAATCTATATCACAATTGCAGCGGTCAATGACGCACCAACGTTACAGACTCCCACTGACTTCACTGCTTATGAAGACGTGCCGATGCATCTGAAAGGATTAGATGGTAACGATGTAGACTCCGATGAAAAGATCACCTCTGGTCTAGCCTCGAGTGATTGGACGTCATCCAGGCACAACTTTTTTTACCTCAACAAGCTGCGAATAACCGCAGAGCTCAAGGGCTTTGGCAATGATAAAGGCCGAGGTCTAATATTTCTCAATAGCGACGCCCGCGATTTGTGGGTTGTTAGTAATGGATCGCAGGTGTTCGTAAGCATTCGATCGGTCAGCATCGACAATTACGCCTGCGCGGCTAAGGAGACGATTTTTCGACCCGGCAGTTATAAATGTGGCCAAGGTAGTGTGCCCAGCCTAGTGGGTCAGCCTTGCCGCGGATCATGGGACCATCATACCTGCTCTCTGATCGCCCGGGGAAAAGTGCAGGTTGGAAGCACTAACACTTCAATAGTCCTAGCAAAAACTTCCTCGTTGCTGGACTCAAACCTGAAGCAACGATTGGACAGGTTTGTTCCGCGCACCCAATGGAATCCGGATTTTAACCAGCTGGATGACCTTTCTTTAGCATTGCAGTGGTCACCATCACTCCGCATTGAAATCGCAGATGGTCCTTCTCGAGGCATGTATGGTTTTATTGATCATTATAATGCTAGTACAATAGAGGCAACGCTTTGGATCAAGGGCACCTACCAGGATCCCGTAAGCCAGCTCCTAGTGCAGACGGAACTTGATGCTCGTGGTATCCCCCCGGCAAATTCTACCTGGGAAATCTACATGGAGCCTCAAAGGGGAACGTGCATGTATCATGGCAATGACTTGCAGAAACTGTGTGCGCACGAAACGTTTTCGGCAAGTCTTTCTAAGGTTTGGTGGAGCCCGTGTGAAAAGGGGCAGGAGGACAAGTGTATATGCGTCATAGAAGATGAATGTAGCACAGAAGGACAATACCGCCTTCACTTGAACTATACAAAACCTGCATTCAGAGATTATATCCCGGAGCTAGTTAATGCGCTGAACCAGTTAAACAAAACTTGTGGAGGACTGCCATTCAGGGATTCTAGGTTCTTCACATCACCCCTTGCAAAGCGTTGCGAGGACGAAAGCCATTGTTCCGAGAACGTTTTGAGAAGGTGTATTCCTGGACAGACCTGTAAGTGCTGTGGCAATCTGACTGTTACATGTTCCGAGGACGATGACTGTTTGTCGTTTGGAAATCCGTTTGAAAAAAGGCAGTTGTGTGGATGCACCTCAGGGTATGAAACGATGGATGGTACAAACATATGGGAAAAACAAGACACCATGTGTTGTGCAAACCTCGACAAACGATGCAAATCTGATAGCGACTGTCAAGCGGATTTGGAAGGCTCCAAATGTGGGTGTGCGAAGTATTATCCAATGTGCGGCCCGTACACAAGAGACGGCCTTGTTCAAAGCATGAATGAACAGCCCATGCACTCCGGTTATGGGCAGCCGTGCACGTACAGGTTCCCCAGAGATGGGGGCATGGGGCTCAAATGCGACAACAACATGTTTGCATATGAGGGAACCAAAGACGCACGCATCCTAACTCAGCTAATGTTTTTTCAGATTGGTTTCGACGAAGGAAGCATGGACGGCCAAGGCAGCACTCGGATCGAAATCTATGGCGAAAAGACTTATTCTATTCTCGCTCTTCGCGGTCTTCGATACCTGACGTACAACCCGAACTATCCATTTTACAACCGTCTCTATCGTCTTCCAGAAGAAGAGCGTGATCCTACGACTTTCAAGATTGATGCCAATGATTTTGATGTTTTGCATGTGACAGCAGATGACATGGGCAATTCTGGAGGCGGCTACCGAGACGTCAAAGTCGTGCAAAAGACTGTGCCTATTCTTTCGCTGGCCGTCAACAACCCGCCGAAATTGAGTGGACCGCGTATGGTAACCGTAATTGAGGATGTTCCATACCACATTATTAATGATCCCAAAGGGATTCTCAACGGAAACCCAATCTACGGGATCAATGTTTCGGACCCAGATCAAACTAACTTTGGTTTTAATGAGCCTAGAATGGTTTTCGGTGAATCGCTGGGTTTCATGGTCAACCTCACCGTGAAGCATGGCTGCTTATTCGTCAATGAATCGTTCCTCAAATACGGTCCAGAGTATGCGGGTCGAGCTGCAAACAGAGCTGTGCTTGGAGGCCCAAGCTGTCCCTTGGATGTATCGTTCGACCTAGGAGGCTGCACCATTCGATTGAAGGATTACGGGCAGGAGAAAGCGGGTTTACATGCGGTGAAATGCACAGACTTCCCCCGGTGCAAATCCGTCGTGAGGGCACCCTGCTACTCAGACGTCTCGCCCGGTCATCCCGATTTCAGACACTGTTACGGCGGGCGGGCGTGTACTAAGATTCTAGCACTTGAAGGGCGCTTTCCTGATGTCAACAAGGTTTTGGCAAACGTGACTTACCTGAGTGATCCCGATTTTAACACGGGGTATGGCTACGATGAATCACTGACGGTGGAAGTCTCTGATAATGGTATCATCGGAGACCCCCCGATCGAAGCATACACCGACAAAATAGTCATCCCGATCACAGTGAGGGCTGTGAATGATGCACCTACTGTTGGAAGATTGCAAGATGCAGAGTGTGTTGTCCCGAAGCCTGACGGTACAGTGAGTTTAGCTGATATAAAAACAGACAAGAGACTGTTTGCTATAGACCCTGTCATTGACAGGATCGACGTCAATGAGGATACAGAATTCACGATCATGCCGGATCGGTTATGGATTGCTGACGTTGATGCGGAGGAGGCTGAAATTCGCAGCACTTACGTCTCGCCCAAATGTGCCTCCTCGTGTGGAAGTGTTGTTGCAGACCCTCGGAAAGGATGTTGCATGGAAGATACTTGCCCAGATCTTTGCAAAAAAATGAAACTTGTGTCAGAAGGGGGTCTACCTTCGGAAGTCCTGGTGGAATTTAAAGTGGATGTAGGCAAACTCAGCTTTTATCCACCGCCGACACGCACCTTGATCCGCGGGATTACCTTCATGACCAATCTGTCTCTGGCCGACATAAAGGCTCCGAAGTATGCGATTGAGCGGTGTGAAGATCAAGTGCTATGCTCAAGGAATCAGAGCAGAATTTGGATCCGGGCGCGCCTGCCTCGACTTCAGTTGGCGATGAAACAGGGCTTTTTGAGATATGTTGGCAAGGAAAACTGGGCAGGAACTGATATGTTGTATGTCTGGGTTTCTGACGACGGATACACAGACCCAAAGTTTGTCACGAAACTGACTGCTGAATCCAAGCTCCCGATCACTGTTGTCGCGATCAACGATCCTCCAAGTATTACGTATCCTGGCGGCCAAGGGTGCGTATGTGATCCCAGCACAGGGACCTGCAACTGCCAGAAAGTGCCTCCCTTACAGTTCACCAAGGGTTACGGCTGCAGGAACGACTGGATGTTATTCGGTTTTACAGATCCTTGGCCAAAAGGCGTGGCCCTCGATTGTGATCAGCCTAATTCCTCGAAAGTGCCGAACATCAAGGAGACGTATGAGAAATTTCCAGAGTTATCGAATAGGATTGTCTTCGATGATGTCGATATGAACGAGACACCAAACGGGAACATGACAGTGATCATCAAAATTGGCAGGAAAAACGCAGGGCACTTCACGATCAGAGAAATGTTCAGCACGGTGTCACTCTATCAATGGTTAGATATGGACGAAATGGTCAACCTCGAGCTTAGAGGCAAAATGCGAGAGATCAATGCGCTGATGGACAGACTCTTTTTCGACGCTGACCAGTTTTACTCAGGGCCTGCCCCCTTCCAGATTGTGGCGGTCGACAACAATAACTTTGGCATCTGCACCCCGAAGTATCGTCAAACACCTTACAAGTGCAACCGCGTGTTTTGCGCAAACATATTTTCGGGATATTTTGAAAACAAATTTTTTTGCGAGAAGCCGGTGGGTGCTGACAACTCTGTGATCAAACATCTTCCTCCAGCCTCCATGTCATGCGAGGATATCAGGCGATTGCCTGTACAGTGTCCGGCCGGATGCAGGGCAGACCCAAAAGCGCGTGATCCAATAAAATGCGCGCAAGTGAGTCCGGTTTGTACCAAGATCATCGTGCGGGAGAAGGGCGACTGGTCAGGCCCATGGTCATGTTTAGGATGTGGCTACTACAATTTGGCTACTCGACAAGTGGAGGACGTGGACGAACGCAATCCGAGTATTCCCGGACTTACCCGTGCCACCGTTGATGTGTTGGTGGGTGGAGCTGCTGCTTGTCTGTACAGTAATTGTTCGACATGCAATGCGGCTCCCCGGTCTGCAGCCAGACCGCATGGAACGGGATGCGGATGGTGCCCCAGCTTCTGTAAGGGTCTTGGAAAGTGCATGATCGAATACAACGGTGCGCCTCTTTTCGAGAGCTGCCGAACAATGCCAGATCTGCCTTTCCCTGGAAATCTGGCGTACCGACAGTGCCGCCAAGGGGATTCTAACTTGATACTTATCATCGGGGTATCGGTCCCGTCACTGATGATCGGATTGTACACCATTTATTTGATTGTAAGGTGGTTGCAGCGGCGTCACGGCTCGCTCGTGGTTTACTTCAAGAAGTTACGATTCGATATCACATACAAGGGTCGACAGCTTTATTTGCTTCCTCCCGAGGGAGCTAATTACCTGCTTTTTTTTGTTCTGATGCTGGCTTTGTTGATCGCCTTCATCATTTTCACTCAATCTTCACAGAGCGGGCCCTTCTATTTCCAAAAGGAAGTTTATCTCGACTCTCTCACGTCAATGGATTTTGAACTGGACAACTGCAACGTTCGATTCATGCCAGTGCGGAATTACCCGTCGCCGACTAACAAGATCGACGCAGTGAAAATCCGGTTTGCCTACTTCGAACACCCCAACATCGTGCTGGAGGATGATGCATGCAGCCCTGGAGTTGTGTTTAAATTGATTAACACGCGATCACCTGCGGAAAAGTACACCAACTTCTACTGCAACGTTGAAATCCTGATCCCGGACAGGTATGTGGTGCCAACCACAACGATCAACGCAATCGGCAGCAATCTCACCACTGTCAGAGCAGGTCCCATGGACTCTGACACACTAGAGTTTGGACTAGAATTTGGCTCTAACGAGTTTATCATGAAAGGAGAGCTTATGATTGCCCGTCTTGATAACATAACCGCCAAGCACCTCAAGTATGATGTAAGGCATGGCAGCCTTTTGGCCACCAACGTCTCAGACACTCCATTTGCGACCTTCAACAGCATCACAGCTGACATATCGGTCACAACATTTCGCATGACTACGGCCCATTTCTGGCAGAAATCCGGAAATATGATGTGCTTGACAGCCGCCACTCTTTATGTCGACTCATCTTGCGATGATGTTTGCGATTTCGTACCGACACTGGGCGCTCCTGCAGCCGCAGCAACAACGCAAGGAGACTTCCGGGTATTTGATCGATATTACCGACGGCGCCACCTTTTAACTAACCTTACTGGGGCGGGGCCGCTAGACACGGAAGCTCGCCGCGCCCTGTGTAAGGATGTCCCCAAGGTGCCTGATTGTGTCACGCCGGAGTGTGATTTAATCCAAACTCCCCAGTGCCTGTGCAAGCCAACATGCGACATGGTGAAGGCCGAAGATCTCGATTTCAACGGATATAAAGGTGTGGAAGGGAAGTGCGACGAAGAAGGCAAATGCTGCAGAACCTTGTGCGGCGGCTACTCGAGGGCAGATCTCTTTCCCTATCCCAAGACAGTGCGCTGTGGAACATGTCAAGATCAAAAGACTTGTTCAATGCCTCAGTGTGGGATGTGGAACGAAGGTCAGCTGGAGCAGCAGTGGTGGTTCACAAGCGTCTCAGGACAGATGTCGCTTGCAGCCGTGCATCACTCCATCACGATTCTCGATCGATCGATGGATGAAAGCGCTGTTCACTCATACAAGGGACAAGAGCCAGTGAAAGATGTGATGTCGAGCATTACCCTGGATTTCAATTATGCCGACAAACTTGCTCTAGATACTTTGTTTCACCCAGGCGGAGCGTCTGCGCCGAACGAGGAATGGTTCTGGCTACGAATCGCAGGGCCAGGAGCTCCTCCGAGCACCATGGGTAGTTTGCTATGGGTACTTTCTGTCCGGTTTCTTGTTGTGCCGGACTATTTCTTGGCAGTGGTCTCCAATGGGTTCCTGAATCCGAAAAAGAAATCTGGTTCGGTCCGTTTGCGTCCAGGCTACTGTCCCCCTGTTCTCCGAGAGGGCGACCCGATCATTCTCAAGCGCGTCGTTCAGCTGCAGCAGCTGATTTCCAGGACGCTGCAGTACTTCCCGGCCGACAAGCCTGCAAAGGCGTTTCCGTTTGGCAGTATGGTAGCTTGGATACCATTGGAGGGCCTTTCATCCAAGTTCGTGCTTGATCCGGCAACGAACCAGCTGGGCTTTACGGAGATTCAACCATGGCAAGGTGATGGACCAATTCTCTTTTTGATTGTCATTCTTAGCTTTACGTTTCCTTTGGCAATCACGGCGCTCTTTTTGTACAAAATGGCCATTGGCTTCCGAGCATTTATCGTGGAACTACGAGCGCTCAAACTTCGGCGCGAAAATGCCATCTTGAACATGTACGAGCAGGCTCGCATGGAAAAAATGTCAATCTATGACAGAGAGGCTAAACTTGAGATTCCGCCGGAAAAGCATGATGAAATGACTGCTCGCGTTTCCTTCTTCTTTGTCCTTGACCACGTCGTCGGGTGGGCTGAATATCAGAAAACGGTCTACGTCGAAGTTCTGCTCGTCTGTCTGCACCTGGGATTCGTGGCCACTCCTGTGCTGTACATAAATTATGTTGCCACCTCTTGGGAAGCAGGTTTCAAGGCCTACCATTGCGAGAATGTCATTGCCAAAGAAAAATGCTACAGCAAGCCTGAACCCATTTCGACTCTGCTCAATTTTTCCGTCCTCTGTCACACGCTTGTGTGCGCTGCTGAGCTTTCAGTGTACTACCTGAAAATTCCTTTTAGCATGCCGTTGCGTCTCCTTCGCTATATCTTCTATGCTTCATTTGTCTTCTTCTTGGGGATTGCCACTTGGATGTTGCTGCTGAATTTCACCTGGATCTGCTTGGGGGTGTTGCAGAAGCCAAAGCTACTCGCTCCCTATGCTCTCGCCGCAATTTTGATGTTGGCCGTTGGCGCTTCCTACTATGGAAAGCTAACGCGATTCCGTGTGCGCGTCGCGCACGCAGTCGGCAAGAGGATTGTCATTTTTGCGAGCAAGCTGGGCGAGAAATTCCCCAAGCGCGTGGTAGAAGCCGTTCTCGATGGCAATACCGAGAATGCTCTGAATGAAAATGGCCTTTCACAATCGTCTATCGTATTGAAAACGATAGGGCTCATGCTTTTGCTGATCCTTCTTCACAGCTTTATCTTCGTTGGGTTTCAGGCGTTCACGGACCCAAGCGACGGTAACGCTGCCCTCATCAACACCTTTATCATCGCGGTTGTCAATTTCTCCTTGGGCATGGTTGCTCAGGGCGACGGAGATCAAGATTGGGCTAAAGAACAAACACAGCTTGCGTGCCAGCAGGTGCTCATGTCTATGGGCCGTGTTTTCCAGATGTTGCAGGATCAGCTCCATCTCGCCAAGAAAATTATTGTCAAACAAAGGAAGGAGCATCGGAGGGAGAAGATCATCATGTTGGGTTCCGACGTGAGCGAGGAGGAGGAGGAGGAGGAATCGTCGAGCGCATCGTATGTAACAGAATCTAGCAGCAGTGAGGACGCGTCCGAAGACGATTCTCTTGGGCCTTTCGACGACGAGAAATAAAGCATGCACGCAAGTGTCAAAAGAGACCCAATATGGGGTAAAAGAGACCTACCGTCCCCACCGACGCCGTTGCTAGTGAGGTCGAGGTGTGAGAGCTTAGGCATGTTGCTGCAGGCACCTAGGACCATAGTGATGGAGAGGGTTTTGTGGTCCAATGCACGGAGGAAGAGGACCTCATACAGCCCTGACAAAATTTCCCTCGTTAACTCCTGGTCCGTTCTCTTTCTGCTGACGGTTGACCCCCTTTGTTCATGTCATAGGGAACCCTACGACATGATAAAGAAAAGATCGGTTTCTTTTTTTCTATTGGTCATGCTCGGCATCAGGTGCGGGAAATCACTCGCCTGGGGCCTTTCGGTTCGCCCGTGAATATGACTCTATTGTAATTAGCCTTCATTCCAACCAAAACGACTGCTTATTGTGGATACACAAACACACACACACACACATACACATGCATCCACACATAATCTCGTTCATTCGATCCACAAAATGTGCATTCGATTATAGATGTATGTGTAGATATAGGAATGTATGCATGTATGTAGACACACACACACACATACGCAAGTACACAGATACGAAGCACAGGAATTGCGGTGTCTAGTTTTCATCTGAAGTTGAGCAACCACATAAAAAAAACACTTTTGCAGAGCTTGTGAGTGTATGCAGTACGAAGCCACTGCTTCCCTGCAGGTGAGAGAGCCAGCATCTTTTCACCTGCAAGCAAGAGAGACCGCCCTTCTTCATTGCCCTCGCACATATGTCCAGGCACCCACACACACTCTCTCTCTCGGTTTCTCTCTCTCTCGTGCTCACACGCGCCCGCTCCCTCTCTCTCATTTCTTTCCCAAGATCGCTTCAATTTTGTCTGATCCTCCACTCCCTACACTCCTCTCTCCCTTCCTGCCATGTCTCCGTGAGTTTACCCACCCCGCATCAATTCACCGGCTGCTGTGCGACGTTGCACAGTGCAACTTATCTGCGACGAGATACATACCTACCAACGTACTTATCCATCAGCATCCCGCATCTCAGCGGTATCCTTCAAGCCCCCAGCCCCGGGGGCAACGAAAGGACGAGAGTTCACCTAATCACGCTGCGCGCCCACCTTCTCGTATTCTTCGTTTTCTGCTTTGAGTTTGATGATGGTTTCCTCTGGAGAGCAGCCATCCGCCTCAGTCAGTCCCCGACATGTGGAATTTTTCGTGTCCAGACGGTTACGCTGTTGGCATGAAAAGCCTAAAGCTGAACCAACCTAAAGCTAAACCAACACACACGAGAGACTTTTCGCCGCCCGCACACACACACACACAAAATCTTTCGGTACAAATTTACGCATTCTAATACTTCGGGTTTCTGGATCTGTGCTGCCCAGGCATTATCCGAAGGTTGGCCTTTTTTTGCATTTTGAAATGAAAAAGGGACCCCAGAAAAAAAAATCGGTGTAGGAGGGGCGGAGATGTGTGTTGTGGTGTCTGGTTGGAGGAAGAAAGGAAGTGCAAGAAGTTTTTTTTCTTCTTACCTGACATGCGGCCCTTATTGGCGCGAACTGAGATATCTCTCTTGATGTCTGTGCCTTCCGCCGTGCCCGACACCTGTTTGTGTTTTGTGTGTGCAATAGAGGGGGGGATGAAGCGGGGGAAGGGAGGGAGCGCGCATACGTAGCCTTGGGCACTCAGATACAACAGCTCACTCGTCTTTGCATGCATGTGCACCGCATAGAAAAAAACACATGCATGTGCACCTGTCGAAAAAAACACTTTGCCCTGGTTCTTCTTGCAGTATTATTATTTCAGAGCATATGCTCTGAAATAATAATACATGCATGTATCCTCCTCCTCATATGACATGCATGTATCCTCCTCCTCATATGCAGTATTATTATTTCAGAGCAGTGCTTCGGGTGTGCAGGGAATTGTCAAAGTGTCCTAATCCTTTGGTGGGCTCATTACTAGGTGAGCGATGCGCTGGTGAGCGATGCGCTGTTGAAGCCATGCGCCTATATTATAAATACATATTGTTCCTACTATACTTTACATACTATGCCATTGCACATCATAAACAACTCTCGCTCTGCAAAAGTTTTTGTTTGGTTCGAACTCTCAGCCTCAAGCCACCGCATCACCGCGTTACGAACCCCTCTCTGTCACAAGAGAAATACGATCATTCTGTAGAACAAGCGAACAAGTATCGAATCATATTCTATTGAAACCTACAGTTACAAGCGAAGAAGTATCAAATCATATTGTAGTGAAACCTATAACGTTAACGATACATCAGCGGGACTTCGAGCCTCACGCTGCTGACCTCGTCACGTGATTATATGAGGAGGAGGATACATGTCATATGACTCCGAGCCTCACGCTGCTGACCTCGTCACGCCCTTCGCCCCACTTTCAGGCTTTAGGTAGGGTTTGATAGGGTTTAGGTAGAGTCTAGGCAGGGTTTAGTGGTTTAGGTAGAGTTGAGTCTAGGCAGGGTTTAGTGGTTTAGGTAGAGTTGAGGTTTAGGCAAAGTTTAGTGGGCATGCCCTTGGCCACACATTGGTTCTTTGCACTACCATCCTACGCAATCGGCATCTTTGGCCAACTATACGTAATCGAAAATATGATATATGCTCACCGTGAGGATGCCGTCCTTGTCGACACTCATCGTCACGTTGATTGTGATCTCACCCCTAATCACACGCAGGCACACACACACACACGAACACACACACACACACACACACACACACGCTCGCGCGCGCGTCACATGCGCACGGAACATATAATCATGTCAGCGCAAAACACACACACACACACACACACACACACACACACAAACACACACATGTTTACATGTATGCATGCATGCATGTACGTACATACATGTCAAAAGAGGGAGGAAGGGAGGGAGGGAGGGATGGAGGGAGGGAGGGAGGGAGGGAGGGAGGGAGGGAGGGAAGGAGAATACCGCCCACGCTGGGGCAGGCCCGTGAGCTCAAACTCGCCCAATTGTGTGTTGTCATCGAAAAAGCGCTGCCCCGGAAATATTCAGAAGTCAGTGCCCTAGTACATTTCCTATGTCAAGTGACTAGAGAGATTACTTTTGAGAATGTTACACCTCCTCTCCCTCACAGATCTCGATGTCTGCCCCCGTCTGATTGTCCCTTGATGTACCTGTGCCATGTGTGTGTGTGAGTGTGAGTGTGTGTGTGTGTGTGTGTGTGTGGTCTGTGCATGCACATACACACACAG
>Ga0315905_10006119_pt1 | contig 12228 bp, 12 predicted proteins | sample LakEriMetagenome_5_FD_203522 | JGI IMG/M metagenome (GOLD analysis project Ga0315905, IMG submission 203522) | Freshwater fungal communities from buoy surface, Lake Erie, Ohio, United States - Buoy 4 MA121 | ecosystem: Environmental > Aquatic > Freshwater > Lake | place: USA: Lake Erie, Ohio...
TATGGTTGATAAGGCCTGAGCGCTGGTTCTGGGTTTGCATCTTTCTCAGCGACCAGTAAATTGAGGAGGGCGCTTTTCGGCAAAGGCGCGCAAGCCTTCGGCCATGTCGTGTGAGCGCAGGTGTTTGCGCAGCATTACCTGTTCGTGAAGAAGCGCGTCCGATCGGGTCTTGTCGGCACTGGCGCGTGCTACTTCCTTCATGCGCCTAAGCGTTGCCGGGCTTCGAGAAGCAATATGCCTTGCTAGGGCTAGTGTTGCTTCGGCTAGAGTTTCTGCGGGGTGCACTTCGCAAATCAAGCCTAGAGCATGCAATTGAGCAGCGGTATAGGTACGACCAGTGTAGAGAAGGTACATAGCTGCGTGAAGCGGTATTACGCGTGGCAACACCGCGGCCCCGCCCCCCCCAGGGTAGACGCCGAAATTAGAATGCGCATCCCCAATTCGGGCGCCATCTGCTGCCACGAGCAAGTCAGCGCTTAGAGCTAGTTCCAAGCCCCCGGCCATTGTGATTCCGTTTAGGCTCGCAATTACCGGTTTGGGCAGCGCTGCTATACGTTCGAACTGTGAGCTGGCGCGGTCAAGAAAATCAGGCTCTCCGGGTGCGACGGCCTGAGCCTCATCGAAGGCTTTAAGGTCTGCACCAGCGCAAAAAGCGCGTCCTGCTCCAGTAATGATGAGCACTCGCAGGTCTTCACGACCCTCCAAATGAGCAACGGCATTGTCTAGTCCGTGGAGCATGGACGAAGTCAGCGCGTTCATTGCTTCGGGTCGGTGGAGAGTGACACGCATAATGTCGTCGATGATCTCGACACCGATTTCGGGGGTTACTGGAAACTGCATGTCCTGTGACTCCTAGCTTTGCTTTTGAAGGTTGAATTAGGTATTTTTTTAGGTCACTGCGGTTGGAGCCCAATAGTTTCCACAACCTTTGACCAGCGGCGCAGTTCTTCCTGAGCACTGCGCGCGTACTCTGCTGGCGGCACGGCCTCAGATTCCAAGCCTTGTGAATCGAGGAAGCGTTGGTAGTCGGGCGAGGCGATGATTCGGCTCACAGCAGCGACAATTTTGACCGCAATAGAGTCAGGCAAGCCTGCAGGCGCAGCTAGGTAAGTCTTGGATGTAACTTCGAAGCCTTCGAAGCCCGACTCGGCCATTGTTGGAACGTTGGGTAAAGTCTTGGAACGACGTGCACCTGTTACCGCTAACGCTTTTAGTCGGCCTGCCGTGACATTGGGCGCCACGGTGGCGATGGCTGGCGCGGAGAGTTGAACCTGTCCTGAAATTGTGTCGGTCAGCAATGGGGCACTGCCCTTGTAGGTAATACCCACCATATCAATTCCCGCCATCTTTGTTAACAACAATGGTGCGATGTTGGTGACGCTGGCGCCGCCAGCGGACCCGAAGTTTAGACCACCGGGTTTGGACTTGGCTAAATTTACGAACTCGCGTATGTTGTTGACTGGCGCGTTGGCTGGTACTACGAAGGCAAGCAGGGCATCGTTCACGCCCATAAGCACCCGGAAGTCTTTAACAACGTCGAATGGCGTGGTCTTGGACAACAGCTTGGTTAGGTAAACTGCCGAGCCGCCCATGAAAAGCGTGTAGCCATCTGGTGCTGCCTTGGCTGCGGCATCTGTACCTACAGTGACCCCGGCTCCCGGCTTATTGTCTACAACCACTCCGGACTTCCACTCCTGAGACAAGCGCTCGGCTATAAACCGGGCGGTTAGGTCGGTACCGGCTCCAGGCGTTTGGGGCACGATGATGCGAACGGAGCGTGTGGGCCAGTCCTGAGTTTGAGCTATGGATTCTCCTGCTAGCGCGCCGGCTGTTAGAGCAATGAATCCGCGACGATCGATGTTTGCCGAGTTTGAGGTAATTTTCATGCTTTGTCTCCTGAGTTCTGGGGTTGATAAAGGGGTGAAGCTGCGATGACGGTTTTACTTCGCAGTAGTTCAGATATCTGGTCATCGTTTAGGCCAAGCCGTTGCTTAAGTAGTAGTTCGGTGTGTTCGCCCACTCGTGGAGGCGCGCTCCATTTGCGAGTTGGTCCGTCTAAGCTCATAGGGCTTCGCACCATAGGCAGAATCACGCCGCGGCTCGCTGTTATTTCTGTAAGAAGCTCGTTGTGGTGAACCTGTGGGTCCACGACCAGTGCTGCATAGTCCTGCACTGGTGCGCACAATACTCCTACTGGTCCAAGAATGTCGAGTACCTCGCGCACGGTGCGGTCTGCTACCGCATCTTGCATGGTCTGAGCGACGTCGGAACGGTGGGCCATTCGAGATTGTGGAGTTAGAAAGCGAGTGTCTTTTGTTTCCTGTGCGATGCCCATGCTTTCGCAGAATGGTTGCCAGTAGTGGTCTAGTACAGTGAATGCAACTCGTCCGTCTTGCGTCTTGAATACGCCAGATGCTGCAATCAGTGGGTGTTTATTTCCCCGGCGAACTGGAGGATTGCCTGTCAGAAGGTACTCAGACAGTATGGGTGCTTGAAATCCGACTATTGAATCGAGCAAGCTGCTGCCAACCCAGCCGCCCAGTCCAGTTGTGTGCCGGCGATTTAGGGCAAGAAGCACACTGGCAAAAGCGTTAGTGCCCGTGAGCATGTCTGAGACAATATTTGCAACGCGCAGCGGCTCTCCGCCTTCATCGCCAACAAGTGACATTAAGCCGCCGTAGGCCTGCATGACCGAGTCGCTGGCTGGCAGTGCCACGTTTGGTCCAGTTTGCCCGTATCCAGAAATGGAGCAGTAAATTAATGACTCATGGCCCTGGCGAAGGTCCTTCGCGGAGAGGCCAAGGCGGTGCATGACGCCGGGACGAAAAGCCTCGACCACAATGTCGGCATCGGCACAAAGAAGTCTTGCAATTTCTACAGCCTTTGCTTGAGACAGATCCATGCACATACCGAACTTATTGCGATTCAGACTCATGAAAGTGCCGCTCATTCCAGCATCTTCATCGATCACGCCCATCTCGCGCGCCCAGTCTCCCCTAGGCGGTTCGACCTTGATGACATCAGCGCCAAAGTCGGCCAGAAGTTGGGTGCAGTAGGGTCCTGCACCACCTTGGCTGAAGTCGATCACTTTTAAGCCTTGCAGTGCAAGTTGAGTTTGTGCTTCAGTTGTCATAGCTTGGAGAGTGGTCTTAATGTGGCTAGCACTTCAGCTGTATGTTGACCAAGTTTCGGCGTTGTATGCCGAAGGCTCGCGACAGGGCGCCCATTCCACAGCGCCGGAAACATTACATGGCGTTCACCGTTTAAAGTGGAGACAATGCCTCGTGCCTTAGCTTGTTGCGATTCGACGGCCTGAGCTAGCGTGACGGCTTTGCTGACTGGAACATCACGCGCTCCTAGCCTGGCGACCCATTCGTCAGCGCTAAATAGGGCCAGTGTCTTTTCAATCAATTCCAGTAATTCATCTCCGTGCTGGCGGCGGAGTGATTCGGTGGCAAAGCGTGCATCGAGTAAACGTGAATCGTGCGCAGCCAATTCTTCACACAGGCCTTTCCAGAAGTGCTCCTCAACCACACCTAGCGCGATGTTTTGACCATCCGCGCATCGGTAGATGCCATTGGTGGGAAAAAGATGTAGGCGATCCTCATCACGGATAGCTTGGTTGCGTCCGCCGCGGGCTGTGGCCAACGCCATAGCGCAGTCAGCCAGCGCGATATCAATGTGTATGGACTCCCCAGTTGCGTCCCTTTGTCGAAGCGCTGCAAGAATTGAAACGCTTGCATAAAGCGCAGCGCCAAGGTCGGCCACAGGTATGGCTGGCCTAAGTGGTCCCAGGCGGCGCCATTGGCCGGAGTAGGATAATGCCCCGCTTGCAGCGAGGTAGTTGACGTCGTGTCCCGGAGTCTGGGCTTCAGGGCCCTGCTGACCATAACCACTGATTGAGCAGTAGACTATCCCAGGTCGGATTGCAGATGCTGCCTTGAATCCCACGCCTAGTCGATCCATAACACCCGGACGAAAGCCCTCGACCACGACGTCGCTGCCCTTGGCAAGTGCAAGGCAGTCACGCACGCCATCGGGGGTCTTCAGATCCAGAACTATTGCGCGCTTGTTCCGGTTGGTCATGGCCATGATACCGGTGGTCGAGCGACGCGTCATTTCACCTGAAGGTGGTTCGACCTTTATGACGTCGGCGCCCAGGTCTCCCAGCGCCTGTGTGCAGAACGGTCCAGGTAACGTTGCCGATAAGTCCAGTACTTTTAGTCCGACTAGGGGTCCCATAACTAGGTATTCCCCTTTAAATTTCGCACCGATGAAACTGGCGGCCGCAATGGCTGATTTGTATTTGTGCGTCTCTCGCCAGCGCGCTTCATGGACCAAAGCTGTGTGGCGCGTTCAGCCTGCAGCGCTTGTGGCCAGCGAGCGTGATGTTCGGCTGCTGTTGCTCGAAGGGTGCGTATGGTTGCACGTGCCAGTGAAGGGTCAAGGGCCGCCTTGCGAGCCAGCGCCATAGCGTGGTCCTGAACAAGGGCGTCATCTACAGCGGCCCAAGCTAGGCCGATAGCTAGAGCGCGGTCACCGTCGATTTCTTCGCTGCATAAGGCCATTGCGCAGGCAGCTTGGGGGTTGGTGGTGGCGGCCAATAACATCATGTGTCCACCACCGGGATGAACTCCCAATCGCAGAAAGCCCGACAAGATTCTTGCGGTCCTAGAAACGATCCGAAGGTCGGCGGCAAGCATCAAATTCATACCAGCGCCCACAACTGCTCCGCGAACAGCGGCGATCACCGGCGCTTTAAGGTGGCCAGCACGAACAAAAGCTTCATAGATCCTGCTAGTGCCATCGTAGACGACAGGGTCTAGCGGGTTAGCCATCATTCTTGCAGCTTCACCTAGTTCCGCACCTGAGCAAAAGTGTCCACCAGCACCAAAAATAACAACGGCTCCGACAGTTTCGTCGGCATCGGCGCGATCAAAAGCTGCGATCATGGCGTCAGCCATTTCAGGTGTAAGCGCATTACGGCGCTGAGGTGCATTTAGAGTGATCGTTGCAACACCTTCAGCGACATCCATCAGGACTTCGGTTTTTTGCTCATCGCGCATTGAGCAATCCTTTTGAAATTATGTCGCGTTGAATATCACTTGTACCTTCCCCAATGGACATAAGCATTCCGTCGCGCCAGTAGCGATTTACGTCGGTGGCAACCGCGTAACCCATGCCCCCATGCAGCAGCATTGCTGTGTGTGTGACCTTTGCGGCCATTTCGGAGCAAAACAGCTTGACCATCCCGGCTTCTGTGTTACATCGTGCGCCACTATCAAGAGTACGAGCCACCCGGTGAGAGAACGCGCGAGCCGCGGTGAGTTGCGTCGCCATGTCTGCCAGCTTGTGGCGAACAGCCTGGAACTCGGCAATGGGCTTTCCAAACTGCACTCGTTCCTGGGTATATTTAAAAGCGGCATCGTATGCGGCCTGGGCGATGCCAATGCACCGGAAGCCGATTAACACGCGGGCACGTTCGTAGCCGAACATGAGCTGGTAAAAGCCTTGACCCTCCTCGGTGCCCACAAGGTGTCCTACAGGTACTCGCAGGTTGTCGAAAAAAAGGCTGTAAGAGGGAAGGCCATGGTAGCCCGCTGTTCGGATGGGTTGGCCGGTTATCTGCGGCGGCGCAAATTGATCTCCCGGAGGTTTCTCGACGATTAGCAGGCTGATGCCCTTGTGCTTGTGTTCGTTACTAGTGCGCACATAGACAAATAGAAGGTCTGCACGGCCCGCAAAGGTAGTCCATTGTTTGGCCCCGTTAACCACATAGCAATCGCCGTCAAGCTGAGCGCGTGTTTTGATGTTGGCTGCATCCGATCCGGCGTCTGGCTCGGTTCCAGAAGTCGCAGATTGAAGGGCACCAGTGGACAGGCCTGGCAACCATCGTTTTTTTTGCTCCGAGGTGCCAAAGTTATCAAGGATGTGCCCGCACAGCCAGTTTCTCTGGACGATACTTCCCATGGCTAGGCTGGCCCTACAAAACTCCTCCGTTACTAGCCCCATGGCCAGCGTGCCGGACCCCAGGCCCCCTTGCTCAACACCTATACCCATCCCGAAATAACCCTGCGCAGCCATCTTCGTTAACAGGTCTTCGGGAAAGCCTCGTTCTTCTAGATCTACATCTCTTGCTAACGGAGCAATCTCGCTTTGGGCGAACTTGTGGGCAGCATCTTGAATGGCTGTGTGTTCGTCGTCCAGTTCCCAGTCGATCATGGTTATTGCCTTGTATGTAGTTGCAAATATGTAATAACAGTAACATCGTTACTATTTGTTTGGCTATACATTTTTTGTACTATCTTCAAGTGATTTCCCTAATCATCACAAACCAAAATTGATATTCGGATCTTTAAATAAAAATAAGGTAACAAAGTTATGTTTTAAAAGCAGTCTAGAATATTCACATGCCTATCAAACTTTCAGTCGTTCCTATAGTCGCTAAGACTGCCCGGGTAGATCCGGATCAAATGAACCCAAAATTACGTGCACGCTTGCGAGAAGCTGTGCTGAAGGCCTTTTCTGAGGAAGACTTTCATAACGTAGACATGAGATCCATTGCAGCAGACTGCGGAATGAGTTTCTCAACCATTTACAAGTACTTCGGAGATAAGGAGCATTTGCTGTTTGAATTCATCAGCGAATGGTTAGGAGACTTGCGACAGCGCTTGACTGACGGCGTGCTTGGGCTGGAATCTCCACGCGAGAAGTTGCGCCGCTGTCTCTGGATACATCTGCAGTACCACGAGGAGCACCCGGGTGTTGGCCGTGCGATGTTCATGTCAGTTCCGTTGCAGACTTGGATGCGCGACCCCACATATGTGCAAGCAGAGTTCTTCGTGCCAATGCGAGCGATGATAAAGGACGCGCAAGCAGTCGGAATTATTGACCCTACGCTACATCCTCAGCAGGTGATCGACTTCTTTATTGGGTCCATACAGCGAGCGGTGATCATGTGGGAGTACCGCAAGCGGCGCTACCAGTTGACCAGCCAGTTCGAACCGCTTTTCAAAGTCCTGTGGAACGGCATTCGAGGAAATGAAGTTTCCAGCGCCGCCATTCCCGAATGACACAGTAAGCGCACAGATACACATTGCTCACACAAAGCCGACCAGTGATGGCAATTATGGTGTCATTACCGTAGTTAACGAGCTTCACAACTAGGGCGGTGTGCAGGTATTCGAATTCAAGGGAAAGCTGTCGATGAAGGGCGTACCCAGACATTTATGTACACCCAATGTTGAAGCAACTCTTCTTAATGCAATTTAAATTCTTTCCAACTCTTCGGGACTAATTGCATTCAATATAGGGCTGCTCTGGACGGGTAGGGGGTGTCCAGAGTCTGGACGCTTGGTGTGCTCTTGACGGCTAGGGGTGTTCATAGTCAGTAATCTTTTGCTTTAGATAATTCAATTCTTCGTCGCGGATGCCTTGCCAAGTACGACGTATATACTGGGAGAACCGCCGAACCGCGCAACTGGGATCAGTTGCTTGGGGCTACATTGAAGATTGATCTCAATGAGTGGGTTGGTGTTGAAGTAAGAAGCGGTTGCAAGCAGGGTACGCCCGTCGGCAGCCGCTTGGGCAACGAATGTAGGTCCAATGTTGGCATTCGCCCATGGCCGATTTTCGCCGATCACCGGTTAACCCAGCGTTTGAGCCCTCCTTCATTGGGCCTCACCTCATCCCACCAAAGGTCGTCGTCCATTGGCTGCGACCACATCAGGCTGCTGCCCGTTTGGGCCAACAAGCTATCAGATAAAGGCGAGGGCCAAGCCCCTGGTTTGGGAGTTTGTTTCATAGGTTCTTTGTGAGCGCAATTCACTCTGCGCCATGGAACCGGAAAACCCTCATTTTGCAAGGAAACTTTATCGATATGATGATTGCAAATAAGTTATCAGATCCAAAAGGGGAAAACATGCTTGCCATTTACCGAAGCTGCATCAAAATTTGTTTAACTGGCATTATGTCCAGCTTGGCACTCACATCCACGGCTTGGGCTCAACCTACTAAGCCACTGAAATTAATCGTTCCATTTCCAGCTGGCGGAACTGCCGATGTTTTACCTCGCTTGCTGGCAGAAAAAATGCGCGCTCAATTTCCTGCAGGCGTTTTAGTTGAAAATAAGGCTGGTGCAGGTGGCAATATTGGCGCAGACTTTGTTTTCAAGTCTGATCCTGATGGCAGTACATTGCTAGCTTCACCGCCTGGCCCCGTTGCAATCAACCACCATCTGTACAAAAAATTGAATTTTGATCCTACACGTTGGCAGCCTATCACGGTCATGGCCACCGTTCCCAATGTCTTGGCAGTCGGTCCTAAAGTTCAAGCCAAAAACTTAACCGAACTCATTGCTTTTTTAAAAGCGAATCCAGGAAAAATGAGTTACGCCTCGCAGGGCAATGGTTCTACTTCACACCTCACTGCAAGCATGTTCATGCAGCTGACTGGAACCGAGTTGATTCACATTCCCTACAAAGGTACAGCTCCAGCCTTGGTCGATTTGATGGCAGGAACCGTTGATATTTTCTTTGACAACCTCAGCTCCTCAATGCAGTTTCACCAGGCAGGCAAACTTCGAATCTTTGCAGTCGCGGACGATCAACGCTCAAAAGCACTGCCCCAAGTGCCCACTTTCAGTGAGCAAAAACTGGCCGGCATGCAGGCGGTTACTTTTTTCTCTGTCATGGCACCACCCGGCACACCAGCAACAGCCATGGCCAACATCTACAAGTCCTTCTCAGAAGCGCTGTCCAATCCTGAAATCAAGCAAAAGTTTTTAGAGCAAGGCGCTGAGCCTAGAGGTTGGAGCCCTGAGCAAACAGCCAAATTTGTTCGCGATGAGTCAGAAAAATGGCAAGCAGTTATCAAGACCACCAACGTCTCATTGGATTGAATCAAGACCATGGACACCCAAAGAATTCACTGGAAAAGTGATTCACTCACGCGCATTCCGTATTCACTCTACAACGATGTAGAAATTGCCGACCAGGAAAAGCTGGATATTTTTCACGGCAAGACTTGGAATTTTTTGTGTTTAGAAGCTGACCTGCAAAATGCTGGCGACTACCGAACCACCCATGTTGGCGAGACGCCTGTTGTGGTGGTCAAAGACCAAAACCAGCAAATCTATGCATTTGAAAACAGGTGCGCCCACAGAGGTGCTTTAATTGCTTTGGAAAAGTCTGGCAAAGACGCAAACTTTCAATGTGTTTATCACGCCTGGAGTTACAACCGCCAAGGCGATTTAACAGGCGTGGCCTTTGTCAGAGGTGTGAAAGGCCAAGGCGGAATGCCAGCATCCTTCTGCAAAGAAGAGCACGGTCCCAGAAAACTGCGCGTCTCTGTTTTTTGTGGCTTGGTATTCGGCACGTTCTCGGCAGAAACGCCCAACATTGAAACCTATTTAGGGCCAGAAATATGTACACGAATACAACGCGTTCTGCACAAACCGATTGAAGTGATTGGTCGTTTCACGCAAGCATTGCCTAACAACTGGAAACTTTATGTTGAAAATGTGAAAGACAGTTACCACGCCAGTCTGCTTCACATGTTCTTCACCACCTTTAAGCTCAACCGCTTATCTCAGAAAGGTGGCGTGATTGTCGACCCAACTGGAGGCCATCATGTCAGCTACTCCATCGTTGAAAACGATACGGCAGACAACTCCTACAAAGACCAAGCCATTCGCGCCGATAACGATCAATACCTGTTAAAAGATCGCTCTTTGTTAGCGGGATTTAAAGAATATGACGATGGTATCACACTGCAAATTTTGTCGGTGTTTCCTGGCTTTGTTCTGCAGCAAATCCAAAATTGCTTGGCCGTTCGCCAAGTTTTACCCAAAGGTATTGGTCGCACCGAATTGAACTGGACCTATTTCGGCTATGCCGACGACACACCTGAGCAACGAAAAACTCGGCTCAAGCAATCCAATTTAATTGGGCCCGCTGGATTTATCTCGATGGAAGACGGCGCCGTGGGTGGCTTTGTTCAACGCGGCATTCAAGGCGCACAAGATCACCAAGCTGTGGTGGAAATGGGTGGCGATCACACGGGCTCAAGTGAAGGCCGTGCGACCGAAACCTCTGTCAGGGGATTTTGGAAAGCCTATCGCAGCCACATGAAAATTTGATCGGTAGAAAGCACTCATGATTGACTTAATGACACTGTGCGCTTTCAACGCAGCCTATGCAATGACCATTGACAGCGACTCTCTTGAAGAGTGGCCTGAGTACTTCACTGAAGAGACGCATTACCGTATCACCCACATCGAAAATGAAAATGAGAATTTACCTGCAGGCATTGTGTATGCAGACTCTCGCAACATGCTCATAGACCGAATTGCTGCTTTGCGTTTGGCCAATATCTATGAACGGCAAAGATACCGCCATATTTTGGGTATACCTGCCATCGTTCATCAAAACTCAGAAGCCACTTATGCACACACGCCATTCATGGTGGCCCGCATCATGGCTACGGGCCAAACCGATGTCTTTGCAACAGGTTTTTACAAAGATAAGTTTGTTAAAAGTGATGCACCAGCATCGAAAGCCAACTCTTTCGGCATTGCGTTGAAAGAAAGAGTTGCAGTTTGCGACAGCACTGTCACAGATACGCTTTTAGCCTTGCCTTTATGACCCAGCCTTCCCACAAGATTGGACTCAGCTTAGGCGATCCAAACGGCATTGGCCCTGAAATAGCCCTCAAAGCACTGAGCCAATTACCAGCAAAATCGCTTCAGTCCATCACCGTCTTCGGTCCCAAAATGGTCTGGGAAAAAACAGCTCAGTCATTGGGCCTGATGAACTTGGTCCAACAAATTCAACTCAATCACTATGGCGGCTTGTCAGAGGCAGAGTTTCAGCCTGGCCTTGTCTCTGCCGCAGCAGGAAAATCTGCTGTCGAAAGTGCAACCGCTGCCATTCAAGCGTGTCAAGCAGGCCAATTGCATGCCGTCATCGCTTGTCCACATCACGAGACCGCCATTCACCAAGCTGGGATAGTTTTCAGTGGCTATCCGTCTTTGGTTGCCAAGGTCTGTGGCTTGAATGAGGACGAAGTGTTTTTGATGTTGGTGGGTGGTGGCTTGAAAATTGTGCACGTCACACTTCACGAAAGTGTTCAAACAGCACTTAATCGACTTAACGCTCAACTCATTCAAAGGGCAACCGTAGCTGGCATCAAAGCTTGTGTCAGCTTAGGCATTGCCAATCCCAAAGTGGCCATGTTTGGCATCAACCCCCATGCCTCTGAAGGCACCCTCTTCGGCCCCGAAGACATGGTTCATACAGTACCGGCTGTCAAACTACTTCAGGATGCAGGATATAACATTGCAGGCCCGCAAGGCGGTGACGTTTTCTTGGCTCAAAAGCAACACGACTTGTATGTTGCCATCTTCCACGACCAAGGACATATTCCTGTGAAGCTGTTGGCTCCAAATTCAGCCAGCGCATTGAGCATTGGCGCACAAGTGTTACTTTCCAGTGTGGGACATGGCTGTGCCATGGACATTGCAGGTAAAAATCAAGCTGATCCTCAAGGGCTTCTGCGAACCTTGGCACTCATAGCACCCCACCTCACAAAGACTCTAAATGACATTGCCAAATGAATTGAACAACTCAAACGCTCATGTTAGCTCAGCATGTCAATTGTTGCTAGAAGCAGCTCGCAGCGGTGTTTAGTTTATTTTCGCCAATTTAGGCAGCGACCACCCCGCCTTCATTGAAGCCTTTGAAGTCGGACAGCTGCGACTCTAGCTAAGGCAAGGGTTTTCCATCTTATCGATGCTTGTTCCAAGGTGAGAAACTTTACTACTTGCAATTGAAATGCTTTACACGTTCAACAGAAACCTTCTAGGTTTTTACTTTCAAGGATCTGAGCCATGACATCAACCGCCCGTCGCCCTCGCTCCATCGAAGTCCAAGGTGTGTCCCATGGCGCTGCACCTATCCCCATGGGTGCACGCGTCGGCAACATGATTTTCTCATCTGGCATCATGGGCAAGGACCCTGCCACCGACAAGCTGCCCGAAGACGGGCCGTCCCAGTCGAAGTTCATGTTCCAGAACATGCGCACGTTGCTGAAGAACGGCGGCGCGACGCTGGAGGACGTCGCCCACGTCACCGCATACGTCAAAAATAACGACCAGCGCGCAGCCTTGAACGAAGAATGGCTGAAGTGCTTTCCGGACCCGCACGACCGCCCGGCCCGCCACACTCAGGT
>Ga0315905_10006120_pt1 | contig 12228 bp, 9 predicted proteins | sample LakEriMetagenome_5_FD_203522 | JGI IMG/M metagenome (GOLD analysis project Ga0315905, IMG submission 203522) | Freshwater fungal communities from buoy surface, Lake Erie, Ohio, United States - Buoy 4 MA121 | ecosystem: Environmental > Aquatic > Freshwater > Lake | place: USA: Lake Erie, Ohio...
CGGTGCCCGATGTCGCGGAACTCGGATACGTCTTTGAGGCGGTGAAGCTGATCCGAGCCCAGCTGCCTGCGAACATCCCGCTGCTGGGATTCGCAGGGTGTCCGTTCACTCTCGCCAGCTATGCGATCGAGGGAGCGGGCTCCAAGAACTACTCTCACACCAAGCGGATGATGTATGCCTGTCCGACGGAATGGAAGCTCCTGATGGAGCGGCTGGTCGACAGCCTCGTGCCGTACCTGATTGCCCAGATCAATGCCGGGTGCCAGGCGGTGCAGGTGTTTGACAGCTGGGTCGGCTGCCTGTGCCCCGAGGACTACCGCACCTATGTGCTGCCGTACACAAAGTCACTGATTTCGCGGGTGGAGCCGCATGCTCCGGTCATCAGTTTCCTGACCGGCAATCCCGCGCTGATCCCCGATCAGATCACAGCTGGGGGGCAGGTGCTGGGTGTCGACTGGAGAGCGGACCTGGCGCAGGTTCGCCAGCTGGTTGGGTCGTCAAAGGCCCTGCAGGGGAACCTCGACCCGGTCACTTTGCTGGGGGACTGGGCGACAATCGAAGCTCGGACTCGCCAGATCCTGAAGGCTGGCAAGGGCGGCGGCCACATCTTCAATCTCGGGCATGGTGTTCTGCCCGAGACTAACGTCGATGTCGTCAAGCAGCTCGTTGAGTTCGTTCACGCGCAAGCGACGTAAGGACTGCTCTGGGCTAGCACTGCCCGCTGCTCATTCCCCACTGCCCTCTTCTGTCCCATTGAAGTATGCTGATGGATCATTCCTTGCATCGGGAAGTCCGTCATGCGTCATGTTGCCTGGGTGATCGCCTTCGCTCTGTGTGCCACCAGCACTTGGTCGGCCGAGCCCGCCGTGTTTCCGGCCGAGCAGGTGGAGTTCTTTGAAACTCAAGTACGCCCGCTGCTGGTCGAGCATTGCCAGAAGTGTCACGGCCCCGCCAAGCAGCAGGCGGACCTGAGATTGGATACGCGGGAGTTCGTGCTCATGGGCGGAGAGAACGGCCCGGCGATTGTGCCGTCTCAGGTGGATGCCAGTCGCTTGATCGCGGCGGTTCGCTATCAGGGCGACCTGCAGATGCCGCCCGATGGCAAGTTGGCCGATGCACAGATTGTGGTGCTGGAGAAGTGGGTGGCGATGGGGGCTCCCTGGGGGGCATCGCATTCGCTCCCGGATGCCGAGAAGCTCGAGAAGCAAAAGAACCACTGGGCCTTTCAGCCCGTGAAGCCAGTGACGCCTCCGGCGGTGTCCGACCCAAGCTGGTGCCGAACGCCCGTCGATCAGTTCATCCTGGCAGCCTTGGAATCGAAGCAGCTCGCCCACTCCCCAGCTGCGGATCGCCGGACGCTGATTCGGCGTGTGACGTACGATCTGACGGGATTGCCGCCGACTCCTGAAGCGGTTGAAGCCTTTGTGAACGATCCCGATCCGGAGGCATATTCGAAGCTCGTCGATCGCTTGCTGCAGTCGCCTCAATACGGTGAGCAGTGGGCGCGGCACTGGCTCGATGTGGCTCGCTACTCCGATACGAAGGGGTACGTCTACGCTCGCGAGGAGCGGTTCTGGGTGCATGCCCCGACTTATCGAGACTGGGTGGTCAAGGCCCTCAATGATGACATGCCTTACGACCGGTTCCTGGCGTTGCAGATCGCAGCTGGCCAGATCGCCCCGGACGACAAACCGAACCTGGCTGCGATGGGCTTCCTCACCCTCGGACGGCGATTTCTGGGAGTCACTCACGATATCTATGACGACCGGATCGACGTGGTCACTCGCGGTACGATGGGGCTGACAGCTTCATGCGCTCGGTGTCATGATCACAAGTATGACCCGATCCCGACGGCGGACTATTACTCGCTGTATGGAGTGTTTCTGAACTCCTATGAAGAGCTGGTCCCGATAAGTACTCCTCCGGAGAGGACCGAAGCCTTCGTGGCCGTTGAGAAAGAACTGCAGGAGAAGACGCAGAAGCAGGCGGAACTGGTCGCCCGGAAACGGGCTGAAGCGGGAGATCGCCAGCGCAGCAGGATCACGGACTACCTGATCGCCCAGACCGAGATCAGCAAGTACCCGCAGGAAGGGTTCGACATCATCCTGTCGACCAACGACCTGATCCCGGCTCTCGTCTGGCGGTGGGAGTCGTACATTGCAGCTGAGGTTCATGCCGGGAGCCCGGTCTGGGTCCCGTGGGCGCGGTTCGCTCAGCTGAAGCCCGACGAGTTTGCCGAGCGGGCGGCGGCGATCAGTCAGGAGTTGACCTCTGGCTCCCCTCTCCCCCCGGGAGAGGGGCTGGGGGTGAGGGGGCTCCCACCAGAGCCAGCCAATCCGATGGTCGTGTCCGTGCTGCAGCCACCGCCCACCTCCATGCGCGAAGTCGCCGAGCGGTATGGCAAGCTGCTGACCGAGGTCAATCAATCGTGGGTCGCTGCCCTCGAAGCGGCGAAGGCTGCGGGAACGCCGGCTCCGATGGCACTTCCTGACCCGGCCGCTGAGGCTGTGCGGCAGGTGCTGTACAGCCCGCTCTCTCCGTGTGTCTTACCGGATGAGTCGATCGTCTCCACGGAGACGCTGTATGACTCCGGCTCCGTCGACGAGCAGTGGAAGCAGCACAACGAGATCGATCGCACACTGATCAACAATCCCGCAGCTCCGGTCAGTGCGGTGATTCTGAAGGACCGCGAACCGCTGCGCCCGAACCGCATCCTGCGGCGCGGGAACCCCGCCACGAAGGTCGGATTCGTCGATCGACACTTCCTGTCGCTCATCGCAGGTCCGAATGCTAAACCGTTCTCGCAAGGCAGCGGGCGGCGCGAGCTGGCTCAGGCGATCATCGATCCGGCCAATCCACTGACAGCCCGTGTGTGGGTCAACCGGATCTGGCAGCATCACTTTGGCCTGGGCTTGGTGCGGACCTCCAGTGACTTTGGCATCCGGGCTGAGAACCCCAGCCACCCGGAGCTGCTCGATTGGCTGGCGACCCAGCTGATTCAGAGCGGATGGAGTACCAAGGCGATCCACCGGCTGATCGTGCTGTCGAGTACCTACCAGCAGTCGAGTGCCCTCACGACATCGGAAGGCAGTGCCGCACAGAAAGCCAATCTGATCGACCCGGAGAACCGTCTGCTGTGGCGGATGAATGTCCACCGCCTGACCTGGGAAGAGTTTCGCGACACGCTGCTCGCCACGTCCGGACAGCTCGATCCGCGAATGGGTGGGCGGTCCGCGGACCTGTTTGCGGGGGCTGGTTCCGCGAATCGGCGGAGAACGTTGTATGGCACCGTGGACCGCCAGTTCCTGCCCTCGACGCTGAGGATGTTCGACTTCGCGAACCCGGACTTGAGCATTCCCGCCCGCAGCGAGACGACCGTGCCGCAGCAGGCCCTGTTCTCGCTGAATCATCCGTTGATGGCGGAGAAGGCCCGCTCACTGGCTGCGCATGCGAAGCTCGATGAAGTCACTGATCCCGCCGAGAAGTTGCGACGCCTCTACCGTGCGGCGTTCCAGCGCGAGCCGACATCCGCCCAGCGCGAAGCGGCTCTCGCCTTCATCAGTCACAAGGTCGACCTGCCTGTCCCGACGCCGAGTGAGGAGTCCAAGACCTGGAGCTATGGGTACGGTGAACTCGATGAGGCAGAGGGGGCGCTGAAGAGCTTTACCACTCTGCCGTACTTCAACGGGCACGCATGGCAAGGCGGAGTGAACTGGCCCGATGCCACACTCGGCTGGGTCCAGCTGCACGCTCGTGGCGGCCATCCGGGGAATGACCGGCAGCACGCGACCTCCCGCCGCTGGACCGCTCCGAAGGCGGGCACCTTCACCGTCACGTCGAAAGTGACTCACGAAGTAGCTGCGGGAGACGGCATCCGCTGCTTTATCGTGTCGAACCGGGGTGGCATCCTGGCAAAGACGGCCATCCATAACCGATCCGAGGAGCTGAACGTCGCTTCCGTGAGTCTCAATGCCGGGGACACAATCGACTTTATCGTCGATCTGAACGCAAACCTGAACAGCGAGCAGCACTTCTGGGCGCCCACGATCCAGGAGGTCACCAGCGACCCGGCCACGGCTTCGGCTTCGAAGTGGGATGCAGAGCGCGACTTCACCGGCCCTCCGCCAGTGTTTTTGACCGACTGGGAACAACTCGCGCAGGTACTACTGCTCTCGAATGAGCTGATGTTTGTGGACTAGCTCGACGGGCTGCATACTTCAGCGGTGCCAAAAGGGCATCGGGGCTCGCGGTGTGAGAAGCTACAGAACACGAGCGGGTTCACACCGCACCGACTCCCCCATTCGGGAGTCTTTCTCCCAACGCGGCTGTTCTTCGTCGCCGGCTAATACCGGAGCACATTGGCTGCCATCGTGCAGTATGTAGCAGCCGTTCCCTTCATGCAGATAGAACTGCCGGAACCAGATCATCCCCTGGACCCGGTCGGTCGGGTCATACAGCCGGACTTCGACGCCGTTCTCAAACCAGTCGAACAGCATGCCAAAGAACCCACTGGGGATGTACTTCACCCACTTCATGTTGATCCCGATCGAACCACAGCCTTCGCCGCGGATCAACGAGATCAGTGAATCGCGAATCAGTGACAGGTCGGCACCGTCCCAGATCTCCATTTCACCGATGGAGATGATTGTGGCCTTGTCGTCCTGGTGAAGTTCCAGTCCGTGGGTGTATTTGCGCTCGGCCATGAGTTGAACCTTGATGCACGAGAGGTCGATCAGGAGTCGATGTTCAATCTCTTGCACAGTCCGGACCAATCCTGTTCATGTTGATGACAGACTCTCGTAAGAGATGACTCGGTCGCAGTTTGCAACAAGACGTTCGAATTGGAGCACGATTTCGCGCGTTGCGAATTCGCTTCATCACTGCCGAACCGCGATGCCAAAAGGCATCAGGTTTCGCTGAGTCGACACCTTTGAATGCGGAGAGCTGCACAGCTAAAACTCGGTCGCAGTTCCGTTCGCTGACCGAGGTGAAAGATGTTTCGCTCCTGGATCGCTCTAACTGGTCTTCTGGTGTTCGGCGGGTGTCTGCCCAGTCCCGCGGAAACGCCGACCGAAACTCCTCAGCCAACGCCAGCTCCGGTCGCAGTATCCGCTGCCACTGCCTCCGAACCGGAGTTCGCCATTGAGCCGGGTTTCGAGCTGATTCCAATTGCCGACTTTGCGGTCTTCCCGGTCGATGACACCACAGCTGGTACCTGGACCAGTTCGGGGGATGAGTTCCTCTGCACCGGCAAGCCGAAGTGTTATCTCTACACGAAGGCTCCGCTGGGGGACGGGACGCTGCGGTTTGATTATCGCTTTGAGCCTGACCCCAAGGTCACTGATCCGGTCAAACTGGCTGCCCACAATACGGGTGTCCTGCTCTTCATTCAGGAGCCCCATGCGATCTGGCCCAAGTCGATCGAAGTTCAGGGCAAGTACAGCGAGATGGGCCAGCTGCGGCCAAATGGAAACGCAGCTGTGGTCGAATACACTGACAAGCCCGAAGTCCGCGAGGCCGCGCGCCGGCCCGTCGGTGAGTGGAACTCGATCGAGATCGTAACCAAAGCAGGGGCGATCACGGCCTCGATCAATGGACAGGTCGTCGCTGAAGGAAAGCCGGGTGAACTCAGCAGCGGACTCGTTGGCCTGCAGGCCGAAGGCCACCGCCTCCGCTATCGCCGCCTGCGATTCGCCAAGTAATGGTCTCCCTTCCTCTCTGGCCATAAGCCATCCACCATCAGCCACATGCCAATGACCGACCTCGGTGCCATTTCCAGCTACGACTATCAGCTCCCGCCGGAGCTGATCGCTTCGCACCCGCTGGCTGAGCGTGACGCCTCCCGGCTGCTGGTGGTCGATCGAGCCAGCGGCACGATCACGCATACGATGTTCCGCCACCTGCCGGACTACCTGCGGTCCGGGGATCTGCTGGTGCGGAATGAGACGCGCGTGGTTCCGGCCAAACTCAAAGGGGAACGGGCCTCGACCGGCGGGAAGTGGGAGGGGCTGTTTCTGGGGCTCGAAGCGAGCGGGCTTTGGCGGCTGATCGGGCAGACGCGTGGCAAGCTGCAGCCGGGCGAGTCGCTGAGTCTGACGCCTGCCGATCAGCCGGGTTCTGCCGAGCGACTGCAGATTGTCTTGAAAGAGAAGCTGAGTGATGGGGAGTGGCTGGCCGTGCCGCGGGCGGAAACCCTCACCCCCAACCCCGTGGAGCCAGCCGGTTGGGCAGAGACTCAGTTGTTACTCGAACGTTTCGGCACGGTGCCACTGCCGCCGTACATTGAGCGGATCACCGCCTCGCCCGAGGATCGTGAACGCTATCAGACTACATATGCCCGCAATCCCGGCGCGGTCGCAGCTCCGACCGCCGGGCTGCACTTTACCCCCGAGATCTTTGCTCGCTGCCGCGAGAAAGGTGTCGAAGCGGCCTCACTCACGCTGCATGTTGGAGTCGGAACATTCCGCCCGGTCTCGGTCGAGCGGCTCGACGACCACGTCATGCACTTCGAACGCGGCGAACTCCCCGCCGAAACCGCAGCTGCGATCCAGCAAACACGGGCGAATGGCGGACGCATTGTGGCGATCGGGACCACCGCAGTCCGGACGCTGGAAACGGTTGCCAGCTCTGGCCCACTGGCTGCGTGGTCGGGCGAGACCAACCTGTTCATTCGCCCGCCCTACCAATTCAAAGCCGTCGACGCCCTGGTAACGAACTTTCATTTGCCGCAGTCGACACTGTTGGTACTGGTCTCCGCACTGGCGGGGCGTGAGCTGATTCTCGAAGCCTATCGACAGGCAATCGCCGAGCGATATCGGTTCTTCAGCTATGGGGATGCGATGCTGATTGTGTGAGCTTCAATCCGAACCACCCGGAGCCATGAACCAATCCACAGGTCTCACAATCGATCGATGGTCCGAGCTGTTTGTTGCCGCCCACAATCCCCAACGCACCACAGAGTGGGCACCTCATTCGGAGCCGTCCCATGGAGATCAATACGCCCCCAATGGAGCCAGCGACACCGAGCGCCAAGATGACCGACACAGCAATCCAATGGAATGCGTAGAATGGCGAACCGGACGTTGAAAAGAATGTGACGGCAGCGACCAGGAATGCCAGATTGCCACCGACTTTCATGGCGTAAAACCAGAAGCGAAAAGACATGCTCCACTCCATCACTGTTCCATGCGGCGTACCCACGAAGGTATACGAAGCATGCAATAGATCGGATCACTACTTGATCGCCAGCTCCACTCCCGTCTGTTCCATAATGAACCTTCCAGTCAGCTTGGCGCAGGCCAGCCAGTTCTCTTCGCGGGTTCGTTTTGATTCTTTGGGAGGCTGCAGGCTGTGGTCACCCTCACGAATCCATTTGACCTCGACCTTGTCGGAGAGGGAGTAGCTGGTGACTTCGTTCTTATCACCGAAGGTGTCCCACTCCCCTTGGAGCAGCAGCGTCGGGGTCTGAATGGTGTCGAGAGGAGCCAGCTCGTACTGGTCTGATTTCCCAGTCGCATGGAACGGGAATCCGAGGCAGACCAGCCCCTGCACCCGGCACTCATCAGCGACGAGTCCCGCCAGTCGACCGCCGTGCGACCGACCGCCAATGAACAGCTTGTCGGGACTTCCAAGTTGGCGCACGACTTGCCGCCAGGTGTCCAGCATGACCGGCTCGGGATCCGCTGAGCGGCGACGTCCGCCGGAGCTCCGCTCGGACATATAGGGAAAATCGAAGCGGGCCACCCGCAGGCCGATCTGCCCGAGGGCTTTCGCCAGGAAAGCCAGCATCTCGACCTGCAGACTCTGTCCCGATCCGGGAGCCAAAGCGATGGTCAGAGCAGCCTTCTTGGGGCCGTCGAGAACGAGCTGAATGTCAGGCATAGTGCGGGCACTGTCGTCGATTGGCGCTTGATCGGCAAACACGCGGACCAGAATGTTGCCGGGTTACCGTCCACCGCGGAGTCGCGACATGAACTTGGCCTGATCCTCTTCGACCTTGGCCAGTTCGCCAAACGTCTTCTCAAACTCGGCCACACGCTGTTCAGGAGTGTCCCACCGCAGCTGAGGCTTCGACCCGAGCAGACTCAGGTAGGCGTTGTACTGCTCCTTGCGAGTCCGAATCAGAAAGAAATGCAGAGCCCAGGCTTCCGCATAAGCATCGATCGCCAATTTGGGGTCCCGAAACCGGTCATCGGTGGCAATCAGCGAGCGGATCTCCGGTGGGCGGACTCGGGCCAGTTCCCGATACCGATTCAGGCGACCAGGGTGCACTTTGCCGATCGTTCGCCAGCCGGACCGGGCGTCGAGATCGGGTGCTTCGAAGTACATCGCCATCCCTTCCGAGAACCAGGCGGGGTTGTCCGCATATCGCACCTGCAGCCCTGCATTGAACGACAGCTGGTGGACAGCTTCATGAATCACGGTGCCGATCGTGGCGGGCTGGCGGAGGGCGGCTTTCTGGACATCTTCAGCGGTTCGACTGCGGTTGCCAGCGTCTGGACCGGATTGGTCAAACAGGACCATGCGGTTCGACTTGGCATTGAAGTATCCCTGGGCCAGGGCGACCTGTCCGCTGGCATCGGTGGACTGATACTTCTGGTACTCAGCACCCGTTCCAAATGCGATCGCGACCAGTGGACGCTCGGGCGGGCTCAGTCCCGGGATACGATCTTTCCAGAAGCGATGAAACCCGGCATGCAGTCGCTCAAACAGCCCGCCGCACCACTCGCCGTATCCGCGACCGGCACTCGTGCAGATCAGATAGTGCTTCGTGCGGACGATCTCGAATCCTTCGCCAAACTCCTTTTGGAGCGCCGCCGCCAGTTCATCTTCGCTCCAGAGCTGGAATGGCGTCCCGAGTTCCACGAGGGCTGGCGTTTGGCTGGCGGTGATCGGCCACAATCCACTCTGCCGGTCTTCCACCAAAAGGCCGCCATCTCGAGCTGTGAGAACAGCGCGACCCTCGACGGTGCGATCAAGGAGCCGGACGGTTCCATCGGCCAAAGGCTCACGCTCCCGGAAGCGAACTCGTACCAGAGCATCCTCGGCAACCGACGGAGTGGTCGCTGCGAGGAGGCATCCAAGCAGGATGAGCCAGAGCTTCACGGGAGTCTCCTCGAACAGGTTCGAAGACCTGACATTCAAACGTCAGAAGCCACGTGAACTCGGTTCCACGTGGCTTCTGAGTGGCTGAACCTGGTGGCTGACTTACTTGTCCGCGCCGGTCACAGGCTTGTAGTCGTGGTTGCGTTTCCGCACCACGGTTGCGGTCTTGATCTCGTCCCCTTTTTCCACACTCAGGACGATATCCATCCCCTTGATGACGCGTCCGAAGACCGTGTGGCTTCCACCGTCTTTGCCTGGCTCGACATTCAAGTGCGGCGTCGGCAGATGGGTCAGAAAGAACTGAGATCCCCCGGTGTCCTTTCCAGCGTGGGCCATGCTCAGGCTGCCCGCGAAGTGGCGACGTGCATTCGGCTCGTAGCATTCGCAGGCGATTGTGTAACCCGGTCCGCCCGACCCTGCCGACTCGATGTTCTCACGGCTGTTCGGACATCCACCCTGGATCATGAACGACGGGATGACGCGGTGAAACTTCAGACCATCGTAGAACTTCTTTTCCACCAGGCTGATGAAGTTGGCGACAGTGTTGGGGGCTTCGTTCTCGAACAGCAGGATCTCGATGTCGCCACGGCTGGTTTCCAGCTTCACGATGGGAAGCTGTGCATCGCCGGTGGCGGCGTCTTCCTTCGCCCGAATGGCCTGCTCCTCCTCCCAGTACTTGATGTAGTTTTCGGCGCTATCCAGATACGATCCCGCGAGATTTGGAATCAGCAGTCCATCGGACTCGGCGGATTGCAGAGTCTTGACGGCACCGTCGAAGTCGTGGGTCGCGAACTTGGCGATACCGCCGAAGTTAAGAGCCATCTGCGCCTTGGGATCCTTCTTGAGAATTGCATCGGCGATCTTGACCATCTCCGGGAACTGATTCTTGGAATAGAGCGTTTGGAGCATCAGCTCAGCAGCCACGGAATCATCCGGGTTCTTCTTGTAGATTACCGGTGCGAGTTCCTGCATCCGCGGCAAAGTCTTCGTGTTCAGCGTCAGGGCCAGAGTCTGAAACTCTTTGCTGATCTTCGACTTTTCCGCAGCTGTCCCCTTGGTGAACTTGAGCTTCAGATCCTCGGCCTTGGTTTTGAACTCGGTCAAGTCCTTGACCAAGGACTTCCATTCAGCTTCGGCGTCCGCAGGAGCCTCATCCGCACGGACCATTCCGGGCTGGATTCCCCCCGATTGAATCAAACTCACAACCAGAATGCCTGTCAACAGCCAACGCAACATGCCCCACTCCTCTCGGGATCGCTCGAGCGAATCTGGAATCAGACTCTGTGACTCAAAATTCTACGCAATACACCTTGAGCGAGGAAGGTCGTGCCACGTTCGTGAGTTCTCCCTCGGCAATTGAGCTTATCGCCGGGGCTCAGGAGATTGTCGTTGACATCCCTGTGTTTTTGGCCGATAATCCAATATCACTGATGGGGTGTCTGTGCGGATTGTGTTCAATTATCTCCTGCTGGCAACTTGCGTCCTCTTGTTGAGAGTGGATGCCCCGGGGGATTCTGTGGACTGCGATCATTCCGCCGTTCAAGCCACGCATGACGACAGCGTCGACCTTGCTCCCAGCGGGTTGGCTCCCAGGCTTCCCGTAGAAGAAGAAGTTGAGCTGGAGCAGGATGGGCTGCACGAGATTCCCCATCTGTGTTACCGCATCAAGAGCTTTGATTTTCGGGTGAAGTTCACTGAGCTGGGCCATAGAAGGTCGTGCAGTCGAGCCGCCCTGGCCGGTCATCCGCACCTGCGTATCTAGAAATGCACGGTAAACGCCTCTAAAACGGGCGTCTTGGGAATGCTCTCGCGCTGAGCATCTCGTCAGCTGGGTCACAACCGGCTAAGTCGTCTCCGCCCGATCGGTGGACTGACCAGATCTAAAACGGAACCTGCAGCGCTCGCAGGTTTCCTCACCATTCAGCTGTGCCCGCTATGGTTGCTTCCGCGTCGCCCTGCGCCTCTTCGAGTGCGCCGAACCTCCGCCAGATCATTGAGACTGCGGCGAAATTGCTGCCTGCCCAGGGGCCGATTACCTCGTTCGCGTTCCTGAATCCGCTTGAGGCTCTTGAGGAACTTCCGTTCCACACTGGGATCGTCCAGGGAGCCGCGCTCCAGCACTGTCAGCCGTACTTATCGGAAGTCCAGTATCGCGAGTATCTTGCGGCAGGGCGGATCGATGCTCATGACCTTCGCTCGCACTTGAAGCACGATCTCGGGACGCGGGGCGACGAATCGATACTGGGCCTGTGTACTCGGTTTGAACTTCGAATGGCTCTGCTCAGCCACACTTTCCCCACCGGCATGGCGGAGGAACTGGGCTGGGTCATGACTGAAACGGACGCGATCGAGAAGTGTCGACCAGAACTGAATGGAGCCCGGCTCCAGGAGTGGCTGGACTCCACTCGCAGCTGGGTGATCTCCGATTCCTGTGCAGGGCGGATTCCGCTGGATGTGTTGCTGGACACACTTTCCCCGTTCGATCTGCATCATGTCGAACAATGGACGCCTGGTATGTGGCAGACAGCTGGTTTGCAGCTGTTGTGGAATGTGTGCTGCCACGCCGTTGTGCGAGCCGGTGTGGCGCTCAATGGGCATGCTCGCTGGATTCGACACCGCGATGCTCTGCGGCACCTGACTCAGGTCGACAGCGATGAAGAGGTCCTGGCGATCCTCGGCCCCTACAGTGCGGCCTTCACGGATCAGGGGTTATCGCAGTGGCGCCTGCCCACCCGCGACTTGGGGTTCCTGCGGGGATTCCAGGCAGTCTGCGGCTCGCTGCCGCGAGGTTCTGCGTCGCTGATCCAGGATGCTTTAGAGCGGATTTCAGCGGGACAGGTCACGGCGATCGACTTGATCGACGAGTCGCTCCAGGCGCTGGGGGTTGCTCCTGGGGAAGTGCAAGAATTCCTGACGAGCAGCCTTCTGGCGTTTCGTGGCTGGGCGGGAATGCTGTGGCAGATGGAAGTGCGGTCCGATCGCGTCCCGAACCCAGTTCCACCGGGGACGCTGGTGGAGTATTTGGCCCTGCAGCTGTTGCTGGAGCGAGCCGCGCTCAGTCGCATCATCCAGCAGGGATGTGACCCGCCCCCAACTCTGACTGAACTCCGGGGCGGCGCAGAT
>Ga0315905_10006122_pt1 | contig 12225 bp, 12 predicted proteins | sample LakEriMetagenome_5_FD_203522 | JGI IMG/M metagenome (GOLD analysis project Ga0315905, IMG submission 203522) | Freshwater fungal communities from buoy surface, Lake Erie, Ohio, United States - Buoy 4 MA121 | ecosystem: Environmental > Aquatic > Freshwater > Lake | place: USA: Lake Erie, Ohio...
GGCACCTCTGGCGGAGTGTCCACCTGCGCTCAGAACACTGACGCTGTCAGTGTCTACACCCTCTCCAGCGTCTCGCACAGGCGCTTGGGCCACGCGCAGCCACCCGCCGCGGCCGAGGCCCGCGCACGGAACAAAGACACGGACGCGAACCTGCTGCTCTGCGGCCTCGCTCGCGCCGCTTTCGGCCATGTTATCAGGCCTGTTATCAGTCCAACAAGCACCCCACTCCGAGAATGCGTGCGCAATTTGCAGAAACTAATCTGATATTTTCCCCCTCAAAAAAAGCTGAACTAAACTCACCTGTTTTAAGAATCCTCCTCCTCATTTTTTAGTTGACGAAAATAGAAGGAAAGAGCAATCCCGATATGGCACAGCAGGTATTGTCTGTCAAGGCCTCTAGGGGCGCAAGAGAGAGCGAGGGCATGATGGAGGTGTTCGTGGCGTCTGTGTCGATGCGTCCGGCCTGGAACACGCGGCAGACCCTTGTTTCGGGCTGCCGCACGCGTGGCAGCAACCTGAAAGGGGCTTTGAAGTTCAGTGCGCTCGAGCGGGCGCCGCCGAGCCGCGCAAGGGCGGGTGGTAGTAGGGCGGTTTTGGATGATCACGGGAAGAGCTGTAGCATCTGGCTTTATCCTCGTCCACAAGCCAGCGCGAGCAGTGCGGCGCCCAGACTGACAATTGCGGGTGACGGGCAGGTGCAAGTCGGAGAGCTCGGGCTCTCCTACGGAGCGCAACGCTCCAGCTTTTCGGTCGACCGCAGGTGAGCTTTGTTTAGTGGGCAGCAGGCAGGGTGGCGAGAGAGAGCGGGACAGGCGAAGTGATGGGCGGAAGGAAGGGGAGGGGCGCCGGAAACGGAATATGAAAAGCCGCGCGAGGCATGGGCGGGGACAAGAAAACTACGGGCCTTTCGACCGCCCCGGATGGATGTTGCACGGGCAGTAAGTCCTGACCGCTTTTGATGGGATCGTGGCGAAAGGAAGTCAGAAGCGTGGCATTCATCCCGTTGATGCTTCCAGCCATTCTTCCCTTTGTTCAGAAGGGACAGGAAAGGCATTCCGTTGGTGCAGACGGAGCTTGGAGGCATTCATCCCGTTGCTGCAGATGGAGCTTAGATGGCCGATGATTCTCCAACAGGAAGGGATGGGGGGGTGGGGGGGGGACTTCTGGGCCTCCATGGTGGTGGTGGAGGAACGGAGACCATTCCCGATGCGGAGGCAGCTGGGAGCTGGGGAGGGGGAGGGAGGCGCGGGGGCTGGAGACGCTGGAAACGAGATTGATGGGGACAGAAATTTGTCTAAGAAGTGAGGAGGGAGTTGTTAGGGGAGATAGATAGAGTGTGGAAAATGAAGAGAGAAGGGAGAGAGGCGGAACCGGCCGACGCGTGACTTGTGCGGTGACTTGTGCGAAAGCATGTGGGGACAAGCAGCAGGCGCTGACGCTGTTGGTTGCGCTGCGCCTGCGTGCGTGTGCAATGGCAGGTCGTCATGGAGGGGCAAGGCGCTGCTCATCTGCAGCGGTGTCGCGATGGTGGCACTGCTGTGCTTCGTCGGCCTCGACCGCTCCTCCTCGAAGGGGTTCGACAGGGCATCGCTGGGGGAGGCGAGCAACGAGGGCATGAACGGTGGCACCTCGGGAAAGACGGCACACAACGGCGATGCCTCTGACTTTATTGACACTGCTGACCTCGGGGATTACGTCGATGCCATCATCGGCCCGGTACCTACCCTAACCCCTAAATCCGAAACGTCTCTCAACCCACGTCGATGCCATCATCTGCCCGGTACGGAAACCCTACACCCTAAACTTTTTTGCGTTGGCAGGCTCCTTCCGGGCTCACGGACGGCGGCTACAAGAAGCGCGGCTCGCTGGCCGTGTCAAAGATCGACGCCGCGGGTTTCTATTACCTCAACGTTGAGGGTGAGCCTGGCCACGCTCTTAAGTGCATCCTCCAGGTTCGCTCACATACATACACATAGGCACACATAAACATACACATAAAGGGGAGGAGGGCACATAGAGGGGAGGAGGGCGGGCGGTGGGGATGAGTTGTGCTCCATGTTGCGTGGGTACATATATATGTAAGTATTTTACATCTGATTTATGTCAACGTAAATTGACCTTGATACTCATTTACATATACATGAATTGACATGTATACAATGTTTACACAGACACACACGCACATCCGTGTGATCTGTACGCAGCTGCTGCGTGCGGTGTGTTTGTGTGTGATACTCTACATACACAAAGCTCAAGCGCTTGATTGCCCACGGAACAACATCATGAAGAATCATGCTGGGCACACAATCAACGCCATATAGCAACTAGATGTATATATGTATACATATATACCCATATACACATCTAGCAATACATGTATACACTAGGCCTAATTGCTTTACCTTACCAATGCCTTTACCTTACCAATGTACTAGTGCTAGGAGGGTGACGCCAAACATGAACAGATGAACAAGATGAGTTATAGGAGGGAGATGCCGCTGCAACATCATCTCTATGCCGCTCCAACATGAGCTCTATCGCCTAAACCGTAAACCCGAAGCTGCACCAAAATGCGCTAGAATACCATACTTAAACCTACCTAACCCTGCCTAGATGTCAAAACTGACTGACACAGAAAAAATCAAAACGCGGGTCCGCAGGGTTCCGACGGTTACCACAGGCATTGGAAGGGTTATGGTCAGGTCTATACCGGCCCCATCCACGAGGGCAAGTACGGTGGTAAGGACTACCTGCAGATCCAGGATCTCGTGACGGGTGAGGTCGAGTACTTCCGCTTCCGCTTCACCTAAATTGTTGCTGTAGCTTTCTGTCCAGTTCGCAAGTTCTGGAGAGTGTATGTCTGTGTCAGTGTTTAAGGAGTTTATGAGTTGTGGTACCTGGCATCTCTGTAGTATTTTCTGGAGGGAGCTGTTGGCGGAGATCGGGGCGAGAGGGGGACGTGTTGGGGTGGGGGGAAGGTCTGACTATCGGGACACCATTGGAGACATTGGGAGTCGGTAAATGCAGGTCAGGAGGGCTTAGATGCGCAGGTTCGGGATACCTTGAATTGGTCTTCTGTTATATTGAAATTGGGGTTGACAATGGTTTCCATGCGCGGGTCGCCCTACTGGCATTTTCCCTCTCGCCCTGGCCTTGGGCCTTGAATCTCTCTCGACCCACTCACGTCTGCCGCTTGCCTTCCCTCTAATGGAAACCACCAGTCTAGAATTACAGCATGAGCCCTACATGGAGACCCTTCATCGCGTGACAGCTGCGGCCAGGGGGTAAGAATTGGGAGCGTTCCATGTTGCCGTGTGTTTTGTTTTATGTAGTTTGGTCGTTGTAGCTGTTGTAACTTTCACACTGGGGTGCGGAGGAGGAAATAATCTCGGCTCAACGAAGCAATTGTACCAGACATTCGTGGTTCCAATTGCTTCGTTGAGCCGAGTGTATATTTCCTCCTCCGCACCCAGTCTGAAAGCGACTGCACCCAGGGTGCAAATTGCTACGATCAACTCGCCATCTAGACTGGGGATTGCCTGTGTATACCGGTACCCACCTTAACTCTAAGGCTGGTTATGCCGATCTACCCCTAACCTTTATGGGTGCCCCAGTGAACATCGGAGGGGCCCGGGCGGCCTTGGTATGTAGGCCTAGACTCTACTGCCTTGGCCCCTCTCCCGGCACAGGACCGCATAATCGGGGCAAGGACGTGATACATTCCAACCTGAGCTTTTGGGGAATTGGCCATAAATCCGGCTTGACTGCACCTAGCGGTCACCTCGTCACTCACAACTATATGAAAAGACAGACGGGTGCCCTGCCCGTAAAGGGTAAAAAACAGGGAAAAGGAGTCTCTCTGCACCCTTGTCCGCCAGCTGCTCCGAATAAATTTCCTCCTCCTCCCCTCTGCACGGAGACATGGAAGTAGATAGCACACACTCACTCACACACACACCCTCGTGCTTTCGCCATCTCTCGCTCTCGTGACTACTTCTTGCTGGTCATAGCACAAGAACTGTATTTGGATGGACGCAATTGTAACCCTGTGTTACCAAATTGTAACCCTGTGCTACCCACTCCCAGAATATGTGTGTATGTGTATGAGTGTGTGTGGTTTGGGTGCTTTCAACACAGATCATTCCGAGGCAGGGGAAAGAGTGTGTCCGGCTCCAGTGATCGGCATATTTTCCTCTTAGTCCCGCTAAGAGCCCCTTATAATTCATTTCTCCCCTCGCCAATCCTTCTTCTCGCGTTCCCGGCCACCTCTACTTCTTCCTCTTCAAGTTGAACCTCTTCGTCGCCTTACTAAAAGGGCCCGAAGACGGCAGAGCCCCCAGGGTGTCCAGCCACTGGCAGGAGAGGCGAATCATTTGGATGAGTTCGCGACTGCGCGTGATTCGATTTTTTTTTAAAGAATAGCATCAGTAATGCAACTCAGCAGAGCGAGCGCGAGGACACTGCATGTGCAATAAGCAATCAATATGCCTTGAGCGTCTGGACTCCTAAAAAAGGAATTTCCTATTGTGCATATACTGTGGCCCTATTCTATGTCCTAGTGACACGCACTGTGTTCTTCACCTTTGCAACGGCAGCAAGCTGGAAATTAGGGTCACTGTTCTGATATCCCTGCTCACAAACACTTCAATTAAAACCAGAACCCTCAAACACAGCCACGAAAGTCAGAATAAGGGTATGCGTGGGTGCGAGTGAAGCGAGCGCGTGCGTTTTTTAGGAAACAAACACGTCGTTGCTCATCTGGAAAAGTTCAGCGTCGTGTCCATGCCCATATCACCTGTGCGCGGGTCGAAAAGTGGCCTGGGAGAGAGACGACGGTGCTGGCAGTAGACAAGGACGATCCCGAGCCCCCAGAACTTCCGGACGACAACTGTGAAAAATACAGCTTGTGAGAGTTTAAAACAAAGAAACAAGGAATATCAGAGGACCAGGGCAAGTTCATCATTATGCTTTCAATTTTGCGTGGGAACATACCTTGGGCCCGGGGCCAAGAGCCTCATTCATCTCGAAGAGCACAGGCAAGATCTCACAAAAGTCAGGGCGCACGCGTGGGTCCCGCTGCCAACACCGTTGTATGATGTCGGAATATTCCCGAGGCATATCTTTTGGAAGTGCTGGGCGCTCGTTCTGATAAGGGATGGCGAGGATGAGCCGAGGAGGAAGAAACGGTCCACACATTCGCGCGAGCACGTAAAACATTAAGTCAGAAAACAGAGGAACGTAAGAGTGTCCCTGTGGATGATTTTTGTGTACTGTCTCGGAATTATCTGGGAGCCAGGAGACCGACACGTATGCAAGACATCAGATACCTGGATGGCAACACGCGTTGTCATCTGCTCCAGGTTGCAGTCGCTCCACGGAAGACGCGAGGTGCTGACAAAATTTCTCCGCAATCAGCATATGCGCTCACATCGAGCAACGCACTAGCACGGGAATACATCTGCGCTGACTGTTGAGATAACGCACTACATCTCCCACATCATGATTGCAAAACCGTAAAGATCCAACTTCTTGCTCACGGGCTGTCTTTTTAGTACTTCTGGGCCTTGGTATGCTGGCGTGCCCCCAGTGCCAAGCTGTGCGCGTGCATAAACATGTTCGTTTCAGCCACACATGTAGACACAGACACGCAAGTGCGCGCGCACCCACCTGCTACTAATCGACAGTTGGCCGCTTTGCAAACCCACACATGCAGACATTAATGTTCACCTGTGCAGGGTTGATTTCAGGCATGTTGCTCGGGACGAACCGTGCCAGGCCGAAGTCGCAGAGCTTGGCAACTCCAGTCTTGTCTTGGTAGATGACGTTTTGCGGTTTGAGATCGCGGTGAACCAGGTTACAATCGTGTACGTAGGCCATAGCGTCGCATATTTGCGTGGAAATGCTGAGTTGCCGGCCTAGGGGAATCGTTTTGTGAAGCTTGTGGAGATAGTCGAAGAGGTTGGTGCCAGGGACGAATTCGAAGACCAGAGTGTACTGATTCTGCTCGGTGCTCACCCCGAGTAACTTGCAAATGGACGGGTGGTTGACTTTGCGCATCATCTCCCCCTCGCGCACAAATTCAGTGATCTCCTTCTGTTGCATTGGCCCCTTCATCTTCTTCATCGCGCACGGGATCTTCAATTCGCCTTTGAACACATCCGCAAACGTGCCGCTGCCGATCTTTTCGGGCTTGATGTTGAGCTCCGTCTTGCGGATTCTGCCAACCGGCATGAAAGGAGCCAATTGACCCTCGTTGTCGCAGAAGTAGCCGAGGCAGCTGAAGGAGGCGCTGCGGCCAGCACCACGCAAGTCAACAGCAAGGTTCAGCCAGGCTCCAAAGACGTTACGCAGCAGCCGCACTCCATGCACGCCACTTGTCATTCTCGGCCGCTCGTCTTCAAAACTGCCATCCCGTGTGGGCGCGCGCAATTGGTATCCGGGGGGAGGAACTGTAAGCGGCCGCAAGAGGGCAGGGCCGGAAGGCTGTTCGGTGCCTGGCAGGCTGCCACGGCGCATGTTGGGTGTGTGTCCCACGAGCGCTCTCGAATTCTCCACGCGCTCCTTGAGATCGTCGAGCTCGTTGCGAAGCATCGCGTTTTCGGCGAGAATCTTGTCCATCTCTCCTGTCAGAGTGTCATTCTCTCTCTGCGTGCTGTCGATTCTCGGCTCGATATTCTGCACGTACATCTCAAGCTCATTGATTCGTGCCTGCAATGCCCCCACCTCGCCTGGCCCTATCTGACCGGTAGACAGGGCCGAAACAGACTGCTGAGATTTGAGGACGTGAAGCTCCTCAGCTGTGCGCCGTGCCGCCGAACGTTCCTGCTCAATCTCAAACTGATGCTGGTGTACCCTTTTCTGGAGCTCGCTTTCGGTGAGGTTGAGCTTCTCTTGAAGAACAGCCACTTTTGCAGCGTCGCCGCCGGCGTGCATCATACGACTCTTTAACTGCTGTGTCGTTCCATTCGCCTGTTCAAGCTGAGAAGAGAGCTGCATATTGGCAGCGTGCATCTCTTTGAGTTTTTCGTGCAGCACCTTCACTTCGGCATCTGAAGACTCGAGCCGCCTCTGCAACATTCGCACTGACTCGGAAAAGTCGTCGCCACGTTTGAGAAGCGTCTGAGAAGCTACTCCCAGCTCGCTCGCAAGATCATCCTTCTCCTTGCCCAGCAACGCGAGCTCCTTATCCTTGTGTGCAAGACTCTCCTCCAGTCGTGCCGTGCGTCTCTTCAACGAGTCTACCTCCGTCGCCGCAGCATCTACCATCTGCGCGAACTGCTGGCGCGCTCCCTGCGCCTCATTCAGCTGGACCTTTGCATCGTGAATATTTCTTGCCAACTCCTCTTTCTGCGCCTTGAGCGCCTGCGTCTCTGAACTCAGAGAATCTACAACGCCCTGCTGCTGCACGTGGCGCTGCTGCGTTGAGGCTATTTGCTTGTGCAGGGAATCGATATTCAAGTCCTTCTCAGCCAGCAGCTTTTGCAGGTTCTGCACCTGGGTAGTGATCTTTCCTTGCATATGACTCTCCAAGTGCTTCTGAAACTCCTGCTCCTTGAGCACTAGCTGTTTCCGAAAATCTTCGTCTTTCTTTTGCAACTCCTTCTGAAAGTCCTCTTGTGCCTTCAGGTACTCCGCGCGACTTGCTTCTTGTTTGGCACCAAACTCCTTATCCCGCGCGTACCCTTTCTTGCGCAGCTCCTCCTCCCGCGTGTTGCACTCTTCACGCAGTTGCTCGATTTTGCGGTCAGTCTCTCGGTCTTTTGCTTGGATTTTACGGTACATCTCCTCCTCTGCCTCCAATTTCTGGCGCTCGAGCGCCTCGATCTGCAACGAATGTTCGCGCTCTTTGTCGAGCTGTTTCTTTCTCCACTCGCGTTCCAGCTGCGCATGATCATCTTGGGTTTGCCGGATCAAACTGTTAAGGCGCACATTCTCCTCCACGATCTCCTTACGCAGCGCCGTTTCCACCTCGTCCGACTTCGTCTTGAGGGCCACAATCTCAGCATCCATCTCCGACCTCTTTGACTCAAGCAGGTTATTGAGCTTGGTAATCTCCTCCTTGTACTCCAGCGCCTTTGCGTTCATCTGTTGCTCGAACGCCGCCTTGCATTTCTCTGCAGCTTGATTCGCTTGCGTCATTTGCGTCTCCGACAGCGTCTGGAGGGTCGTGATTTCGTCCTTGTGTGACTCTTCAATGCTTTTGAGGCGATCTTTATTCTCGACGTCCATCTGCTTCAGCGCGTCTGTTCGCTCTTGATCCTTTTTATGTACAAGCTGGGCCGTTTCCGCAGTCATGGACTCCTTTAACAAAACGATTTTACGCTGGTGCTCGACCTCCTTTGCCTTCAGGCGCTTTTCCTCTTCTTGCTCACATAGCATTCTAGTGTTCTCCTCAATGGCTGTTTGCTGCGCCTCACGAGCCGACCACCTTGCACCATGCGCCCAGCTGCAAACAGTACTCAAAATATCAGCACGCTGTTGAACATAGTACGATCGGCACTCACTCAGCTCCATGCATAATACACATTTTCAAAGCACAAACAACTCGAGGAAGTCTCGACTTTTGGCTGATTCTCACTCATCCAAACAGGCGCGAAGCATCCGCGCCTTGCTGCTGCTGCTGATCACATCAGCAATCGACACGGTCTGCTCGCTTGCGGACTTCCATGCAAGGAATCGTTGCTTCAGCGAGCGACGGAACCAGCGTGTGCAAGTGGAGACAAAGGCCGTGTGCATGATTTGGCGGTTGATTTTGCCATTTAGCGAAAGATCGCGCCACTGTCGAAATACGCGAGCGGTTGCAGCCTTGGAGACCGCCTTGCACGACCGTGTACCCCAGGAATCAAGAGCAAGACGAGCATCATCCTGCAGTTCGTCTGCCTTTCGCTGTAGGTCGTTTGCCATTTGTGTCTTGATTATCAGAGAATTTTGCACCTCTTCCAGCGTCTTCGAGTTCTGCTGCAGATGGACGGCGAGCACGGCGCGTTCTGAATCTGCCGTCTGCAGCCTGCCTTCAAGCTCCCTGATTCCCTGGGAGAACACCGCTTCACGAGCAGCAACGTCCTGAGTGTGGTAAGCTTGCGCCTGCGTCATCCACAATATCAGACAACCAGCACACAATAGCAAACAGGCGAGCATACATTCCACATACGAGTATTGCGGCGGAGACAAATGCTATTCGATTGTCAGGCACAAACAGCACTGGACAACTATTCATCCTGATAAAAAAGGGCAGGAAGGAAACCTGGGCGAGCTCAGCTTCCACTTGCTGGTTCTTCAAGATCATTTCGTTGAGATCGTGTTCGAATACCTTCTCAACGCCATCGCGCTGGTGCATCATTAGCACGCGCTGTTTTTCAAACTCTTCCTGCTGCTGTGCGAGCATTGTGTGCAGATCCTTCAGCTCTTGCGACTTTTGCGAATCTCGCTCACGAAGCTGCTTGTTTTGTTGCATCTGATGCCTGAACTCGTGCTCTTGCTTGGCCAGCTGCTGCTGCTGAGTTGCTAGTTGCGAGCGGAGATTATGGAGATCGGCATCCATCGTGGCTTTTTGTTTCATAAGCTGGTCGGTGCGCTGCTCCGCAGATTGCAGGCGCAGCATTAGATTAGAATTTTCGCCTGACATGCCCTGCTGCTGCTTTTCATAATGCTGGATCGAGCGCTGCAACACGTCGTTTCTTTTCGACAGTTCATCCACTTGCTGGCGATAATTCTGGTTCTCGCGCTTCAGCAATACAGTCATACGTGCCTGCTCGTCGGAAGACTCTGTGTCAATGGTCGCGGGTTGCCCCCGGCTGAGGCGTGACAGATTTTCGCGCAGATTATCGTTCTCAGCCTCCTGAGCCTCGAGCCTGGTCACCAGCCCCGAGTGTTTTGCTTTGAAGTCGCGCAGCTCAGTCTCGGTCTTTTTTGTTTTTTCCTCCATCTGCAGCACAAGTTGGGACAACCAGTCTGCACGCGCAGCCGGGTCTTCGCCTCTCGGCATCTGCTGCTGCCCGCTCCAATCGTAAGACGGCCGTGGAATTGGGGCGGGCGCGTTGCTGACAGGCTGCTGCATGTCCGCCGTGGGGTACGCACGCCCAGGGCCGGGATCATGGTACGTTGCCCGCAAATTCTGGCCGGGACCGTGAGGGGCGTTCGCAAATGGCAGGGCCGCGCCGATCGAGGCCCTGCCGTTGGGTACGCCCTGGTGCCCGTGGCCGTACCCATCCTGCTCGCCCGGGACTTGGTACTGAGGTTGCTGGTACTTGGCCCGATGCGGGTCGCGGGTTTGATAGTGTGGGTTATCGTAATAGCCCTGTCGCACGGCGCGCGGCGGTATGCACGTGCCCCGTCAGATGCTTTCCCCCGCTGGCAAGCACAGTGCCTCGGGGTCTCGCGCAGTGCACGCGCAGCGCGCGTGCACGAGCGCACGTGCATGCAATCTTACCTGATCCATCGTGGGCGACCCGCGGGAGCCGTAGTGACGACTCGGGTCTGCGCACACACGCACGCATAGAGGACAACCCCGGTGTGTCACGGTGTGGGCGGCTGGCAACCACGCGAGCGCAGCGCGCGTCCGCCGCGGGCGATCGTGAAACACTCTGCGCCGCGCTGGAGAGGGAGTACACGCGCGCGGTGTGTACCCCGCTGTGCTTTCGTCTCCTCGGCGTGACATCTGGCCCCGCGCACGCACCTGATGCGCCGACGCAGCTGCCGGACCCCCCACACACACCGCGCCTCCCACTGGTGGCCTCGTGCGCTCGGCCTGCCGCAGCCTAGGGTTTCACACCCACCCTCGCCGCTTCCTCGGCTTCAATTGTGGTTTTGCCGTTCAATTTCTCAGGTCAAACGCCGTCGGAAAACTAGTTTTTTCTGAAGTTCAAAATCCCCATACAAAAAAAATTTGAATTTTTTTATCAAGTCGGCCCATGGCTTGAGGCTGGGAATAACAAGAAAGGAAAGGGTTGGGGTCTGGGAGGGGCGCGTTAGGGGCGTTGGCCCGGCCGGAGTGGGCTTGGCGCAATGCCCTCGAAGAACCAGAAGGCGGCGGCGGCGGGTAACACCTCTCCCGGCAAGCCACCTGGGCAGCCCGCGCAGGGAACGACGAGGCCCGCAGGCAACGCCTCGTCGCTCGCGGCGGCGCAAAGTGAACAACCCAGCGGCGCGCCGGTGTCGGGCGAAGCGGTGACGCCAGAGATGCGGATGGCCGCCGCGCTGCAGGCCGCTGAGAAGAGCAAGGTGCTGGACCTTTGCAACCTCGGACTGGACCGCATTCCCGAGGCGGTCTGGAACTACGCCTGGGAGCACGATGGCATGCAGACGCCGCTCATTCCCCTCATCAAGGCACATATTCTCAAAATTTCTCTCTACAGTGACTTTTCTATGGTGTATGTACCAGGGCACTGACTTTTACGAATTTGTAACAGGAAGTTAAGCTCTCAAACAACCGCATCACCGACTTTGAGGGGTGGCACAGGCTTGCCAACATCACCGACCTCGCGCTAGACAGGCACACGCACACACACACACACACATTTTACACACGCAATTGCGCAAAGACTCTCTCTCTCTCTCTCTCTCTCTTCTCTCTGTCTATTCTCGCACACTGACACAAGCGGGAACCATCTAGACCCAAAACGATAAATCTTGAACCCTAAACCATAAATCTTGAACCCTAAACCCTCAATCCTCAACCTTGCGTGATTGAACATGAAGCACCTGGTATGCAAGCTGTCAGACCCATTCTAGTGAGTAAAAGCATTCTAGTGAGTAAGCAAACACTTTCTACACAATATCTTGAGGAAATCTCAAAGACGTCCTTACAAATATATCGCACACACTCACACACACACACAAAGACGTCCTTATAAATATATCGCACACTCTCACACACACATACACACAAACATACACACAGGAACCACCTTACACACACACATACACACAAACAGGAACCACCTGGCAGACACGCTGCCGGACGCCATCCTTGCCCTGACCAATCTCACGCGCCTCAATCTCCACAGCAACCAGCTGCGGCACCTGCCGCGGATCGGCGCCCTGGAAAAGCTGGTATATGTGTATGTTCTCCCGTTATACATAATTTCATTTCCATATCTTTTATGTATGTATGTATGTATATACATGTATATATATATATATATATATATACTATGTGTGTGTGTGTGCGTGTGCGTGTGTGTGTATATGTATACATATTATATATATGCATATGTATTTATAGGT
>Ga0315905_10006123_pt1 | contig 12223 bp, 8 predicted proteins | sample LakEriMetagenome_5_FD_203522 | JGI IMG/M metagenome (GOLD analysis project Ga0315905, IMG submission 203522) | Freshwater fungal communities from buoy surface, Lake Erie, Ohio, United States - Buoy 4 MA121 | ecosystem: Environmental > Aquatic > Freshwater > Lake | place: USA: Lake Erie, Ohio...
TGTCGTCCAGTTCCCTGAGCCTCTCCTCCTACTGGACTGCAGAGTCCAAGAAGTTCAAGACCAACACGGTCCAGGTCTATTCCGACTGGTCGGATAACTTCTCGACCGAGTTCAAGCTGGGCAATCGGACCTATGACAAGGTCTTCGCGAACAACTCCGCTGCGCCGTCTGTTCAGATCCTGTTCCAGGGCTCTGCCCCCGCCGGATCTGGGCTCACCTCCTCGGCCACGCGGTCGCTGTTTCTCGGCACCGAGCGCAGCCGTCACTACAACATCCTCAAGACCGACACCCAGGAGCTCTTCCTGGCAGGCACCTACAAGCTCGGCGCGCACGAGCTGAAGTTCGGCGGCACCCACGAGACCAATGATGTCTTCAATGCCTTCCTCCAGAACGTCAATGGCCTCTACATCTTTAACTGCGACAACCGCTACACCTACACCAGCTTCACGGGTGTGGTGAACTGCGCAAACGGAGAGCAGGCAGCCCTCGCAGCCATCGAGAACTTCCAGAAGGGTCGCCCCTCGTCGTTCTCGGTCCGCGTTCCACAGGCTGGCCTGACCCTCGAGCAGGGCGCGGCTGAGTTCACCTATCAGAACACCGGCCTGTTTGTGCAGGACACCTGGCGTGTCAACCGTGACCTGACCCTCCTGGCCGGCGTGCGGGTTGACAAGCAGACGACCGACGATCGTCCTCTGCGGAGTGCGGCTGGCGCTGCTCCGCTGGTGCCGGGCAACCCCGCCACCAACACCAACCAGACAGGTGGCTTCGGACGCGACAACTCGGCGATCAATGACGAGATGACCCTGGTTCAGCCCCGGTTTGCCTTTACCTGGAACCTGCGCGACGCCATGCAGAGCCGGGTTCGCGGTGGCTATGGCCTCTTCAAGGGTGGCGCCCCCACTGTGTGGTTCTCGAACCCCTACACCAACACTGGCGTGCAGACCGCGCTGGCAGAGTGCGGCGCCTCTGGCTCTGGCGTGACCGGGGGGACACCCTGTCCCACGACGGGCCTTGCAGTGAGCCTGGACCCCAAGAAGCAGCCTGCGCTCCCCGGCTCCCCACCGGTCCCCGCAATCGACTACAACGACGGTGGGCTTGAACTGCCCTCGATCTGGAAAGGTAACCTGGCCTATGAGGCCACCCTCCAGGATGGTTATGTGGTGTCGGCCGAGTACATCCGCACCGACACCAATGCGGACATCTACTTCGAGAACCTGAACCTCGGACCCGCCACGCGCGTTGGCCCCGATGGCAGGGAGATGTTCTTTAATGCTGCCGGCTATAACGCAGCGAGCTACACCATTGCATCGAATGGCGCAGTGAGCGCGGTCTCGACGGCCGGTGTGCAGAACCGGTTCCTGCGCAATCGGTCCTTTAACAACGTGATCCTCACGAAGAAGACGGACAAGGGATACGGCAACACGCTGACCCTGGCCCTGGCCAAGCCTGCGGCCGGCATGGGTTTTGGCTGGAACGCCTCCTACACCTACAGCGATGTGAAGTCTGTTCACGACGGCAGCTCCTCGGTCGCGGCCTCTAACTGGCTGTTCTTCCCCCGCCTGCAGGCCAACGAGGAGGAGCTCGCACGCTCGCGCTACGAGATCCGCAATCGTGTGAACCTGGGTGCAACCTACAAGACCAAGCTCTTCGGCAACCTCAGCACGAGCTTCGGGATCTTTGCCGAGCACCGCACGGGCTACCCCTACAGCTGGACCTTCTTTAACGACGCGAACGGTGACGGTCAGGCGGGCAACGACCTGCTCTACATCCCCAAGTCACCCGGCTCTGGTGAGGTGGTCTTTGCAGCCGTCGGTAATCGCTCCCCCGCAGAGGCCGAGCTAGCCTTCTGGAATGTCGTGAACAGCGAAAAGGGCCTGCGCAATTACACGGGTCGGGTGGTGCCGCGTAACAGCAGCACGGCGCCTCGTGTGAATGTCATTGACTTCCGCATGAGCCAGGATGTCCCCGCCTTTAACGCGCAGCACCGCGCATCGCTCACCTTTGACATCTTCAACCTGGGCAACCTGCTGAACAACAAGTGGGGCCGCACGACGCAGTCGAACTTTGAGGCGCGCGAGTATGTGTCTTACGCGGGTCTGACAGCGGACGGCCGTTACATCTATGCGGTCGGAACGCCCGAGAGCCTTGTGCTGCAGCAGACGAAGAACGAGTCCCAGTGGGCTCTGCGTGTGACCGCGAAGTATCAGTTCTAACCGAAGTCAGAGCACGCCGCTGACGAGCCCCCGGCCTGAGTGCCGGGGTTTTTTATGTGAGCATGTGCCCTGCAAATCCAATGAAGCAGAGGCTCACCAACACGATGCCCAGGGCCGACCGTCTGGGGTGCGTGACGAAGGCCTGACGAAGCCGCTGTCCTGCGACGATGAGCAGACAGAGGTAGCTAAGGCTGCAGGCCTGGACCACTAGGCCGAGCACGAGATAGGCGAGAGCCGGCGAGTCTGCATCTGGTGCGACGAACTGGGTGAAGTAGGCAACGAAGAAGAGAATGGCTTTGGGGTTGGTCAGCGAGAGCGCCAGCGCCCGCCAGAAGGGGGCATGCGCGGTCATTGTGGATGCAACAATGGGCAGCGCCTGAGAGGCTGCGTCGAAGGGCCTTGCAGGCGTGTTCCATTGCCCAATTCCGGTCCGAAGGAGTCCAACACCAATCCAGCCCAGGTAGACTGCCCCGAGCACTTTGACGGCAGCAAACACCTCCGGGAGTAGGACCATCAGTGAGGCTGCACCGGATGCGGTCGCAATCATCAGCACCCCATCACCCGCAAAGATTCCCCACGCGGCCCGCCACCCCATTTGCCTGCCCCGTGTCGCCGCGGTGGTCAGCACATAGAGTGAGTTGGGCCCCGGCAGCAGCACAATGAGCACCGTGCCGAGCACGAACTGCCAGAAACCTTGAATGCCGAGTTCAGCCATTTATCGACCCGGCCGTACGCTGGCCCAGGTGGCCGTTGAGATGATGATGAGTCCTCCGATCCACTCATGCTGCTGGGGAGCGCTCCCCAGCAGCACCGCTGCAGAGACCGCCGCAAAGGCAACCTCCGACAGCATGAGCAGGCTCGTGACCTGCGCCGGAAGGCGACTGGCGCCAAACTGCAGGGAGAAGTTCGCAACCGCCAACCCCAGGATCACGATGGGAAGAATGGCATAGGCATCGGCTTCGGCCGCCCAGGGCGGGCGGACCGACCCCAGGGCCTCTTGCGGCCAGAACTGAAAGGGTGTCAGCACGGCCATGACGAGCAGGATGGCCAGCGGAACAAGGCCCGAGCCCGCGAACATCATCCACAGGCGAGAGACCTCGGGTTGGTGTTCCGCCCGTCGGAGCAGGACATTGGCAAGGCCAAAAAAGACGCCGCCCATGACCGCCAGCAGGTCTGCGGCCCCGCTTGACGATCCAACCCCACCCAGCACAATCACCGCGCCCGAGAGTGCGAGGACTAGTCGCGCCACGCCCTCTCTACCCATGTGTTCTCGGAGCATCCACCGGGCAAAGAGCGCAGACCAGACCGGCATGAGGTAAAACAGCAGCACTACCCGGACCACATCGCCCAGTGCCAAGGCCCAATTGAAACAAGTGTTGGTCAGGCCATAGCAGATCGCCATGCCCCAGAGCGGATGAGGCCAGCGCAGGAGTTCTCCAATGGCCTGACGACGAATTAGGAATAATCCCAATGTCAGCGCGGTGTAGGCGAGCGCTGTCGCCCATAGAATGGAGAGGCCGTGGGCCTCCATGGCCTTATAGGGAATCCAGGAGAGGCCCCAGAGTCCTGCATTCAGAATCAGGGCTAGGTGGGGCAGAGAAGAGGGAGGCAAGATGATTGAGTTTCGACGATCAGGGGAACGAGGCTTCGCAGATCACGGCTGGCTGAGGTCTTTCCATAGCTTTTCTTTCGCAGACTACTACGACCCGAAGCACACTCAGTTCGGGAACCTGCGGGTCATCAACGAGGACTGGATCGCGCCGGGCATGGGCTTCGGAACCCACCCCCACCGCGACATGGAGATTGTCACCTATGTGCTGGAGGGTGCGCTGGCGCACAAGGACTCCCTCGGAAACGGGGCGGCCATTCTGCCGGGTGATGTTCAGCGCATGAGCGCAGGCACCGGCATTGCCCACAGTGAGTACAACCACAGCCAGACCCAGACGACGCACCTGCTGCAGATCTGGATCCATCCTGCGCATCGGGGGATCGTACCGGGCTATGAACAGAAGCAGTTCTCGAATGAAGAGAAACGCGGACGGTTGCGTCTGGTGGCATCTCCCGACGGAGAGTTGGGGAGCGTCTCATTCTCTGCAGACGCTCGGATTTATGCGGGCCTTTTTGATGGGCAGGAGGCAGCGGTCATGGATCTGTCCCCTGGTCGGCTGGCTTACCTGCATGTGGCCAGAGGGCAGCTCACAGTGAATGGGCATCGACTGTCTGCTGGTGACGCCTTGCGGCTCGCCGATGAGGCGCAGCTGGAGATCGGAGCCGGGGTCGGGGCGGAGGTTTTGCTGTTCGACCTCGCGCCGTAGATTTCGCGATCGCCTCGCCCGATTTCACAGAAGTGTCATATCGCTTCGTTAGTTTAAGGATTCGCCTAAGCCAACGAGCTCAAATCCCCATGACTACGCGCCTCAAGATGCCCTCCCTGTCCGTGCTGACGATCGCTCTTATCAGTGCAGGTCTCGCCTCCTGTGGCGGCGACGGCAGCAACAAGATCGACCTCAGCCCCTTTAACGCCACCAACCTCGAGCCCACCCCCACGGCGCTCTCGCTCTCCAAGGTCGGTGAGTATGCGACGGGTGTCTACGCCTCGGGTGCTGCAGAGATCACCTCGTTCGATGCCGCAACCGTTCGCGCATTCGTGGTCAACGCCAAGGCGGGTACCGTGGATGTGCTCAACCTGGTCGATCCCACCAAGCCAGCCAAGATTGGGGAGATTAAGGCCTCTGCGGTGATTGCCGGTGGAGAGATCAACAGCGTGGCGGTCTCCAACGGGGTCGTAGCGGTGGCAGTCCAGGCGCCGGTCAAGACCAACCCAGGCGTGCTCGCCCTCTTTCGCGCAAGTGACCTCAGCCAGCTCTCCACCGTGGCGATTGGCGCCGTTCCCGATAATGTCACCTTCTCGCCTGACGGGAAGTTTGTGCTGGTCGCCAATGAGGCCGAGCCTTCGGACGACTATCAGACCGATCCCGAGGGCTCGGTAAGCGTGGTGAATGTCGAAGACCCCACCAAGCCGGTGGCAAAGTTGGCCACCTTCACTGCCTTCAACGGGCAAGAGGCCGCCCTGCGGGCCCGGGGCGTGCGCATCTTTGGCCCCGGCGCAACCGCAGCCAAAGACTTTGAGCCTGAGTACATTGCAGTGACGCCCGACAGCAAGGCGGCCTTTGTCACGCTGCAAGAGAACAACGCTCTGGCTAAGATCGACATCGCTACCGCCACCGTGACCAGCATCATTCCCCTCGGCTACAAGGACTACGGCAAGGCAGGCAATGAGATCGACGCCAGCGACCGCGACAGCAAAATCAATATCCAGGCCTGGCCCGGGGTGGTGGGAGCCTACATGCCCGACACCATTCACGCCTACACTGTCAGCGGCAAGACCTACCTGGTCACGGCCAACGAGGGCGATGCCCGGGCCTGGGGTGAGGGTAACAAGGAGTATTGGGCCGGCGACACCACCAAGGGGTTTGTTGAAGAGTTTCGAGTGAAGTATCTGGCTGCCAAGGCCGGCTGGTCCAATCGTGCGGGGAGTGACCTCCCGCCCCAGCTTGCCGCCCTGGCCAAGGGCGGACTACTCAATCCAGCCACCTTTGCCTACTGTGGCGCAACGGCCGGTGATCCGGGCAAGTGCGTGGACGACGCCAATCTCGGCCGGCTTAATGTCACCTGGACCCAGGGCTATCGCGTGGATGCCCAGGGAAAGCCGGTCATGTTCAATGCGGCCGGCGTGCAGGATCCCGCGGGTGACCGGCTGATGTACGACCAGCTGCATTCCTTCGGCGCACGCTCCTTTACCATCTGGAGTGACCAGGGCCAGCTCGTCTGGGATTCTGGCGCTGAGATTGAGAAGTTTCTGGCCAGTGACGACTGCAAGCTCGGGCCCACCCGCACCGTGGCCTGCAAGACCTACTTCAACCATGGCCATGACGAGGCCAATGCCTTTGACAGCCGCAGTGATGCCAAGGGGCCGGAGCCCGAGGGGCTGGCACTGGGGCAGATTGGCTCCAAGACCTATGCCTTCATTGGCCTGGAGCGCATGGGTGGGGTGCTGGTCTATGACATCACCAATCCCACGGCACCCAAGCGGGTGGACTATCTCAACACCCGCATGGACTGGCTATTGGCGCCGGCGACCAACTTGAGCAAGGTGGGCGACCTCGGCCCCGAGGGCATTCACTTCATCGCGGCCAAGGACTCGCCCAACGGTAAGCCCCTGCTGCTCGTGGGCAACGAGATCAGCGGCTCGACTGCAGTCATCCAGCTGGACCTGGGCTACTAGTCGAAAGCGACCCGAGGGTCAGGACTCGCGCAAGGCCCGCCTGAGAATCTTGCCGACATTGGTCTTTGGCAATTCGGTGCGAAACTCGATCTGGCGGGGAATCTTGTAGTTGGTCAGCCGCTCTCGGCAGTGCGCGAGCAGGCTTCCCTCTGTAAGCGTCGGGTCCTTGCGCACGATGAAGATCTTGACGGCCTCTCCGGTCTGGGCGTCGGGCACCCCAATGGCAGCCACCTCCTGAACCCCTGGGTGTTCCGCCACGACCTCCTCGATCTCATTGGGGTACACATTAAAGCCTGAGACGAGAATCATGTCCTTCTTCCGGTCGACGATGTAGGTGAACCCACGCTCGTCCATGTACCCCATGTCGCCGGTCTTGAGAAAGCCATCCGGCGTGAAGATCTTAGCGGTCTCCTCCGGCTGGTTCCAGTAGCCGGGCGTCACCTGGGGGCCCGCGATGCAGATCTCGCCTACCTGGCCGTGCGGCAGCGAGTTGCCCTGGTCATCGCGCACATCGAGCTGGGTGGAGGAGATCGGAAGGCCAATCGACCCATTGAACTCCTTCGTTGTCAGCGGGTTAATGGTGGCTGCGGGAGAGGTCTCGGTGAGTCCATAGGCCTGGCTCAGAGGGCTGCCGGTTACTGCCTGCCAGCGCTCGGCCACTGGCTTCTGAACCGCCATGCCTCCGCCGAGGTTGAGTCGCAGCCGGCTGTGGTTGAGCTTGCAGAAGTCCGGATTGTTCAGCAGGGCGTTAAACAGCGTGTTTACCCCGGTGAAGACCGTCACAGGGTGCTTGGCCCATTCTTTGACGAAGGCCGGGATGTCTCGCGGGTTGGCGATGAGCAGGTTCCGTGCGCCGAACATCATGAAGGTGATGCAGTTCGCGGTGAGTGCGAAGATGTGATAAAGCGGCAGGGCCGTGACGATGAACTCCTGCCCTGATCGGATCTCGGGAGCGATCCAGGCCATGGCCTGCAGCACATTTGCGGACATGTTCCGGTGGGTGAGGATGGCGCCCTTGGAGGTGCCAGTGGTGCCGCCGGTGTATTGCAGGAAGGCAGGGTCGTCAAGGCTCAGGCGCGCACCGGTCGACAGCGCACGGGCCCTCGCCTGGGGGTTGTTGGCACCGAGCGACAGGGCCTTTCGCAGGCTGACTGCACCGGGGATGGACCATGCGGGGACGAGCTTCTTGACCCGGCGGACGACGAAGTTTACAACCGCGCGCTTGGGCTGGGGCAGCATCTCCGCGAAAGAGGTCACGACCACATGCTCGATAGCCGTTCCCTCACGCGCCTTTTCGAATGTGTGTGCAAAGTTTTCCACCACGACAATGGCCCTGGCCCCCGAGTCCCTGAGCTGGAACTGCAGTTCACGGGGCGTGTAGAGCGGATTGCAGTTCACCACGACACAGCCTGCGCGAAGTGCGCCCATGAGTGCAATTGGGTACTGGAGCAGGTTGGGCATCATCAGCGCCACGCGATCACCCTTCTGTAGGCCGACGCTCTGCAGCCATCCGGCAAAGGCCTCGCTCTGAGAGAGGAGTTCGCCGTAGGTGAGACTGTGACCGAGGCTTAGGTAGGCCGTCTGGGCAGCGAACCGTTGACAGGCCTCCACCATCATCTCGCCGATGGGCTTGGCCTGGCTGAGGTCGATCTCGGCGGGGACGCCCTGGGGATACTGCCTAAGCCACGGCTGATTCATTCGTGCTCCTTCGTCTTCGCTCGTAGTCTCGCGTTGCGATGTAGACCGTTCTCTCGACTGTGGCGTAGACCTGCTGGTCCGCACCGGTGAGATCGATCGTGAACACATGTTCTATCGCTTCGTCCGCCTGAAGTCGATGCTGGATTTCCTGAAGGAGTGTTTGGGGAACTTCGAACCGGGCCCGCAGGGGGTGGGTCGCCGGTCGCCGGTAGCGGATGCTCGCCGCCTTGTCCCAGACCACGACCTTCTTTGGATCGAGGGCCAGCAGGAGCATGACCGGATGGGGCCCATCGGTCACGGAGAAGAGGGAGCCGCCATAGATCGTGCCGTTGGCATTCCTGGTTCGCCAGTTGAAAGGAAGTGAGGCCTCCATTGAAAGGAGGTCGGGCGCGACCCAGGTGAGCCTCCCTCCAGTTCCCCTAAAGGGCGGAAAGAGGTTAAAGCCAAGGCGCAGCACTGTGGGCCGCCAGCTGGGAGGCAGGCGGTCGAGCAGGGCCATGGGGTTCATGTCCGAGACCAGTGCAGCGGCCCGCCGCGGAAGGGCGGAAACCCGGTGCCGAAGATTACGCCCGCGTCGGCGAGGTCCGCATCCGCCACGACTCCTTCGGCGACCAATTGCTCTGCACGATCGATGAGCGGCTTGAGCAGGCGCTCGGCAAGTCCTGACGGAATGGCCCCGGTGTGCGGCACGCGATCGGCGCGCCCGCCGGTCCAGGCATAGAAGCCCTTGCCCGACTTCTTGCCCAGGTCCCCTGCGTCGACACGTTTCTGAAGACATTCGGGCGCGGCCTGCCCGTCTGCGGCAAGGGTCTGTCCCGCCGCCATGGCGATGTCCAGTCCGACCGTGTCGGCGAGCTCCAGGGGCCCCATGGGCATGCCAAACTGACGGCAGGCCTCGTCAATCAGGTTGGGCGCGAGCCCCTCATCGACGGCCCGCATGGCTGCGAGCATGTAGGGCGCGAGCACCGCATTGACCAGAAACCCAGGCGCACTCTTCACCGGCAGCGGCAGTTTGTCCAGTCCCTTGACGAATGCGAGTGCGCGCGCGAGCGTGGCGGGGTTCGTCGTCGGCAGGCCAATCACCTCCACCAGGGGAAGCTGTGCGACGGGGTTGAAGAAGTGAATCCCTACCAGGCGATCTGGGCGCTGGAGTACGGTCGCGAGGTCCTCAAGTCGCAGGCTTGAGGTGTTGCTGGCCAGCACAGCGTCGGCCTTGAGTCGGGGCTCGATGGCCTTAAAGAGGCTGTGCTTGGCCTCGAGACTCTCAAAGATGGCCTCAATGACGAGGTCGGCCTTGGCCACGCCATCACCCAGGGGGTCTGGAATGAGTCGATCCATGGCCGCCCGTGCACGCAGGGGGTCGCGCAGGCGTTTGCCAAAGAGCGCTGCGGCGCGTGACAGGGCCGGCTGAATGCGTGCCATGGACTGGTCCTGGAGCGTTACGGTGTGGCCACGAAGGGCACACCATGCGGCGATGTCGCCTCCCATGGTTCCGGCCCCCACGACATGGACGTGCCCGACTCGCACCGCCTCGCCCTTGCCGAACCCTTTGAGACGCTCCTGAAGAAAGAAGACGCGCACGAGGTTGGCGGTGGTGGGTGAGAGCACCAGCGCGTCGAGTGCAGGGAGGTCCCGCAGGCTGTCACCATCGTGCCGAAGCCAGCAGTCGATGATGGCGTAGGGGGCTGGGTACTGCTCTTTTCGGACCTTCTCTGAGACGGACTTTCGTGCGAGGTGGGCGACCACAAGCCGCATCGGTCCCCAGTTCATGAGCGCGTTCATGCCTTTGGCCTTGGCCGGGGGCTTGCCACTGGCGACCAGCCAGCGGGCCGATGCCTCGGCCACGCGGGGGGCAACCGCCAGATCGACCATGCCCATGCGCTTGGCCCGGCGGGCGTCCACGGTCTTTCCGGTGAGCATCAGGTCGAGCGCGGCCTGGGGGCCGGTGAGCCTGGGAAGTCTGGCAATGCCGCCCCATCCGGGAAGAATCCCGAGCATGACCTCCGGCAGCCCGAGCTTGGTGCTCGGATCCTCGACGGCCACTCGGTAACGACAGGCGAGCGAGAGCTCAAGACCTCCGCCGAGGCACACGCCCTGAATGAGGGCCAGGGTGGGAAAGCGGAGCGCGGCAATGCGGTTAAAGAGATGCCAGCCCCGGGCCACGAGCTCGCGTGCCTGCTCGGGCGTCTTCAGGGTGGTGAACTCCTCAATGTTCGCGCCGGCAATAAACCCGTTGGACTTCCCCGAACGAATGACGAGCCCCTTGGGCGGACTCGCCTCGAGCTGGTCCACCACGGCCCCAAGCTCAGCCATGGCCTCCTTGGAGAGGGTGTTGAGGCCCGCACCTGGTGTCGCCAGGGTCAGCCACGCGAGGCCATCGGGTTCATGTGTCAGAGTCCAGTTCATCTTAGAGTGCCTCCACAAGTACAGCACCACCCTGGCCGCCACCAATGCAGATGGCTGCCAGGCCACGCCGAAGGCCACGGGCCCGGAGCGCTTGCGCAAGGTGCAGGGTGATTCGTGCGCCAGATGCGCCCACGGGGTGGCCGATCGAGACCGCGCCTCCGTCGACATTGAGCTTCGTTTCATCCAGGCTGCCAAACGAGCCAGAGAGGCCCAGCTGCTCTCTGCAGTAGGACTCGCTCTCCCAGGCCCGCTGACAGGCGATGACCTGGGCCGCAAAGGCCTCGTTGATCTCAATGAGGTCGAGGTCCTGCAGGCTCAGCTGATGCCGCCTCAGCAGTGGCGTGGCGGCATGGACCGGCCCGAGCCCCATCTCTGCTGGGTCGAGGCCCGCCCACTGGATGTCGGTAAGCCGCGCCAGTGGCTTGAGCCCCCACTTCTGCACGGCCTCTTCGCTCGCAAGCAGCACCACAGCCGCGCCGTCAGTGACCTGAGAGCTGTTTCCGGCGGTGATGTTGCCCGCGGGCTTGTCAAAGACCGGCCGGAGCTTGGCGAGGCCAGCAAGGCTCGCGTCCTCGCGCACGCCGTCGTCTTGTTCGTAGGTCTCGCCCTTGCCAGAGACCACCGGGGTGATTTCGCCAAAGGCGCCCGCCGAGCGGCCGGCGATGGCGCGTTGGTGGCTGCGCAGCGAGAAGGCGTCCATCTCGGTGCGACTGATCTTGAAGCGATGGGCGAGGTTTTCGGCCGTCTGTCCCATGGAGAGCCCGACGACCGGATCGGTGAGCCCACGCAGGAGACTGATGACTGGCTTGAGTGCAGAGGCCAGGGGAAGGCGCAGGAAGTGCTGCAGTTTCTGGATGGGCGTCTTGGCGCGGGCCGCCTGGGCAAACCAGCGAACCATGGGGTCGTCGTAGGTGAGGGGCGAGCGCGAGAGCGCATCGACCCCACCAGCGAGGACGAGCTGGCTGCGACCGGTCTCGAGGCTCATCCAGGCCGCATCAATGGCCTGCAGACCGGACGCACAGTTCCGCATGACCGTGTGGGCCTGAACCGCATGGCCGCACCCGAGCCGGAGCGACACCACTCGTCCAATGTTAGCCTCATCTGCGGACGGGATTGCGCAGCCAATGACAACCTCGTCAAGGTCCTTCGCCTCAATGGGCTGCCGCAGCAGGACCGCGCGGCCCGCCTGCACGGCGAGGTCTGAGGCAGAGAAAGGACCCGGTGCACCCTTGGCCTTCAGGAAAGGGGTGCGGGCTCCGTCAATGAGGTAGATCGGCTTCATGCGGCCTCCTGTCTGGGCTGTTGGCCCACTGAATGGATGTGGAAGGGGAAGTCGTCGACATGGATGACGAGATCCCGCAGTCGGTCCCGTTCCTTCAGCTGGGCGGCCTCGAAGTCGGTGAGGATTCCGAGGCTCAGGGCCGCCTCGACACGATTGTGGAGCGTGAGCGCGGGGAGGTGCTCAAAGCGGCCTGCCTTCTCGGCCTGCCGGAGCTTGGCCTCAAGCGGCTCGGTCTGTAGCGTCGCCACGAGGGCCGCCTCCAACGCACCCATGGCCTCTCTCTCATTCACGGGAAGGTAGACGCTGGTGGTGAGTCGGTCTCGAACGGGACTGGGCTGC